>Ga0070701_10000485_pt1 | contig 13624 bp, 33 predicted proteins | sample KBSK5102metaG_FD_65451 | JGI IMG/M metagenome (GOLD analysis project Ga0070701, IMG submission 65451) | Corn, switchgrass and miscanthus rhizosphere microbial communities from Kellogg Biological Station, Michigan, USA - KBS K5-10-2 metaG | ecosystem: Host-associated > Plants > Roots >... | reverse complement strand
GGTGTGTAAATACCGGAAGGAGTTGAGGACTGCGGAACTCCTCAATTGGAGCACGGTAAAGAAGGAAGATGGCACCAATGAAGCCTGCCGATACGTGGTGCTCTATCCCGGTCACGAAGACCCCAGCCTTACCCCCCAAAACGGGACATGGAGTCCATACCCCCCAAAACGGGGTACAACCGGAGAGTCTTTAATAATGCGCCAAAATGGCGAGTTGGACGATCTGACCCCACGCCACTGGAAATTATGACCTACCACGCTCTCCAATCCCAAGTCGACGAGAACATCCTGTCCATTGACTCGGAAGCCTGCTGCTGCCCGGACTAGCGCAAGGGCAGTCAGTTGTTGAGCGAGTCAATAGCCATGCACTCTGATGAGTGGAGCAATCCAGTACCGGACATCCCCAAGTTCAGGCTGTGTCCGTACTGTGGAAGCCCGTTATAACCTCCATAGACCGAGTTTGAGGGTACAAAATTTGTGGGTGCCTTTCTACGCGCACGTCTCGCAAAAGGGGGTGGCCGGGCCGGTGCTGCCGGGGATCGGCCAGCTAAAGAATGCTTGTTGCTGCGCCTGTCTGGCACTGTCCCGGCCTGTTTAGCATGTCCTGTATTGTCTTATGTTAGTTCCACGCCAGAGTAAACAGGCATGTTCCACACCGAAGGGTGCTGACATGAGCTTATTGAGAAAGTAGGTGTTGATAGACAGGCAGTTACGCCTGCTCCGGTCCAAGGAAGGCGATGTTCACCACCGTGCCACCCTGTCCCTGTCCGGCCTGCTGCCAGCCGTGGACCTGTGCTGCTGTCCCTGTCCAAGCCTTAGCTGCCTGTGCCACATCAGGTTGCACCAGATCGGATCCATCCATTTCGTTGAACTTCCGGGCAGCTTTATCGGCTGCTCCAGCGAGATGAGCCTTTGTGGAAGTGCCTAAACCTGAGAGGATTTCAGCCGCTGTAGGCACTTTGCTTACAATGCTTACATCAGTCCCTGACACTTCGGCGATGATCTCTGCCCTTGTGGCTGGCCTGAGCAATTCAGCCTTGGCGTTGCGCTCGCCAAACCAGTCCTCTCTGGCGCTGCGCTGCATGATGGCCGACTCATGCTTTTCCAGACCCTTCTGCCTGATTGCCTCTCTCAGCCCGATAGCCAGGGCGAGCACTTTCATGTCCTCCCAGTCAATGGGGAGCGGTTTACGCATGAACAGCCTTCTACAGGCGTTTACGGCGCAAGGCAAGCCTATTTCAGCAACCCTTCTGCGCGTGCCGTGGCGGGGTGAGCATGAACGAGATTGTGGCAGGTCCGGCACAGCGGTACCCACTCCGAGGTATCATTGAGCCGGTCATTGTTTCGTCCAGACTGGTGATGGATGTCATGGGCGGGGCGGGAGCAACGCTGGCAGTCGGGGTGCTCGATGAGGAAAGCACGACGGAGCTTGGTGTAGGCGCGAAGCTGGACAGCTCTCTTTTTGCTTACCCTTTGGATTGATGTGCGTTTCACGGTTTCTTTTCCTTTCCCAAAAGTGTCTGCACGGCCTGTCTCGTCAATCCAAGTTCCCTCGCTACTTCGGCCCGGCTGCGACCGCTGCGCATCAAGCTGGCAACGTAGGCGCGCTTGGCCTGTCTTCCTACTTCGGCGAGTACGTTGTTTTTCGGCATGACGGACACTATAAAGCAGTGTGTGTTTGACGCAAGAACAAATTATTTTCCTCTGTAAATGAACAAATGTGTAAAATAATGTTTGACGATGATAAGGCAGGCGCTATTCTCTCCCTCGTGAATACTTCACATTCCTCAAACCAACAAGCGGACCAGTCCGCAACGCGCACGGCGAACACCGTGCATCATGCCTTTCTTGTTTACCAAGCTGGTCTTGCCAATGTCTTCGCCGTGGATTGCTCGAATATCGGGCTGACTGGTCGTAATGCTCGCCGATTGATTCAAGGCGATTTCCGCACCTGTGAGAATTTCGCCCGTGGTTTGGCTGCTGCTGGCGTATTCGTACATACCGCCGCGTGCAATATGGCGGGAGATATTACCAATCAGCCTTGGACTGAAGACTTGGATGCTCAACCGTTCTCGGACAAATTCCGCCCCGTTTCACAAGTCAAAACCGTGGGTCTGTCTGCCATGCGGGAGGCACTAGAGGAGATTCTTGAAAACGCAGTCAAATACAACGCCTGCGAGAAACGCGTTACGAACTTCGCACTGAACCTCGCCGCTAAATCCCTTATCTGAACGTTTGAGGAAACGCCCGTCCCGTCTTTATGGCGGGGCGGGAAACCTCGCCAAAACAACATGAACAAGAACCTACTCAACAACAACGCGAGCCCGGCGACGATTGGGCGCTTCCATATGACCGTTACCGAATATGTCAGTCTTGACGGCTACATCAAATACAAGGTCACCAAGACCTATAAAGGCAATCGCAATGGCGGGAAATTCTACAGCGGTAGGCTGGCTGCGCACTCTCGCAATGGAGGGCTCATTTTTGAGCAGCCCGTGGAATCGCTGGAGGCTGCCGAGCTTATTTGCCTCGTTCTCACTAACGAAGGATTTGTCCATTCCGTGCGGCCCGCCAACCTCTAGCATTTTCCCATGCCCACCTCCACACCCACCTCTAACGCGGCCAGTGTTTGGTATTTCGCCCGATGCTCCATGTCGGCCTAGCCCCTCCGTCACCGCGTTCCCTTCGGGGGGCGCGCCACGGGGAGGCACAAAGCCGAACCTGAAACAAAAACACATCCGTTGCACGATATGAAAACTAGATTCAAATCCGATGAAATCGCCCACGTCTGGGCTCACAAATCCGCTCCTCATGGCACCAGTCCGGGGGCGATGTCATTCAATGGTCCGGCCTTCCTGTCCTACAGGACGGAGATTGCCCGACACATCACCCACAAAAGCCACGCTGCCGTCATTTACAACGACACGCATTACAGCGTTACGACCAGTAAGCATCAGGGGTTGCTGAGGCGCGCACTCCCCACTTCCGTCCCTGTTTTTCACTACAGCATCGGAAGGGGTCTCTCTTTGGGCGACGTGACCGGCTCGCAGCTTTTCGACTACGCCGTTGATAACGCCAAGGATTGCTCCCTCAAGGCCGAGAAGGCCAAGAGCAAAAAGGACTGGTGGGAGAACGAGCAAAGGCGCTGGCTTCAGCGCGCCGAATTTGTCTCTACTTTCTTCGGCCTGCGCCGCAAGGTGGACGCGAAGACCATCGAGCGGCTGGCAGCCTCGCAGAAGCGTGCAGAGGCCAAGGCCGCAAAGGAGCGCATCGCGCGGGAGGAGGAGCAACGAAACAAGGAGCGCGCTTCCTATGTAGCGTGGATAAACGGTGAGGATGAAGGATATTTCCACGCTAACCTCTTTCCTGTCTCGTTCCGCATTGAGGGCGATGAGCTTGTTTCGACTATGGGCGCACGGGTGCCGCTCGCAGAAGCCAAACGCGCCCTTCGCTTCGCCCTGGCTCACAAGGACGGCTGGCAGCGAAATGGCGAGACGTGCCCTGTAGGGATGTATCAACTCGACTCCATCAACCCTCAAGGCATCATTGCGGGTTGCCACCGCATCACATGGGCGGAAGTGGAACGCCTCGCGCCCATGCTGGCCTAACCCCCTTCGTGCAACGGAGAGCCGTTCCCGGTCTGTGCTGGGGCGGCATCCGGGGCCGGGGAGACACTTTATGACCTACATTACCGAACAAATAGCCCGTGCGGCTGGCACCGATAAAGCCAATCGCCGGATGCGCAAAGCCGGGAGAACCCAGTGGGATTTGGGCGACTGGAATTGCGCCGTAAAAGAATACTACCGGCTGATGAATGCCGTCTCTCAAGACCCTCCTATTCCCCACTGTGTCAATTCCCAACTCGTCTAAAATGACCACACCGAAACACACCCCAACTCCTTGGCATTACAGCGAGGGGCAATACAGCGCCGCCATTATGGGGCCTTTCGAGGTTTACCCCGAGGCGGGAAGGCCGCTTCGCCGCCCTGTGCTTATCGCGCAATTTGGGCTCTACACGGACGACGAAGCAAACCACGAGGCAGACGCGCGCCATGCCGTCCATTGCGTGAACGCCCTTCCGGGGGTCGTGGCCGCGCTGGAGAGGATGCTCCCAGACTGGGAAGACGACCCAGCCCAACCCGATGGCCGCGTTTGCTGTGAAATTACATACGGGGACCTGCGAGCCGCCCGCGCGGCGCTCAAGGAGGCCCAATGAGCGTCAGGCCCGGAAGATTCATTTCCGCCGATGAAGGCGAGCGAGCAAAGGGGCAGCATCAGAAACCCTGTCAGGATTGCCCGTTTAAACGCGATTCGATCAAGGGCTGGCTCGGCATCATGACGCCCGACGAATGGGTAATGTGCGCCCACGGCGTAACGCAAATCGACTGCCATGTGCATTATGGGGCGCAATGTGCCGGAGCGGCCATTTATCGCAAGAATGTCTGCAAGCTGCCGCTTCCCGGCCAACTCAAGCTGCCGAGAGACACCGAGGCTGTTTTTTCTTCGCCCATGCAATTCAAGGAACACCACGAACTCAAATGACCGCCGACCTGCGCCGCGCCTGCGCCGAAAAGCTGGGGTGGAAGCACTACGGCTGCGCCGGATGCCTACAAGTCCCCTGCCGCTGCAATGAATGGATTAGCGCCGATGAGGGGCCGTGCGAACTCCCCGCCTATGACGCCGAACCCGCCGCCGCACTACTGCTCGTGGAGGCGGCACGGGAGCGGGGCGTCTGGTTCACGTTCAGCACAGGTCCGTTCTCTGTTGTCGTGACCTTTGAAGACCGCACCGGCCCGTTGTCTGTGCAGGCCGATATTACGCCCGAGACACCCCTCGCGCACGCCTTCTGTCAGGCTGTTTGCGCTGCCTACTTGAAATTACCATGAGCCCGATTCAAGAGCTATTCACCGACAAGAACCAATGCTTCCGCGAGATTTGCGAGGTCCGAAAGCTCATCGGGCATCGGGAGGCCACACACACCACTTTTGAAGCAGCCATCCAGACCCTCGGCTTCATTTTGCTTTATTGCCCGGTGGAAATACTACCCATCGTGGAATCGCAAATCGAAGAAACCCAACGGCGGCATTCGTTCTTCATCCTCCATGAATGCGGCCTGATTTGAACCTGCCGCAACCCGCTCTTTATGAAAACAATCCACAAATACCCACTCGTCATCGTCCATGAGCAACCCATTCAAATGCCGAGCGGCGCGGAGATTCTGTCCGTAGCTGTTCAGAACGAAACACCCTGCCTTTGGGCTTTGGTTGAAACTGAAAACCCGATGCAAAAACGCAGTATTGTGATTGTCGGAACCGGCCACCCCGCCCCCGAAGGGAATTACCGCTTTGTGGGAACCGTTATGCTCTGCGGGGGAGTTCTTGTCTGGCATGTTTTCCAACGCCCGGAATGAAAGCCCATCCCCAAATCATCCGTGCATGGCTGCCTCCACGCCCCCGCACCGCACCCGGCCCGTCCCTCTGGCAGCGCGGCAGCCGCGTAGTGGCCGTCCTGATCCTCGTGGCCCTGGCGTTCGCCGCTGGGGTCAAGTATGAGCGCGGGCGGGCCGTTCCGCATGTTTTTACTCCTACTAAAAAGCCATGAACCTACCACAACAAGCCATCGACCTGCTCAATAAGGCAGCCATCTCCATTCTCGACGAGCCAACCAAATTTGATATGCGAATGTGGGCACAGGAAGACGAGAAATCTCCCTGCGGAACTACTGCCTGTATCGCAGGTCACATCCTCTCTCAAGCGAAGCAATTATCATCGCTTAAGGAACTTTATCGTTTTGATGTGGAGGATAAGGCGATGGAAGCAATGGGTATGGAGATGGGGGCGGAATCGACTCGACTCTTCTTTCGCTCAAGCTGGCCCGCTGACTTCTTTCACGCCCATATTTATGCTGAAACCCCAGAAGACCGTGCAGACATCGCCTTCTGGCGCATTCAGCACTTCATCGCCACAGACGGGGCCGAATAGAGGGTGTGGACGCCTATACAAGCCATGACCGCCAAGCAAGCCCTCCTCACCCGCGCCGCCAAGCAAGGCTGGACCGTCACGCACCTGCTCAACCTGCTGCAAGAGCATGGCCGGATCAGCGATAACTGCGTCACCTTCAAGGACGTGCCGGAATGCGATGCCGTGACGGCGCTGGCGTGGGTAAGGAATTTATGAACAAACCAACACAATGAACGCTCGTCACATATTGGCTGCATTTTTTATGCTACAAGCGGTTCCCGCTTTTCTTAATGTTCAAGATTCATCGTTGTCATTGTGGGCGAGACTGGCCTTTGGCACATGCGCAACCTTCATGGCGGCAACCGCTTTTTGGATTTCAGAACGCAAGGAGAAACAAAAATAACCCGCTCTATTATGAAAACACTGCCTAACAACTACACCCCTCGCCTTCAAACTGTTTTGGAAATGGCGCAAAAAGAGGCGACAGCCTTAAATCACTCCTACGTTGGGACAGAGCACTGCATGCTCGCTTTGCTAAAATTTGGGCAAGGCGTTGCCATCAACGCACTAAACAAAGCGGGAGTGGATTACGAAAAGATACGCGAGAACATCTTGCAAGAATTAGACCCTTCTCCCCCTCCTTCTACGCGTGTTCTCTCAGCACGAATCGCTGCGTTGGAAGCTAAAATTGACCAGTTACTCAACCCTCCAACCGAATGAACACCAACCCAACCGGCTCCACCCTGCGCGACGAAGGCCACGCCTCCGTCCTCTCCAATAACCAAGAATGGGCCGAAGCATTCTACGCACTGGCGGGCAACCTCCTCGCCTCGCGCGGACGATACACGACCGATGAAGTTACGTCCATCGTGGGGCTGCCCCAGGGGCGCAACGCCGTCGGCGCAGCGGCGCTGGCCTTCGCGCGACGGCACGGGCTGTCCATCGTGGATTATGTGGTCACGGTGCGCGCCAGCCGCAGGACCGGGCGCATTGCGGTGTGGGGGCGTACTAAAAATAATTAGTAAATAATATTTGACGGCGACTCCGGTATCCGTTACAACCAATTCCCATGAAGATCAACACCACATCCGAAATCCTCACCATCGACCCCAAGACCGCTTCCGAATGGTTGCAAAACCGCTGGGGGGATCAACGCCCAGTCCGCGTAGGGCACGTTCAGCGCCTTGTCTCCGACATGCTCAACGACCGCTTCCGGGTCAGCCCTGATGCGATTCTCCGGGTGTCCGGTAAGCTCGCCAATGGCCAGCACCGGCTTGAGGCCGTCGTTCAGGCCAATAAATCACAGACCTTCCTCGTCATGCAGTCCAACGACGACGAACTCTACAAGGTGATTGATAGCGGTCTCAAGCGCACCGCTTCGGATAGCCTGATCGGCATTCCCTACGCCCAGAACATGCCCGCCATCGCGCGCTGGGTACAGTCCTATGAATCGCAGAACTTCTCCCCCATGACCCGCAAGGCTCGGGGCAATCGCGAAAACGGCAAGACCAGTTTGGACACCCAAGTTGCGATTATTGAATACTGCCTTGAACACCAGAGGATTCTCGGTGAGGCCGCGCAGTTCGTGGTTTCCATCTGGGTGGAATCCAAGCTCCTGCCCATCAGTATGGGGGCCGCTCTTTATGTGCTGGCCAGCAGGCGCAAATTGAAAGAGTCGGTCCAACAGTTCCTTCAATCGGTCTATGTGACCGGGGGCGACAACGTGGCAGGGGATTTGAGGAACAAGCTCACCCTGAACCGTTCTTCTCGCAATCCGATACCCCAAGGATACGTTTTTGGCATCCTGATTAAATCGTTCCGGTCCTACTGCAACGGCACCCGTCCCGGCATCCTGAAATGGGCCAAGGACGAAGCCTTTCCCGTACTCTAAATGAAACCGCTTCATCCTGTTTTGTCTGAAACCCTTTCGCTCTTTCGGGGTAAGGCCCGATTCAGCGCAAGGGAGGTTTCTGATCGTCTTTCTCTTGAGCCAACAACCTCTCATGCCCGCCTTGAGCGCCTTCGTAGGCTGGGCCTGCTCGACCGGGCCTACGCCAATCCGGGCTGGGAGTATTTCCGCGCACGCAAGGGGGCTGGACGATGAGCGCGCCTGTCGTGAAGTGGTCAATCTACGGACATTGGCCCCAGCAAGAGGAGTTCGACCGTGAGACGGATAAATTCGTCTTCAAGAAGGGAGATTGGCGCGAGGTCAGAACCAAAAAGGGCCAATATATCTTTGATTCGTTCGAGGAGGCCAAGAACGCCATGCTCAAGCGTCAGGAAGACTCTCTGGCTGAAAAAAGGAACAGGGTCGTGTTGCTAGAAAAGCAGATTCCAGAAACCGAACTTCGCTGCATTGAACTACGCGCACTCACCGAGGAAACTCTGCCGCAGTTCATCGAGTCGAAGAAGGCTGCAATGCGGGCTGAAATGATGGCCCTAGAAAAGGCCCGAAAGGAGCAGCCGTGAGCCTCCCTGACCGCCCAATGCCCGTCCAGAGCGCACATGACTCCGCCGCCCCTGATGTGGACTACATGGCCGTTATTGCCGAGTTGCGCCGGTTGCGGGATCAGGCGCACGAGACCTCAAAAAATCCATCCAATTTACGCTGCCACTCCTACCATGATGGCCGTTTTGTCGCCTACGCAAAGGCGTTAAGGCTCTTGAGCGGAGAAGATCAACCCGAACAGTCCAACACAGTAAAAACCTAAACACCTATGTCCCGATCAAATCCAACTGAAAACAATTCCCACCCTGCAACTAAATGGTTTGAGTGGAGCGGAGGCGATGGCGCTATCCGTTACTACGACAAGGCCGAGAAGCGCAACATCGGGTACGGGGACAAATTCACCTTCATTCTCCTCGATCAACTCTCGACGATCAAGGGATGGCACGATTCCTCGCAGAGTTCCATCTACAGCAACGAGGTCAAGGACACCCGTGCCCAGCCCTTCGTGGTCAAATCCTTTAAGGGTGGCGTCATTTCGGAAGGGCTCTACGCCAACATCAAATTCAACGTCGCAGCGGCGGGGGGGAAGTTCACCACGAACCTTTACATCGCCTACCGCGACGGAAGCGGACCCCTGCAAATTGGCTCTCTGCAATTCAGCGGCGCGGCCCTCAAGGAATGGATGGAGTTTGCCAAACAGAACCGAAACGAAATCTACCGGAAGGGAATCCAGATCGACGGCAGCAAGGAGGGTAGGAAGGGAAGTGTGGTCTTCAAAACACCGTTGTTCAAACTTCGTGACATCTCCGAGGAAACGAACGGGCAAGCAGCGGCACTCGACCAGCATCTACAGGGATTCTTGACCACTTACTTGAAGCGCACCACGGCAGAGAACGCCCAACGCCCTGTTCACTCGCAGGAACCGCCAGAGGAACCGCCGATTGACCACACTCCCGCACCTGAACCCCCGGAGGACGACATCCCATGGTAATGCCGAAACTCGCCGCCATTGAGATTCTTCACGCGGAGATGGGCACAGTGAGCAGCAGGGCCGATCATTCCGTGGCCTTCCGCATCATCACCCCCGAGCTTCGCCCATCCGAGGCGGGAGCCCTAATGTGTTACCACGGGAAGGCGTGCCATGTGCTCATCAAACCCCATGAGGAAACACCGGATGAGCAGGTGAGCATCGAAGCAGAGCGGGATCAAAAGACGCCCTCGCAACGCCTTCGTGCCTGCCTCTTCGTCGCCTTCAAGCAGTCAGGTGAGCATGGCTCCTTTGAATCCTTCTACGCTGACCGAATGGAAAAATTCATCGAGCACGTAAAATCTAAACTTGAACAAGAATGAGCCGTTCTACTTTCCACCACGTCCAGCCTCGCGACGGCACGGCCAAAGCATCCACTCAGATGCCCCACACCCCAATGCCCCGCGAGGCTGCGACGGTGCGGATTACGTCCGGCCAGTGCATCGTAGGCCGGTTCATCTACGCCCGGCACGACTACCGCCCGATTGGCACCCGGAGCTATTGTGCCAACTGCATGGGGGTATTGGCATGAGCGACTTCCGTTCCCGCACCATCCACGTCTCGTCCGGGGTTTACGAGGGCCTGAAAGCCATGGCGGACCTTGAAGGGCTAGACTGTCCCGACGCATGGGCGGACCTGTCCTTGGGCCAGCTATTGAGCGAGAAAGCTGACCTTGCTTGGCTGCTGGCGCGGAGACGGGCGGATCGTGAGAAGTTAAAAGCGGATTATACCGAACACCTCAAAAACCCATGAGCAAGATCAAATACGGAGGCGCGTGGATTAAAGAGCACAAAGGCTGGAAGGCTAAATATCCGACAGGGCCTGTGCATTGGGATGTCTGGGTAGGCACCCAACAAATCGGGACGGCGATTCCGGCCAACGAGCTTTCGCAGTTTCTTGTCACCCGTAATTTGCTGATTCTTTGGTAACTGCACTACATAACCCATGACCCACACCTGCCCACACTGCCACCGCACGGATCTGAAGCTGGACGACAGCATGAGGTTGGAGGCGCACTATATGCCCGCCCGCGTCGTTGATACAAGTAGCGCTATCATCGAAAGCTGGTGCCTTCTTGGCTCCGGCGCGAACCCCGTCGAATCAAACCAACAACCGGAGGTCTTAGACCGTGGACACAAATACAGGCTGCTGACTCTCGATGGGGCGCTGGAGCAAACCTTGACCTTCGTTAAGCGATTCGACCCAAACGACCCGACTCGTTTTCCAGGGAACCACGAAGCATATCCCGGCACAACGATGCAATCAGTCATCCGTTTCTTAATCGAGCGAATCGACTATCTGCAAAACCAAATACCAGACGGCAATAACGTAGCGGTGCGTCAGTATCTCGTGAATTGCCTTTGGCTGCTGGAAGACCGCGCCGCCCGTCGTCACGGATACGATTTTGACTATCGACCTGACGACATGCTCGAAATGCCGATGTGCCCACATTGCGGTCATGTTGTTTGCAAGGAACTCGGAAACGCCAAACGTCTATGACCCCAAACAATCCAACCAACCCCGTCGAATCAAACGGCGAGCAGCGGTCCCAACCCAGTGTTTCGCCCAGGACGGATGCGGTTTTTATGCCGTATTTGGAAGGCGCTATCAGCGCAGGAGAGTGCCTGTCTAACGCCAAGGAATTAAGCCGCCAGCTCGAAACGGAACTCACCGCAGCCACCGCGCAAATCGCCGAGCTTAAGAAGGAGCGGGACGAGATACTTCATCAACTCGCCCGAAAGACCCACGGTGCTTCCAGTATGTGCTGCTGCCTGCGACAGGAAGAAAGAGCCCGCGCCGAGCAAGCCGAACGCGAACGCGACGAGTTGAAGAAGCAGTCAGAGGAAGCGCGTAATAGTCACACCAACGACATCGAAGACGCTTTTGTGGACCGGCTGTTCGCTCGACTCGATACCCTTGGCGTGAACACCGAAAATTGGGACGGCGAGGATTCACCCGAAGGCATCATTGCCAGTAACATTGCTAATCTAAAAACCGAACGCGACGAGGCCGTAGCCAAGCTGGCCGAAGCGCAGAGGGATGCGTCTCGCTGGCGGTGGATGCGATCTGACGGGTTAAGTTTTGTGAAATGGGAAGGGCTAACAACAGACACTTCGGATGTTGGGTTGGATTACGCAGCCGATTCCGCCCTCGACCTCGCCAAGTCCGCAACTGAACAGAAATGAAAACCACCATTGAACTCATCCAACTCCTCGTCGAAAAGGGCGGGGCTATTGTCAGCAGCAACGACTGCTCAACCTTTGAAATATCAGACGCGCAAGCCACCGGCAGATTTGCCGCCGATGAAGACGGCTACGGCTATGTGTGGCGATACCCGGAGTGGCTAAGAAACGCCATGGCGCTCGTTGCGGAGCACGCAAAAGCGGAAACCACCAGCGCACGAGCCGCGCAGGTGGAGCCCGACGCGATGGCGAGGAGGATTGCGAATGTTCTGCGAAAGGCTGGATGCGCCCCCACTCAATTTTCTACGCGGCAGCAAGGTACCGAGCATGTCGTCTCCCTCATCGCCCCGCTCCTGGCACCCCAACCAGAGGACCGGAAATGAAGACCTACACGATCAAGCCCTTGGTGTGGAAGAAGGACATAAACGGCAACGGACTAGATTCCCAAAACAAGATCGACTATCTATGGGTAATGCGCTCAAGGAAGGGGTGGTTTTGGTCGTCACTTCATTCTGGAAATGGTCCCTGCCGCTCCCTCGCAGACGGCAAACGCAAAGCCGAAGCCGCTTATCAGGCACGGCTCGCAACCGCGCTGGAGGTGTGCGAGTGAACGCAAGTTACTGGAGAATCTACAGCAAGGAGTACGGAACCCGAACGCACCTCTACGGCATTAACGATTACACCTTTTGCGGAGTGGACACATCGGGCGATGACTTGATTCACGTCAAGCCGCCAGAGCCGCTTTATGAGCGCCCCTCACGCATCACCTGTCCGCATTGCTTACAGCTACTCGAAATAGCCAGATCGCATTTCAAGCCATGACCGTCCCCGACCCGCCCATCATCGAAGACTCAGCGCCAGAGCCGCCCGAGCGGTGCCCGGAGTGCGGCGTGCGCCTATCCTACGAATCGCAGTGCCGGGATGTGGTGCGCTGCGCCAAGTGCGCGGCAGAGGCGGCACAGGAAAACATTATGACACACAAACTCAAAATCTGGCCGGAGTTTTTCGGCCCCGTCCGCGACGGTCTCAAGCCGTTTGAACTACGCATAGATGACCGGCCTTTCGAGGCTGGAGACATCCTTCTATTACAAGAATGGAATCCAGAAAATAGGGAATACACTGGATACGACACAACCAAGCTAGTCACGTTCGTTCTGCGCAACGCCCCACAGTTTGGATTGCAGGAGGGTTGCTGCATTCTCGGCATCGCGCCTTTCGAGTGCGGGCAAATCGCCACCTGATATGCCCATCTCCTCACTAGACCTAGCCAACATCGAGCGCAAGCTGGCCCGTGCGCGTGACCCCAAGGCAGCCGCCGCGAAGGACGAGGCCGCGCGGGAGAAGTGGGCCGCTGGACAGGAGAAGGCGCTACAAGAGGCCATCGAACAATACGCGCAACTCCACGGCTGTTATGTCGTGCGCCCGCCCATGCACAAGCGTTCGCAGTTCCCAAAGGGCTACCCCGATCTGTCTATTCACTTCGCCGCCAAAAGCGTGTTCATCGAGGCCAAGACCAAGGGTAACACCTTGAGCGACGACCAGCGGCGGTGCCACGAGGACATGCGGCGGTGCGGCTGCATGGTCACGGCTGTCTGGAACCTGCCCGATGCCATCGAGTTTATCCGGCTGCATCTTCTCCCCTGATTTTATGAAGCGAGTAACAGGAACCTACACCATGGATTTCGAGGACGATGTATCCGATGACGACTGCATCAACGCTTGGAACGAAGTAATGAGCCAAGACCGGCATTGGCCTGACGACAACCAAATCAAAATCGAACATCTACCGGATGGAACTCCCGACCCAACGCGCCCCCTAATTTCGTGAAACAACAACTCCAACTAAAACTATGAAGAAGAACCTGAAATATAAGAATTGGGAGGCCGAGCCATCGGGTGATGGGAAGGTTCATTTCGTAAGCAGCCCTGACTGCCCGATTGTCCTTGAGGTGGACACTGACGACTACACAAACGAGACATTCCCGGCGATTGAGAAACTGCTGCG
>Ga0070701_10000482_pt1 | contig 13672 bp, 13 predicted proteins | sample KBSK5102metaG_FD_65451 | JGI IMG/M metagenome (GOLD analysis project Ga0070701, IMG submission 65451) | Corn, switchgrass and miscanthus rhizosphere microbial communities from Kellogg Biological Station, Michigan, USA - KBS K5-10-2 metaG | ecosystem: Host-associated > Plants > Roots >... | reverse complement strand
GCTCCCAATTGAACCGGAGGAGCCGTTCACGCCGTTCGTGCAGCTTGCACGCGTGAAGCCGGTCCAACTCGGACTCTTCGGCTCAATGCTCTAGCCGCACCGCCGTCCGTCCACCATCTGCCGTTCATCAGCCAGTCTCAGGACACAAAGGAGGATCACCGGTGAAATTTTCTCGCGCCACGCGGCCGTGCTGCGGCCATAGCGCGGAAACCTCGTATGACGGTTACTGTACGCTCCTCAGCTGCCACTGCATCTGTCGTGACCATTGCGAGCACCTGCAGGTGACGGTGCCCGGCGAGGCGCGACGGAACGAACGTCTCAACGGCGCCGAGCTGTTTGGTTGGTGTCGTGCCTGCCGGCTTCTCGTCGACGCAGCGCACATCCGCCGGCTCCGGCCGCAACGCGATGGCCGTATGGGCATCTACTGGCTCGGCGAAGACAGTGCATCCGATGACATCCTGGACGCGCTGAACGTCGACGCGACGCTAGCCGCCGACACGCCCCTGCAACTTCCGCTGTTCTCTTCCGCGCCGTAAAACAGCCGCAGACCGCCCGGCCGACGCCGACCGCGGTTCCCCTCTTCCGGCTGCGGACGGGCCATCTCCGGCCCTCCTGCGCCTCACACCTACCGCCGTCACTACAGAAGGAGTCCAGTCATGGATTTGCTCTCGCCAGAGCTTCGTACAGCCTTTAGGTGTTTCCGCTCTCGGCGCACACGGTCACAAGGGCGATCGCGATGTAACGATGGAGTCGCCAAATGAACGATGATAAACACTCGAAAACACGTCCTCCGGAACGACGTTCGCTGAAGGTGCCTTCATTAAACGTTGTGCACGTATGCGGCGTCGTTACGCACCCGCCTCGCGAGCATTGGGAGACTTGTGGAATCGGTGCTCAGTTTCGAATGAGAATGAGGACTTATTGCCGTGGCAAGAAGGCCGTGATTACGGTCGTTAATGTCAGATGCTCGGCGTCCCTCGCGGAAGCGGTCCTCAGCCACCTGACAACGGACGACGTTGTCCTCGTCTCTGGATCACTCGAAAACGATCCGACACCCGACGGTCCGCTACAGATCACCGCAGCAGCTGTTCAGTTCTTGTGAGTCAACGCGTTTTTTTGAGAAGACCGCTGCGGCGGTCTTCTTTTGTTATCGGCCGAACCCAGACCAATCGTTCTGGAGCGAACAGCGAAGGTTCCTTGCGTCGCCCATTCGAGTCGTCGGCGCGGGGTCGCGGTGCGTCGTACCTGAATCGACGCATTCGGAAAGAACACGTTCAACGCGCAAAAACTTCGCGGTCGTGCACTCTCAAAGACACGATGCGGCCGGGCGCGGCCCACTACGGTTCCGCCGGCGCTTCGCTCCCGCGAATGCGCTCGTAGACCTGCTTCCCGAGCATCTGCGTCACGATCTTTTGCACGTCTGGATCGTTCATGTAGCGCGTGAAGAGGTCCTCGTTCTGCTCCATACGATCGATGAAGAGATTCTCCAGCGCTTTGTCGAAGGCGAATCGGAAGTTGTCGAGCGAATTCACGCGGGCCGCTTCACGCAAGGATTCATCGTTCGCCGCTTCTTCGCGGATCTGTTCGAAGAACAATTCGTCGGCGGGCGTGAAAGTGGTTCCGAAGCGGTCATTCAGCACATCGATGAGACGTGAGAGCTCGACATGTTCATCCTCGGCGCGGCGCGTACCTACTGCGGTCGGACCCTTGAGCGGCTCGGCAGCGTCTGGCGACAGCGCTATCGAGCCCTCGCTGATCTTCTGCAAACGGTAGTACTTCAGTTGGACGTCGCCGTCAAAATCGTAGACCGGCCCGTTCCGTCGCGGCAATTTCGCGGCGAGGAAACGCAGATAGGTGTAGAGCTTCTCCAGGTCGGCGTCCTGGAACGGCATCACCTGCGAGAGGAACGAGTAGAGGTTGCGGAAACCGGCGACGTTCGAGCGGAACTCCTCCTGCGCCTCCGTTTCCTGCGCCTCGAAGCGCTTCACCGAGGGGTCAATGCAGGCGTTGATCTTTGCGAGATCCGATGCGGTCTGCCGCTCCTTCGGCTTGTAGAACGTCGCCGAGAGTTCTTCAACCTCCGTGGCCTGGTAGACGTGGGCGTCGCCGAGCTTCGCTTGCAGCTCATACAGCTGGTGTGGATCGGCTTGGTCCGCGATCGCCGTCTCGGTGAAATAGGGCGCAAACGCCGCCTGAATATCCTCAGCCTCGTTTACAAAGTCCAGGACAAACGTGTCTTCCTTACCTGGGGCGGTCCGGTTGAGGCGGGAGAGGGTCTGAACGGCCTGCACACCGTCGAGTCGCTTGTCGACGTACATCGTGTGCAGCAGCGGCTGATCGAACCCGGTCTGGTACTTCTCGGCCACGATGAGGACGCGGTATTCGTCCGTGGCGAACTTCTCCGGGAGCTCTTTCTCCTTGATGCTGCCGTTCATCTCAACTTCGGTGTACTTCTTCCCTGGGATGTCCGGGTCTTCCACTTCACCAGAGAATGCAACAAGCGTTTTCAGGTCGGTGTAGTGCTTCGCTGCGATGTACTCGTCGAAGGCGAGTTTGTAGCGCACTGCGTGGAGGCGGCTGGACGTGACCACCATCGCCTTCGCGCGGCCCCCGATCTTGTGCCGCGTAACGGCACGGAAGTGCTCGATCATGACCTCGGTCTTCTGCGCAACGTTGTGCGGGTGGAGGCTCATGAAGCGCGCCAGCGCCTTCGCCGCTTTGCGCTTCTCGACCTTTGGATCATCCGCAATAGCTTTGATGAGCCGGTAGTACGACTTATACGTCGTGTAGTTCTTCAGCGCGTCGAGGATGAACCCCTCCTCGATCGCTTGACGCATGCTGTAGATGTGGAAGGGAACGCGTACGCCGTCTGGGCCGGGCTGCCCGAACGTCACGACCGTCTTGTGTTTCGGCGTCGCGGTGAAGGCAAAGAAGGAAAGGTTCGGCTGCTGACCGCGGCGCAGCATTGTCCTGAGGATCTCTTCCTCGGTATCTGGAAGCCCTTCCTCCTCTGCCTGTTTACGTGCGGCGTCGCGGATGATGTCCCCGGCGAGGACACCTTTCAGTTCTGCGGCGGCCTCGCCTGACTGTGAGCTATGGGCCTCGTCCACGATGACGGCGAAGTGTTTACCGGGGAGACTCCCGACTTTCTCGGCGACGAAGGGGAACTTCTGGAGCGTCGTCACGATGATCGGAGTCCCCGTCATCAGCGCCTCTGCGAGCTGGTCGGAGTGCTTGTCGATCTTCACGACCACGCCCTGCTTGTGGTCGAACTGGTAGATCGCGTCCTGAAGTTGCCGATCGAGGACGATGCGGTCGGTCACCACGACGACGGAGTCGAAAACCTTTCTGTCCGCCGCGTTGTGCAGCGTCGAGAGCCGGTGTGCGAGCCATCCGATGGAGTTGCTCTTGCCGCTCCCGGCGGAATGCTGAATCAGGTAGTTCTTCCCGGCCCCGTGCGCGCGCGCATCGGCTTCCAGCTTCCGCACGGCGTCGAGCTGATGATATCGCGGGAAGATCATCGACTCGCGCGTGAAGGTGCCTTTGTCGGTCTTGATCTCCTTCGCTTCCATCTGGAGGAAGCGCCCGACGATATCGAGAAGGCTATCGCGCGTAAGGACCTCGTTCCACAGGTAATCCGTCTTGAATCCGTTCGCGTTCGGTGGGTTGCCCGCAGCTCCATGATCGCCCTTGTTGAACGGTAGGAAGAACGTCTCGTCTCCCGCGAGCTTCGTCGTCATGTAGATCGAGTCCGGATCGGCGGCGAAGTGCACGAGGGAGCGCTTCTTAAATGCGAAGATGATCTCTCGGGGATCGCGGTCCTTGCGGTACTGACGCTTCGCGTGCTCCACGGTCTGCCCTGTGAGCGGGTTCTTGAGTTCCAGCGTGACGATCGGAATGCCGTTGAGCGAGAGGACAACATCGAGCGACTTCTCACTATCGGCGCTGAAGTGAACCTGACGGGCGATTCCGAGGCGGTTGGCTTTGTAGAGCGCCTCCGTCTCGGGGTTTAGCTTGTGGGCGGGCCTGAAGTACGCAAGATCGATCTGCTTGCCGAAACATTTGAAGCCGCGCCGAAGAACCTGAAGCGCTCCGAAGCTGTTCAGAGCCTTAACGAGATCATCAATGATGACGTGAGCGGTATTGGTGCCGCTCAGCCTCTCAATCGCACCCCAAGTCTTCTGCTGAGTCTCGCGAACAAATTCGACTACTTCGGCCAAAAACATTGCCTTATCGCGGTCGAAGGCCGCCGGGAGTAGACGCAGGTAGCCGCCCGATCCAAGGAGCGCCGTTTCGATTGCAGCTTCGAATGCGATTTCGCGTGTATCTAACGTCATTGACGCGTCCAGGTTAGAGAACCGGTCGGAAGAAGGCCCACGACCGCCTGTGAGATTACGGTCCGGCGGTAGGCGCGCAGGCGCTGGAGAGTCTGCGCGACCGCTGAGTCGAGTTTTTCCGTCTCCTGGACGACAATCTCAACTTCTTGGCAGATCGCGTCCTGTTCCTCCAGCGGTGGTACCGGGATCGGAAGATGCCGCAAGAATTCACACGTAATCGCTGCGCGCGTGCTTCCGCCCCCCGCCGACTCACCGCGCAGCCATTCATACTGAGACTGCAGCACTCTCCAGAGATACGTAGGTCGCAGTCGCTTATCTGGCGTTATTGCGGCCACGTGCTGGTTGATGGTTGCCGGCTGTCTTAATATCGCAGCGACGCCTCGCGTTCTGCCCTCGCCGGTGATCGCCACGAGAATGCTCTCGCGCGGCACGAGAGGTAGGTGACACTCACGAACCGCTGCTTCTGTGACAAATTGATCGGCACTTTCAATTGCGCCTTCATGCACTTTTCCGCTCGTAAGCCATGGGATCGATCCGTCTTGCCAGTAGCGCAGTACCTCACGCCTCGGCGTCGAGCCATTTTGGATGACGGCGAAATAGCCTAATTTGCCATCAAACCATCCGCGAGGGATCTCCGGCGCATATGGGAGGCGGGACCTTCGTTTCGTTGCCGACGAGGCAAAACCGCTGAATAGAAGCCGTTCAACACTGCGTTGAGCGACTGTGCGCTGGAGTGCAATAGTACTGACCAACTTCCCGATGAGCTCATCTATGAAAGCAACGAAAGCGTCCAGTGTCCTCCCGATCTCCAGCTGGAAGTGCTCGGGTGGGACAGGAATTCGAATGTTTCCGACAAATCCCCAATCTGCGCGTGGCATCTTTACGCCGTAGGTGGCCGAGTTCACCAGTTCGACGAAGCCGTCGCTCAGCAGCAGGTACTTGAGATAATCACGCCTGAGTTTTCTTGGTTCCAGGACAAATAATTCAGTAGAACACGTGCCGTCCGTTTCGGGCGCGGCGACCTTGGCGAGGTATGGCCTCAGGCGACCGAACAGGACATCGCCATTCTTATAAACGCCTGAAAGACCTTCGGCAGTGCTGTCTTCTTCAAGGTCAAGCGAACCTGTCTGGGGAGCGATATTTTCAAGACCGATGTACTGGCCGGCTGGCCTGTCGACGCGATCCTTGCGGAGTGACACAGCATACTTCAAACGTAGTGTCTGCCAGCCACCGGGGAGCACCGCCGGCCAGGGCAGACCTGTTTCGGTGATGGAGCCCGCGGGCGCAAGTGCCGCCGTCATTCGGATAACCCGTTACTAATTCTCGACAGCATCGCGCTCACTCGTTCTACAAGCGGCGCGAGTTCAGAAGCCAACTCTGCGGCTGAGCTCTGAGACTTGTAAATGTAGAAGTGTCGAGACACGGGTATTTCGTACCCAATCGCGTCCTTCTCCTCGTTCACCCAGGCGTCGGCCACATACGGCAGCACCTCTCGCCGAACGTACTCCGCGACATCTTCGTCAATAGGAACGTTCTCGGTGTCGCGAAGCGCGCTGTCGGGCTCCGTCTCGCCTTTGGCGTTCATCAGCGGAAGCGCAACGGGGTCGCGTTGACCAAACGTTGTGATAAGGAGCTTGCGCAAAGCAGCACTGAACTTGATCTCGCGTTTTGAAAGGAGTGATTCTGCATAGGTTTCGAATTCGTCGCGACTGATGAAAATCTTGTCCTGGTCTGCAGCCGACAACGCGGCTGATACCGCGCCGGTGTCCACGGACCTCGCGGCCGCTGACGCGTCATTCGCGAGCATCGCCAAACGCTCCGCCGTGATCTGAAACGCTAGTCGCAGTGGCCGTTCGATTGTGATCTGGCGATACGCAAAATCACGGTTCTTGAATATTTTGGAATCGGGTGTCTCCAGGAAGTTGCCGTAGAGTTCTGTCACGGCGGCTATATGTGCGGGAACGACTTCGTGACGTTTTTGCCCGAGACTCTTCCGAAGCTTATGGAAGAGCGCAGTGGCGTTAATGAGCTGGACTTTGCCCTTTCGACGGGTGCTCTTTCGATTAGTGACGATCCAGACATAGGTGAAGATGCCGGTGTTGTAGAACAACTGATCAGGTAGCGCGATGATTGCCTCTAGCCAGTCGTTTTCGATGATCCATTTCCGGATTTCGCTCTCGCCTTGTCCAGCATCACCAGCAAAAAGAGGAGATGCGTTGAAGACGATCGCGATGCGGGACCCACCCTCTTCGGCCGGCTTCATTTTTGAAATCATGTGTTGGAGAAAAAGCAGCGAGCCATCGTTGATGCGAGGCAATCCTGCACCGAACCGCCCGCCGAATCCCAGGTCCTCATGCTCTTTTTTGATCGCGGCCTGCTGCGGCTTCCACTCCACGCCGAACGGCGGATTCGCGAGCATGTAGTCGAAGGTCTCGCCTTTCAGCCCATCATTCAAGAACGTGTCACCGAAAATCAGGTTCTCCAGCGACTGTCCCTTGATCAGCATGTCGGAGCCGCAGATCGCGTACGACTCGTCGTTGTACTCTTGGCCAAACAGGACGACCTTCGCATCGGGATTCAACTCTCGGACGTACTCCTCGGTCACCGACAGCATTCCGCCCGTCCCGCATGCAGGGTCGTAGACGGTCTTGATGATGCCCTTCTTCCGAAGGACGTCGGTATCCGGCGTGAGCAGGAGATTCACCATGAGCCGGATGACTTCGCGCGGCGTGAAGTGGTCTCCGGCTTCCTCGTTCGAGAGCTCTTTGAACTTCCGGATCAGCTCCTCGAAGACAAGACCCATCTGGTAGTTCGGGACGGTGTCAGGGTGCAGGTCTGTCTCGGCGAACTTCTTCACGACGAGGTAGAGGCGGCCGTGCTGGTCCAGCTTTTCGATATGCTTCTCGAAGCCGAAGTACTCCAGGATCTCACGCGCGTTCGGAGAGAACCGCTTCATGTACGTCACGAGGTTCTTGGAGACGTGATCCGGATCGTCTTTGATTCGCTGGAAGTCGAGTTTGCTCGTGTTGTAAAAATCAAGTTTAGCGGCCCGTTTCAGAAGGCGGTCGCGGGTCTTTTCGTCCTTACCTTCAACGTCGGAAGCCTTCGCGAGCACGGCGGCCTTCGTCGGCTCCAGGACGCAGTCAAGGCGCCGGAGCACGGTCAGCGGGAGGATCACGTCGCCGTACTGCGGCGGTTTGTATGGGCCGCGCAGGAGATTCGCGATGTCCCAGATCAGTGAGACCTTGTCGGAAAACCCATTCATGTCTGTTCTCTGTGGGTGAGGTGGACGGCATGGGCATGCTAGCACCCGCATCGGCGCTCCGAAAGACGAGCGGCTGGGTTGCTGCTTCCGGCGGGCGAAGCTCATACTTCGGGTGTGAAACTCATCGTCCACCTGCTCCACGACGACCAGCCGACGGGCGCGCGGATCGCGAAGATCGATCAGTGGAGCGGCCGTGCGCTGTGTGTGCCGCGGAACGCGCTCGACGAGGTTCAGAGCCGGAAGGAGCTGGACGGACCCTGCCTCTACTTCCTCGTGACACAGACCGGGGTCGGGAGCGCGCCACGTGTCTATGTCGGCGAGGCCGACGGCTTCCGCAGCCGCATCAAGACGCATGTGGCGACGAAGGACTGGTGGACGTCCCTCGTGGTGTTCTACAGCGGCGACGGATCACTCACGAAATCTGGTATCCAGTACCTTGAGAGCCGCTGCGTCACGATGCTCCGAGACGCCGGCTGGTGCGCACTGGAGAACGGGAACGCGCCGGGTCTTCCGACGGTCCCCGATGAAGATGTTGGAGGGCTGGAGTATTTCCTGAAGCAGGTGGCGATCCTGATGCCCGTCCTCGGCTACAACATCTTCGCGGAAGCGCCCGCGAGTGAGTCAGGCTCGGACCTCGCGCAGGACCCGGCACCGGCCGCAGCGCAACACTTTGACACCGTGGTGTGCCCGGCACGCGACGATGGCTTCGATTCGGCGTTCCTCGGACAGCGCGCGTGGTGGGCGATCCGGATCGCGCCGCACAACCTGCCGAAGATCCGCTATGTCGCGATGTATCGCGTGGCACCCTCTCTGCGATCACGCACTACGGCGAGGTGGACCGGATCGAGCCATATACCGGAGCGGAGCCGGGCAAGTACAAGCTCATTTTGAAGGGCGAGCCGATCGCGCTCCCCGCGGCCATCAAACTTGGTGCGAATAGCCATCTGAAGCCGCAAGGACCCAAGTACACGCTGCTCAACACGCTACTGAAGGCGAAAACGCTTGACGATATCTTCGGAAAACAGTGAATGCTTCGGGTGTCGCTGAAGGCATCAGTGCCGGTCTCTGGAGCACGGCGGAAGCGTCGACGGTGTCCCGTCCCGACGTCCTTGGCGTTGAAAGGTGGCTTGGCCGGAGTCTCCGAAGAGACCCCGGGCCAAGCACCGTGTAGATGAGCTGACCAGACCTCACCCTGTTGGTGTTAACGCCTTCCGCGAAGCGTTAGCGAATGGACGCGAAGACGCTTGCGCCGGCTGCGAACGTAATGATCGCGAGCGCAAAACCGGCGATCATGCCGAGAACGACTTTGCGGCCATAGCGGTGCGCGTTGCGCACAACCTTGAGAGCGTCGAGCGATGTTGCGAGTGCGCGCGTCTCGACGGCGTGGCAGAGGTGACATCGCGTTTGAAAAATTGACGTACTTCCGTCGGTCGTAGCATAGTGTGTGAGGCGGCTGTCCTTTCCGTTTGAAGCACAGCGAGGACATGTCGCATTGGACACTATCTCCGTCCACGTCCCGGTCATCGGCCGCGGGCGTCAGAAGATCCCGGCAGATACGCTGGGATTTTCTCGTCCCAGGCGATGAACGGCCTGCCGCATTTGCAGACACCCGACACGGTGCGTCCAGCAAACCGCAGAAACAGGTACGAGATGAAATGCACCATCGTGTGCTCGCTCATGGCGGCCGGTTCATAGTCGGCGACGAACGCGCGGTACCCGGGGAGTGGCCCGAGAAGCTCGTTCAGATCGTCAAAGAACTCATGTGCCTTGGAAGAAGGCATGATCGTAAGGGTTAGATTGGCAAAGAACTCGGTTTACTGGGCGCCGCCCCGAGAAGGGCGGTAGGTATGTTCACCGAGAGCTGGTCAGCTCATCGGCGAGCCTACTCGGCGCACGGTGCCGACGGGTGGACGCCGTCGAAATCGCCGCGCCGCGCGGCGTACCGTTCCGCCGACCGGAGAATTGCTCCCGCCTCGCCGAAGATCCCGGCCTGCGCGCAGTACGCCTCGACGACCGACACAACCACGGCCGCATCGAGCCTGCGACGGAATCCTTCAGCGGCGATAGAAAAGACAGTCGTGTTGCGGATACCCTCATGCACGGGACGGCGCGCCGCCCAGACGACGTACTGCTGCACCGCTGCGAGCGCGTCGCTCGGCAGCGTCAGCGATCGCGTTCGCCGCACGCGCCGACCCCGCCGGCGCTGCGGATGCAGGTCGAGGATCTCGGCGATCGTGAACCGGTGCTCGTGGTTCTGCACCTCGACGCTGACGAACACCGGTTCTGCCTTGCAGTGGAAAAAGCCGGGAACGCGCATCAGCCGCGGAAGGTCGGAGACGGCAGAATCCGTTCCGTAGTACGCCGCAAGGTGCTTCTGCGCGGCCGTAAACTGCGTCACGGGCTCGTCTGGCGCAAGACACCAGTACAGATGCCGCCCCCGCGCGGACTGGACGATGCAGGACGGCGGAACAGCGATCTCGCGCCTTGGCGCTGCATCTTCGTCAATGAAGAGCGCGCGCAAGGAGACCACGTTCCATGTACGCCGTCCCCGGCCGTCGCCGGCATTCACCATCACAAAGATGCCGGCGCCGGTCGCATTCTGCGTTCGCAACGTGCTGCCGAGCCGATGCAGCGGTCCGTGGACGATGGGAAGGCCCTTTCGCGCGCCGGTGTCGTCCAAGACCTGCCACGTAACCGAGGTCGTCCATCCGTTCGCGCCGGTGAGGCAGGACAGAAACGCAGCAGTGTGTGCGAGATTCGGCGCCAGCATTCCTGTGAGATACCGAAAGGCGCGCGTCTGCGACGCGAGGGCGTCGAAATCGCTACGTTAGGAGGGGTTCGGCGACGAGTTCGCCGTCTTCGAGCCGTCCGAAGACCGGTGCGCAGATTCGGTCCCGCAGATAGTCGTACGTGCCGTGGCCGCTCTGGAGCGGCAGATTCTGCAGGAAGTGCTCGCCCGTGAGACGCTCGCCGGCGTCGGTACGCTCAAGGCCCACGTCGTCGACGGTCGCGATGAGGAGCGAGCGCTGCGCATCGCGCTCCACCTGCGCAAGCACCTCGCTCACCATCCGCGCATGCTCCGCCGTCTTGCAGTAGAAGAGCACGCGGAAGTCCGCACTCTCCGGCATCTCAAGTAAGGCACGGATACCGGGAAGCTGCTGGACACGGAGGAGTGTCGCGTAGTTCTGGACCTTCTCGATCATGCGTTTTCTGCTCGTCGCGCCCGTCTCTGCTTCGATCGCGAACGCGGTGGTCCCTACTTGAAAGGCGCAATCGGGCTCGATCGTGAACGTGCGGTTCTCGTGGACAAAGGAGAGATTCGCGATCCCATCAGCACGGATGCAGCGGATCGGCTCGCCCCGGGCGCGCCAGCCGAGCCACAGCACTGCACACACCGCGGCGCAGAGCGCCTTGTGCCGCGCGTGGGCGCTTTCCCCCGAGTAGAACTTGAGAAACGTGCGCGTGTGATTTTCGAGCCGTTGATCGATAAAGGAGCGTTCGAACCCGCGCTCCACGAAGTGACGCATCATGCGGTCCCGGAGCGGGGCCGTCGCAGCGACAAGCGCGGCCCACACGTCCTCCGGGATCTCTACGTGAGACCGGCGCGTCGCGGCCGCCGCCATCGCGCGACCCGTTTCTACCGTGTACAGAAAGCTCTGCGATCCCGCGACGGACCCGAACTTCGGGTCGAAGCGCGACACCCAGCCTCCGTGCATCAACGTGGTGAGGCGACGCGCGTCGTGGCTCATCGCGGCCGTGGCCGACGTCTTCAACCCGCGCCGCAGCACGAGAAGGGCTTTCGTGTCCGCGGCACCCAGGAGCAGCAAATCATCGAGCATCTCCGCATCGACGTCCGTGAGAAGAACCGGATGCGGCAAGAGGACGCGCGCGCGGCGCGGCTTGCAGGTATAACCGCGCCGCGGCGGCTTCGGAGACGAGGGCATGCGCGGTCGCCTACTCGGGCGTCTCAGATCGCGCCGCCCACGACGGCTTGGGACGATCGGCCTTCACCTTCGGCGGCCGCGTTGGCTTGGTCGGAGGTGCCGCGGGAAGGTCGCGCGGGCGCGCCACCGCGGCGACGGGAAGACACGCGGGTTCCGGCGGCACTAAGGGTGGAGGGGCTGCGGCAAAATCGGGCGTGACACGCGCGGCGTCCGCGAGCATCTTCTGGCGGCGCAGCGCCTCGCGAAGGTGGTGCTGTGGACTTGGGAAGGTCTTCAGCGGCTCCGGAATGTACCGGTGCTCCGCGATGAACGCGTCCCCTTCAGACGGAATGTGAATCGCTGTGCCGGGCGGCATCGGAGAAGCTGCGGAATCAGCAGCTGAACGACCTCGCTCACACCAATGCGTTCGTTCGAGTGGGTCACGGCAATCGAGCGCCCCTCGCTTGATCCGCGACTCTCGACCTCGTGCCGCCCGTGTGAGACGCCCTGTCCGCCGCCGGCGCGGTACTCCGGCCGATAAATATCGATGTACTCGATGGTGCCGCCGCCGTCCGCGCCCCCTTCGCGCGTGACGACGCGCGATTCGCGCCCGTCCGTCCCATCGTCACGCTGGAACTCGCTTTCGACGACGGCCGTGCCGGACCCCTTCTGCCGTGCACCGGTCGTTCCGTCTTCCCACGGTGCGCGTGGTCGCGGGGAGGTAGTAGCCATCCGCGCGCAGGCCGCGGTCGAAGTACACCAGTTCTTCCGCAAAGGCGCGATTCGAGGCCCCGAAATACATCTCGTGCTGCATGGCAGCGCGGATCGCCTCGAAGTGCTTGCCGTTTTCCCCGATCTGCTGCGGCGACTGAAAGAGCAGCCAGTGGTAATGCTCGCGGTTCCGGGAGGTGCCGAGATACGGCGCGATGAGATCCGGCATTATCCCTTCGTGTTCATCAATGAGAACAAGACTCGCCTGTTGATCGAGGCTTCGCTTCTTCCGTGCAACGTCGAATGCGTAGACGCCCGCCCGGATCTTTGCGCCGGTAAGCGGGTCGGCATTAGACGTATCGAGGAGGAACACGCCGCCGTCGTCGAGAAACTGCGCAAGGTCGACGCCGTCAGACGCGAACAAGGCGTTCGCCGCCAGCCAGTGAAAATGGCGGCGCGTCGATCCGATCTGCACAGCGAAATCACGGCTGCTCTTCGCGGTCTCGGCGCGGAGACGCTGAAGCGCGAACCATTCCGCCTGGATCGCCGCACCGGGATGCCGCGGATGCAATTTCCTGGGTTGACTCAGGTCGAGGACGAGGCCGTGTTCCGCCTCAAAGCGCTCCTGAATCGCACTCCGCAACTGCAGGTCGAACCCGACATTGTTCCACGTGAGGAGTTGATCAATCTCCGCGACCTCAAAGCCGGCAGCGAAAATGAGAGTGAAGGCCATCGGCGCATACGTCTTGACCAGTTCCATCACTTCCGCATCGCGGGTGTTTCCCGCGAGCGTCGCGAGCGGAATCTCGGCTTTCTCCCGCGCGGTCTCCCAGCGCACGTTTCCGACGTCGTCCATGACCTGCCTGCGCCGGAAGAGATCCACGGTCACGCCGCAGCTGTTCTCTGCGCCGAGCCGGACGTAGACCACGCGATTCTGTTCGTCTTCTGCGCTCGCATAATCGCCGCGCGCGACACATTCCTGCACGACCAAGTCATGCGCGAGGAAGATGTTCCGGGCCAGCGTTCCGGCACCGTCGAGCACGAGTTGGCCCACATCAGGACGCGCATGCATCAGGTAGTTCGACATGCCGAGGACGGTATTCGTCTTCCCCTTCCCCGGCATGCCCACAAGCAGCATGTTCTTCAGAATGTCCTCGGGCGTGATGTTGAGATCCCATTCGTCGCTCACGCCGAACAGATGCGACGTCATCCGCGCCTCCCGCCAAACGGCTGCGGTGTGCGGAGCCGCTGTTCGTACGGTGCAGCAGGCAGTTCTGCCGGCCGCTCGCGTTCCGCGACGAGGCGTTCGATCTTGCCTTTCGCTTCAGCAAGGTCCAGCTGATGCTTCCGCAGTTTGTACTGCGCATAATCCAAGTCCTCGTTCGCTGCCCGCAGTTGATCGGTCAACTCCAGGACCCGCGCGACGTAGATGTGTT
>Ga0070701_10000479_pt1 | contig 13684 bp, 11 predicted proteins | sample KBSK5102metaG_FD_65451 | JGI IMG/M metagenome (GOLD analysis project Ga0070701, IMG submission 65451) | Corn, switchgrass and miscanthus rhizosphere microbial communities from Kellogg Biological Station, Michigan, USA - KBS K5-10-2 metaG | ecosystem: Host-associated > Plants > Roots >... | reverse complement strand
TGGCCGATCTTCATGAAGCCTGCGTACGGCGGCGGTTGGAAGGATGTGTACAAGGTCCACAATCCGACCGAGTTTTTCGCTGCGTACGATCAGACGCGCGACCTCGCGATGATGGCGCAGGAAGCGATCGAGTTCACGGCGTACTACCGCTGCTACGTGCTCGGCCGCAACCGCGTGCGAATCATGATGTACGACCCGAAGCAGCCGCATCACCTGCGCTACGTCGCGAATTACCACACGCCGCCGGAGCTGGAAGCGCGCATCAAACGCGACGCCATCGCACTCTGCGAAGGCCTCGGCTACGACATGAACACGGTCGAGTTCGCGCTGCGCGACGGCATCCCGTACGCGATCGATTTCATGAACTGCGCGCCCGACGCCGACCGCGCATCGGTCGGTGAAGAGAACTTCGAATGGATGGTCTCGAACATGGCCGAGGTGCTGATCGAGATCGTGAAATCCGGACGGAAGCTCGAGCTGACCGGCAGCTGGCCGAATGTGATGAAAACGGAGAAACCGATTTCTGAGCCGATCACTGCTCAGACAGGCACGGCTCAGTCAACCACTGCATAATTACGCCATGGCCGACCCAACTTTCACCCTCGGGATCGAAGAAGAGTTTCAGGTCGTTGATCCCGCCAGCCGCGAGCTGAAGTCGCACATCCAGGAGATGTTCGCGGAGGGTGAAAAGAGGCTGAAGGACGAGATCAAGCGGGAGATGCACGACCCGGTGATCGAGGTCGGCACTCCGATCTGCCGCGACATCGCGCACGCACGCCGCGAAGTGACGCGGCTGCGCGGCGAGATCATTCGCCTCGCACGCGAAAACGGTCTGCGCATCGCCGCCGCCGGCACGCATCCGATCTCGCACTGGAAAGAAGTTTCGATCACCGACGCGCCGCGTTACGACCAGATCGTTTACGACCTGCAGATGGTCGCGCGCGCGAACCTCATCTTCGGCCTGCACGTCCACGTCGCAATCGAAGATCTCGAAACGCGCGTACAGATCATGAACGCCGCGCGCTACTTCCTGCCGCACATTTTCGCGCTGTCGGTGAACTCGCCGTTCTGGTGCGGATCGAACACGGGATGGAAGAGCTATCGCGCGAAAGTCTTCGAGCGTTTCCCGCGCACCGGACTGCCCGATTACTTCCGGACGAAGTCGGAGTTCGAGCAGTACGTCAACACGCTGATCGGCACGAACTCGATCGACAACGCGAAGAAGATCTGGTGGGACGTTCGTCCGCATCCGTTCTTCCCGACGCTCGAATATCGCATCTGCGACGTACCGCTGCGCGTCGATGAGACCGTCTGCTTCGCCGCGCTTTTCCAGGCGATCACGGTCAAGCTGTACAAGCTCTACAAACAGAACCTCAGCTGGCGTCTGTATCGCCGCTCGCTGCTGAACGAAAACAAAGCGCGCGCGGCGCGGTTCGGCACCGAGGGGAAGCTGATCGATTTCGGGAAGAGCGAGGAAGTGCCGTTCGCGATGCTGCTCGAAGAGCTGCTCGAGTTCATCGATGACGTCGTCGACGAGCTCGGCTCGCGCAAGGAAGTCGAATACGCGCGGCAGCTCGTCCCTCGCGGAACCGGCGCCGATCGCCAGCTGCGCGTTTTCGAAGAGACGAAAGATCTGCGTGCCGTCGTCGACTACATCATCAGTGAGACGGAGCACGGCATCCCGCTTGCGTAACGCGCGTTCGATGAAACCCCTCGACATCCACGAACCGTCCCCGATCTTCGAGTACGTAAGGCTCGAAGATTCGGTACCGGAACGCCGCGACGACCGCATCGACGTCGCGCTCCTCGACATGAACCATTCGTGGCCGAACGTCGGTCACGACTCGATCATCCACGCCGTCGCGGAAGGCGCGGAGTCGTTCCACGATGAGCTCGCCGGCGCGGGCGTGAAAGTGCGCGTGCTGTCGTTCGACGTGCGCCGCCGTTTGCTGCTGCCCGAATCGCCGAACGGCCGTTTCAAACTGTATGTCGGCACCGGCGGACCCGGTCATCTCGATCCGCGCCTGAACGACGGCGTCTCCGAATTCAGCCAGGGCATCAGCGAAAGCGCGGCGTGGGAAGCGCCGCTGTTCCGGCTCTTCGACGACATTCAAAAACACGACGAAGCGATGCTCCTCGGCATCTGTCACTCGTTCGGTCTGATGTGCCGCTGGAGCGGCGTCGCGCGTCCGGAGCTGCGCAACGAAAAGAGCGCCGGCATGCCGCTGAATAGACTGACGGACGACGGCGCGACGCATCCGTTCTTCCGCGAGTTCGCGAATGAGCTCGCCGATCGCCGGCACTTCCGCGTCGTCGACAATCGGCTCTTCGACCTCATCGTCGACAACCTCGGTACCGCGACTCCGATCGCGACGGAGCATGAGGAAAGTCAGGGACTGACGATGGTCGAGCTCGCGCGGCACGCCGACGGCACACCGCGCATCCTCGGCGTCAATCACCATCCCGAGATCGTCGATCGCGAGCACATCCTCGCGGTGCTCGCCGAGAAACGCGCGCGCGGCGAAGTGTCGGAGACCTGGTACCGCGAGCGCGCCGAGACGATGTCGGAGCTGTTTCACGGCGAGCGCGAACGACAGAGCCGGACGACGTCGCACTACACGCTGCTCGAGCCGCTGCGACGCCACATCGGACGACTCGTCGCGGATCGCTGCAGCGCTGTCGCGAGATGAAACGAGCGGTCGTCGCGTGCCTGCTATTCGTCGCGTGCGCATCCACCGCGCCGAACGTGCGCACGTCGATGAACGGCTTCATGACTGCGCTGAATGCGCTCGATCTCGAAGCGATGTCCGCGTACTTTGCGGATGACGTGACCGCGTTCGTTCCCGCCGCGCGCGCGGAACGCGTCGAAGGTAAGGCGGCGCTCGTCGAGATTTTTCGCGGTTACGTCGCGCAGCAGAAGACGCCGACGCATCTCACGCCCGAGGATCTGCGCGTGGATGTCGCGCGAGATGTGGCGGTCGTGACGTTCCAGATTCGCAATCCCGCGGTGACGTCGCGACGGACGTTCGTGTGGCGGCGCTACGGGAACCGCTGGCTGATCGCGCACTTTCACGCGTCGAACTTCCGGCCGCAGTAAGCGTCATCCTGCTGCGCCTCCGGATGACGTGAGCTTGTACACTTCGTCCCGCATGGAACCGCGCTATCGCGACGCTTTCAACTCGCAGATCACGACCGAGCGTTACAACTGGTACGTGAGGCAGCTCGAGACGCGGCTCGGATGTCGATTCGAGTTCCGGCTCGCGGAGTCGCCGGTGTTCCTCCCCGAATCGTTTCGCACGAAGATCGTTGATGCGGCGACGGCTGTCGTCGAACAGCTTTCCGATCCGGCGCGGCTCGAGAAAATGCGTCGCGCGATTCCCGAGCGCTGGGACACGCCCGGCATGGACATGCTCCCGAATTTCACGCAGGTCGATTTCGCGGTCGTGCGTGAAAACGGCGAGCTCGTGCCGAAGCTAATCGAGCTGCAGGGATTTCCGTCGCTCACTTCGCTGCAGGTCATTCAGCGCGACGCATGGAACGACACGCTGCAGCAGATGAACGGACTCGATCGCGAATGGTCGTGCTGGTTTTCCGGCCTGTCGCGCGACGCGTTTCTCGACCTCGCGCGCCGCACGATCGTCGGCCGCCACGATCCGCACGAAGTCATCCTCATGGATCTCGATCCGCCGACGCAGAAAACGTATCCGGACTTCGCGGCGACGAAGCTGCTGTTCGGCGTCGACGCGGTCGATCCCGTCGCCCTCTCAAAACGCGGAAAGAAACTCTTCCTCGGCGACACGCAAATCAAACGCATCTACAACCGAGTCGTCTTCGATGAGCTGCTCAAGAAAGAGACCGTGCTGCCGTTCGACTTCCGCGACGAGCTCGACGTCGAGTGGGCGCCGCATCCGAACTGGTACTGGGTCTGGTCGAAGTACTCGCTGCCGTTTCTCGATCATCCGTCCGTGCCCCGCGCGACGTTCGTTTCGGAGCTCGACGGCGTGCCGGACGACTTCGCGAAGCGTTACGTGCTGAAGCCGCTGTTCTCGTTCGCGGGCGGCGGCGTAAATGTCGAACCGACCGCTGACGATCTCGCCGCGATTCCGGATGGCGAGCGCGACAAGTGGTGCGTGCAGGAAAAGATCGAATACGAGCCGGCGCTGCGCGCGGTCGACGGCGGCGGCGTGAAGATCGAAATTCGCATGATGTTTCTGCGGCCCGACGACGAGCCGCGGCCGATCCTCGCGCAGAACCTCGTGCGGCTTTCGCGCGGCAAGATGCTCGGCGTCGACTTCAACAAAGACTTCACCTGGGTCGGTTCGTCAATTGCACTCTCGCCGCATTCGTGAGAGCCGAGATCGAGACCGCCGCTCCGCTCATCCCGCCGCGCCCGACGATCAAAAAACTGCGCGCCGTCGCGGCCGAATGCAAGGCGTGTCATCTGTGGAAGCTCGGCACGCAGACGGTGTTCGGCGAAGGGCGGCAGTCGTCAACGATCATGTTCGTCGGCGAGCAGCCTGGTAATTCCGAGGATCTGGAAGGACGACCGTTCGTCGGACCGGCGGGCGGACTGCTCGACAAAGCGCTCGCTGAAGCCGGCATCGACCGTTCGAAGGTTTACGTCACGAACGTCGTGAAGCATTTCAAGTGGGAGCCGCGCGGCAAGCGTCGCATTCACAAGAAGCCGAATGGCGCGGAGATCACGGCGTGCCGTCCGTGGCTCGAGGCAGAGATTCGCGTGGTGAAGCCGCGCGCGATCATCTGTCTCGGCGCGACCGCCGCTCAGGCGGTGATCAGTCCGAAGTTCAAAGTGTCGCTGCAGCGCGCGAAGTTCGTCGAGTCACCGCTCGCAGAGTTCGTGACGGCGACCGTGCATCCGTCGTCGATTCTGCGCGCGCCGACTGACGAAGCGCGGCGCATGGAAACGGAAGAGTTCATCGACGATCTGCGAAAGATCGCGCGTGCACTCGCTATTTGAGTCCGCGATCGATCGTCGCCGGTTCGCCGGCCAGCCACTCTTCGTAATCGTCAACCGCGGCGTCGTACGCGCTGAGGTTGGATTTCGCGTAGCAGTCGCGGCGCAATTTCAGTAGCCAGTCGCGCCATGGCACTTCGGGCTCGAGTGCTTTCAGTGCGGCGACGGTGTTCGGCCCGCAACCTTCGGCCTCGCGCGCCGCGGCGACGCGATACACACCGCGCGCATCCCACCATTGACCAGCCGCGTACGGCTGCGAGAGCGCGTCGTACAACATCGGACCGGTGCTGCGATCCGCGCGCACGACATAGGGAACCGAATCGAGCGTGCGTCCCACCAGGTTCTGCGACGGCCACGGATTGCTCCGATACGCAACCAGCGCACTCCGCAAATACGTCGCCGCCTCGGCCGGCTTCAGCTGATGCTCGCGCAATCGCGCCATCAGCGCGTCCGCTTCGATCGGCTGAAAGCGGCGGAGCACGTTGATGTATGGAATCGCGAGCTCGTCGGTCGACGCGGCAAGCGACTCCGCGACCGCCGCGAGCTCCGCGGTGTTCACCGGCTTCCATCGATTCGCGTACCACTCGCGCGCGGCGGCGGAGAGATCGCCTTTGTCGTACGACACAGCCATGCGCTTCCGCGAACGTTCTTCCGGCGATGGCGCGGGCGACAGCACGTCGATGTAAGGAATCGACGCGCGCTGCATCATCACGAGGTTCCAGTCGATCGCGCCGCGCACGGAACGCGGACGATGCGCGCCGCGGCTCTGCGCGAGCGACACGATGCTGCCGATGCCGAACTTCGTCGTCGAGCCGACCGCGCGCGCGAAACCGAATTCGATCGGCGTGCGATCGTCAGTGTTGATGTCCGTTTCCGCTTTCGCGAGCGCGGTTGCGAGCGTGTCGTCGGCGACGAAATGCGACAGGAATCCCTCGACGCTTTCGACGCGCCATGTGTAAGACATCGCGCTGCGATACGGCTCCTGCGCGATGCGCTGCCGCAGCAGCTCGGCGTCGTAAACGAGCGCGTCGTGGGTCGCGACGAGCACGAGATCGCCGTTCGCCGTCTGCCACGTTTGCACGTGTGCGAAGACGCGCGACATCGTCGCGTAAATCGTGCGCACCGTTTGCGCGTCGACTTCATACGCCTGCACCCACTGCAGAAAAATCCCGCCGCGATTCAGGCGATGCGACGACGCTTCGTAGAACTCGCGCGTGAAGAGGCTGGCGATGCCGGCGCGATACGGATTCGACGGCTCGGAAAAGATGATGTCGTAGCGGCGATCGGAGGTCAGCAGCACTTCGCGCGCGTCGCCGATCGCGATGTGCACCTTCGGATTTTCGAGCACGCGATGATTCACCGCAGCGCACGCTTTCGCGACGTCGATGACCGCCGGCTCGAGCTCGACCACATCGACATCCGCGATCGTCGGAACCGCGCCGAGCCAGCCGGCCGTGCTGCCGGTACCGAGACCGATCACCAGCGCGCGCTGCGGGTTCGGATGCAGCAGCGCGCCGATCAGGCCGGACATCACCTGCGTGCCGTCGTCGGAGCGCGCGCTGCCGTCCGCTTTTCCGTTGACGATGAAACCGTAATCGTCGGCGTCGACGAGCGCGACGCTGCTTTCGCGGCCGTCCGCGTCCCACACGAGCGTGCGTCGCATGCGGCTCATCCAGTCGCGCGTTTCGTTCGACGTCTGCAGTTGCGGCGCGCGGCCGGCGCCGATTCCGCCATGGCGCCAAACCGCAGTCGGTCCCGTCGATGAAATGCCGGCGACCGCAACGATTGCTGCGAGCGCGGCGAAGATCGACGTCGCAATCGAATGCTCGCGAATCGCGAAGATGATCGATACGACTCCGAGCGCGGCGAGCAGGAGACACGCGAGTTTCCAGCAGCCGGGCGCAGAAAGCAGTGGCAGTAAGCCGAAGCCGCCGGCGAGTGAGCCGGCGATCGCGCCGATCGTGTTCCACGCATACGCGGCGCCGACCTGACGTCCGACGTCGCGACGTCCGCTGCCGAGGAGCGCGATCAGCAGCGGAAACTGAATCCCGGAAATGAACGCAGCCGGGAAGACGGCGACGAGAGTGACGAGCGTCCATGCGATCACGTGACCTGCGAATCCGAGCGGCGCCAGCGCGCGCAGGTAGTTCGCGATGAGTGCGAGGCGATCACCGAGCGCAAACGGAAGCGCGATCGCCGCGGCTTCGAGCGAACACGTCAACGCGAACGCGCCGGCGGTCGCACCGCGCCGGCTTGCGGCGAACGAATACGCCGCACCTCCTGCTCCGATGCCGAGGAGCGCGATGGCGAGGATAAGTCCGAAGGTGAAGGTCGAGCCGCCGAGAATCGGCGCGAGCATCCGATACCAGACGAGCTCCATCAGCAGAAACGCGAAGCCAACCGTAAGCGATGCGCCGAGCACGACGCGCGACGGCATAGCGGGCGCGACCTGCTGCTCGTTTGGTTCCTCTTCGCGATGCGCATCGCCGCGCGAAATGCTGCGCGCGGCGACGGCGACGAGCAGATTCAGCAGCACCGCGATGAACAGCGTCCGCCGATTGCCGAACGTCTCCAGCAGGTAGAAGGTTGACAGCACGGTTCCCGTTACGGCGCCGAGCGTGTTCGTCGCGTAAAGCAGCGCGAGCTTGCGGCGCCCGTCGTCGTCGCTCGTTTCAACCGCGCGCGCGGCGGCGGGCAACGTGCCGCCCATCAGCAGCGTCGGTATGGCGAGGATCAGCGTCGACAGCAGCAATCGCACGAGCGTCGCGAGGCCGATGCCGAGCTGAATCGAACCGCCGAGCGCGAGATAGATCTTCGCGACGACGAAAAGCAGCAGCGGCGAAACCGCGGCCGACAGCGCGATCAACAGCTCGAGCTTTGCGTAGAAGGCGAGCGGATTTTGTTTCGCGTCGGCGCGGCGGCCAAGGAGTGTGCTGCCGAGGCCGAGGCCGGCCATGAAGATTGCGAGGACGGCGGCGGTGGCGGAGGTCGACGCGCCGAAGATCAGGCGGAACTGCCGCAGCCAGACCGTTTGATAGACGAGCGCGCAGAGACCGGACCCGAAAAGAAGCGCACCGACCTTCCATGTAGAGCGCGTCATCGCGGATCGGCGCGCAGGATACTACTGGCTGTGGAATCCGGCCCCGAAACTGCGCATATTTCCGCCCATTCCGCTGTTTTGCTGGCCATCGAAAAGAACGCGGCGGTAAACTTCTCTCACCACACGAATGCCTGTCGACCCCACTCCGTTTCGCCACTCCTCCGGCGACCACGTTCTTATCTCTACCTGGATGAAGGAGCAGCCTCATGGCCATACCAAGTGACAAATTGAAAGCGGCGGAAACGGCGCTGACTCAGATCGAGCGCCAGTTCGGCAAAGGCTCGATCATGCGCCTCGGCGCGAAAGAATTTCTGCCGATCAGCGCGATCTCGACCGGCTCGATCGGCGTCGACGCGGCGCTCGGCGTCGGCGGCATGCCGCGCGGCCGTATCGTCGAGATCTTCGGCCCGGAATCGTCGGGCAAAACGACGCTTTCGCTCCATGTGATCGCGGAAGCGCAGCGTACCGGCGGACTCGCGGCGTTCATCGACGCGGAGCATGCGCTCGATGCTGAATACGCGAAAAAGCTCGGCGTCGATGTCGACAACCTGCTGGTCTCGCAGCCCGACAGCGGCGAGCAGGCGCTGGAGATTGCGGAAGTGCTCGTGCGGTCCGGCGCGATCGACGTGATCGTCATCGACTCGGTTGCGGCGCTCGTGCCGCGCGCTGAGCTCGAAGGCGAAATGGGCGATTCTCATGTCGGATTGCAGGCACGTTTGATGTCACAGGCCCTGAGAAAATTAACGGGCATCGTTTCGAAATCTAAAACGTGCATGATTTTCATCAACCAGATCCGCGAAAAGATCGGCGTCATGTTCGGCAATCCCGAGACGACGACCGGCGGCCGCGCGCTGAAGTTCTACTCGTCGGTGCGCGTCGACATCCGCCGCACGAACCAGATCAAGGAAGGCGACGAAGTGGTCGGCTCCCGCGTGAAGGTGAAGGTGGTGAAGAACAAATGCGCCGCGCCGTTCCGCCACGCGGAGTTCGACGTAGGTTACGGCGAGGGCATCTCGAAGACCGGTGAGCTCATCGACATCGGCATCGAGAACAAGATCGTCGAAAAGTCCGGCTCCTGGTTCTCCTACGGCGACGTCCGCCTCGGCCAGGGCCGCGAAAACGCGAAGCTCTTCATCAAAGACAACCCGGATCTTTCGGCGGAGATCGAAGGCAAAGTTCGCCGCGCGCTCGGTATCGGCGGCACCGAACTGCATCTCGTCGATCCGGTCGATTCGCCGATGGTCGCGCAGGTGAAGCCGACCAAAGCAACGCGGTAAACGCGCCTTACAACAACTCCATCAAGCGGCGGCCTCCGGGTCGCCGCTTTCGTTTGCGGTACGCTTCGAGCGAATGCGACTCGATCAGGCGATCGCCGAACGCAACCCCGAGATCTCCCGCCGCAAAGCGCGCGAGCTGATCTCCGCGCGACGCGTCCTCGTGAACGATCGGCCGGTCGGCATCGCGTCACGCGAGATCGCGGCCGCCGATCGAATCGTGATCGTCGATGAGCTGCCATCGATCTCGATTCTCCGCGAAGGCAGCGACTGGATCGCCGTCGACAAACCGTCCGGCATGGCCGTGCAGCCGGTTCGCGATCGCGCGCGACGCTCGCTCGAAGAACTGCTCCGCCTCCAGCTGCGCGGCGAGCTTTATCTCGTGCATCGCATCGACACCGGCACGAGCGGCGTGGTGCTCTTCGCACGAACGCGCGACGCAGCGGCGCGGTTGTCCGAGCTCTTCGCGAAACGCGTCGTGAAGAAAACGTATCTCGCCGTCGTCGAAGGAACACTCACCGACGAGCTAACGATCGATTCGCCGATTGCAGGCAAAGACGCGATCACGATCGTCCGTCCGCGCGCGAGCGCTGACGGTCTCAGTTGCATCGAAGCCGAGATTCGCACCGGCCGCACGCATCAGATCCGCATTCATCTGCAGTCGGTCGCGCATCCGATCGCCGGCGATCGGCGCTACGGCTCGACCGTCAACGCGCCGCGCCTGATGCTCCACGCGTGGCGCATCGAGCATGAATCGTTCGGCGCGCTCGAGGCTCCCGCTCCGGACGATTTGATACGATGCCCGCCGTTATGGACGAGCCCCTGATTGTTCGCGCCACGACGGTCATCTGCGTGCGGCGCGACGACAAGGTGGCGCTCGCCGGCGACGGCCAGGTGACGGTCGGCAACACGGTCATGAAACACGGCGCCGCGAAAGTGCGGCGGCTGTATCACGACAAGATCCTCGCCGGTTTCGCAGGTTCCGCCGCCGACGCCTTCGCGCTCTTCTCCCGCTTCGAAGCGAAGCTCGAGGAGTTCCGCGGCAACATGGAACGCTCCGTCGTCGAGCTCGCGAAAGACTGGCGCATGGACAAGTACCTCCGCCAGCTGCAGGCGATGTTGATCGTCGCGAACAACGAGCGCGCGTATCTCGTCTCCGGCAACGGCGATCTCATTCAGCCCGACGACGGCATTCTCGCGATCGGTTCGGGCGGCGCGTTCGCGCTCGCGGCCGCGCGCGCACTCATCAAGCACACCGACATGGACGCCGCCGCGATCGCGCATGAGTCGCTGCGCATCGCCTCCGAAATCTGCATCTACACGAACGACCGCATCACGGTCGAAAGCCTTTGACGCCAATGGTCATCCACCTCCCCGGGCAGGTCGATCCTGCCGAGCAGAAGAAGAATCCCGAATCACTGACGCCGAAAGAAATCGTCGCGGAGCTCGACAAGTACATCGTCGGCCAGCGCGCCGCGAAGCGCGCCGTCGCGATTGCGCTGCGCAATCGCTGGCGCCGGCAGCAGCTTCCCGCCGACATGCGCGACGAGATCGCGCCGAAGAACATCATCATGATCGGGCCGACCGGCGTCGGAAAAACGGAGATCGCGCGCCGGCTCGCAAAGCTCACGCATTCGCCGTTTCTGAAAGTCGAAGCGTCGAAGTTCACCGAGGTTGGTTACGTCGGTCGCGACGTCGAATCGATCGTGCGCGATCTCACCGAGCTCGGCGTGAAGCTCGTGAAAGAAGAGAAGAGCCGCAGCGTGCGCGAGCTCGCGGAACGCAACGCGCGCGAACGCATTCTCGACATTCTGCTTCCCGGATCCTCGCGCACCGCGGCGCCGCGCCCGGCGTTCGTCGGCTCGACGGTTCCCGAGCCGGAGGAGTCGCGCGACAAGATGGCGCGCTGGCTCGATGAAGGGCGCCTCGAAGATCGCGAGATCGAAGTCGACGTGAAAGATCAGGGCGGTTTCCCGTCGCTCGAGATCTTCACGCAGCAGGGCGTCGAAGAGATGGGGATCAACATGAAGGACATGCTCCCCAACATCTTCGGCAACAAGACGAAGCGGAAGAAGATGCGCATCGGCGACGCGCGCGAGCTGCTGATCGCGGAGGAAGCGGAGAAGCTGGTCGATCAGCAGAACGTGGCGCGCGAAGCGATCGATCGCGTCGAGCAGAGCGGCATCGTCTTCCTCGACGAGATCGACAAAGTCGCCGGACGGCAGAACGCATCGCACGGTCCCGACATCTCGCGTGAAGGCGTGCAGCGCGATCTGCTTCCGATCGTCGAAGGCACGACGGTAAACACGAAGTACGGGATGGTGAAGACGGATCACATTCTCTTCATCGCCGCCGGCGCGTTTCACGTTTCGAAGCCGTCGGATCTGATCCCCGAACTGCAGGGACGTTTCCCGATTCGCGTCGAGCTCGAATCGCTGACTGAAGATGATTTCGTGCGCATCCTGCACGAACCGAAAAACGCCCTCACCCGCCAGTACAGCGCCCTCCTCGGCACCGAGTCGGTCGATCTCGTTTTCCGCGATGACGCCGTGCGCGAGCTCGCGCGTTACGCGGCGCTCGTGAATGAGAAGACGGAGAACATCGGGGCTCGACGCCTGCACACGATTCTCGAGCGCGTGCTCGATGAGCTTTCGTTCGAAGCGGACGGCCGCGGCGGCGAGCAGATCGTCATTGATGCCGAGTACGTGCAGAAGTTCCTCGAGGGCGTCATCAAAGACGAAGACCTCTCGCGTTACGTTCTGTAACCTCGGCGCACCGCGGTTCGTATCAAGCGCATGAAACGATTCCTGGGATTCGTCTGTCTGCTCGTTGCTGCCACCGCCAGCGCCGACACGCTGTTCGACGTCAGAACGGCCGTCAGCCATCTCACCGCGAAGACGCCGGCGCGCGCGACCTTCACCTCGCAGGTGAACGTAAAGTCGTCCGGCCGGTTCGCGAACAAAGCGTTCACTACAACCGTGTCGCTTGAAGCGACGCACGACGCGAACGGCATCTCCTTCACGATCCCGCAGTCGCTGATCGACCAGGCAGCGCACGAGAGCGCAACTCACGCCGCCGAGGCGCCGGCCAAAGCGACGATCGACGCAATGCATCCGGCGAACGTCGTCGAGGCACTCGACTATCGCAGCGAATTTCTCGAGATGCTCGAAGGCGCAAAGGTCACGGCGGAGAAGCGAGTGGCGTTCCGCGGGAAGCCGACGCGTCAGCTCACGCTGAAACTCGGTCCGCCGAAGCCGCGCGAGAACAGCGTCTCGCTCGGCGACTCGAAGTCAGAGCGAACGATGAACCTCTGGATCGGCGACGACAACATTCCGCTCGCAGGCGAGATGTCGACGAAGACGACGACCGGCTTCCTGATGTTTCACGCCACGTCGGAAGAGCGCGAGAGTTTCACGCTTGCGCATGTGTCCGATCGCCTCGTCCTCGCCCGCCTCGAAACCAGCGGCACCGGCTCCGGCCTCGGCCAGAACTTCGCCGCGACGACCGTACAGACGCTCACGCTCCACTGAATCTCACGACACGGTTTTCTGAAACGAGCGCGCGCTCACCGCGATCAGTACCGCGGAAATTGCGAGCAGCGACAGCACCGGCGTCAGCAGATCGGAAAAGCTCGCGCCGCGAATGACGATGCCGCGCGCGATCTGAATGAAGTGCGTCGCCGGGAGCAGATGCGACACGATGCGCAGCGGCAACGGCAGCGACGAGAGCGGGAAGACATAACCCGAGAGCAGCACGGACGGCAGCATGATTCCCATCGCCTGCTGCATCGCTTCCATCTGCGATTTCGCGCGCGACGAGATCAGCAATCCGAACGACAGCAGCGCGAGGATGTAGACGGACGCGAGCGCGAGCAGCAGCGTGAGACTGCCGTAGATCGGCACCTGAAACAGCCAGCGCATCAGCACGAGCACGATGAGCAGCTCGATGTAAGCGAGGCCGAGGTAGGGAAGGATTTTGCCGAGGACGACGGCGAGCGGGGAGACGGGCGTCACCATCAGCTGTTCGAGCGTGCCGCGCTCGCGCTCTTTGACGATTGCGAACGCGGACAGGATCGTGCCCGAGAACGTCAGCAGAATCGCGATCAGTCCGGGGATGAGCAGATTCGCACTGCGCATATCGGGGTTGAACATCATCATCGGATGCGCTTCGACGAGCGGCTCGCGCACGACGGCGAGCATGCGGCGAATGTTGTTCTGCAGCACCACGCCGTTCGCCGCGGAGAGCGCCTGCGTTGCGACGCTCGAGTCAGATCCGTCGATCATCACGAGCACGTCGGCCTGACGATTCGCGGCGAGATTGCGCGCGTAATCGGGC
>Ga0070701_10000477_pt1 | contig 13728 bp, 16 predicted proteins | sample KBSK5102metaG_FD_65451 | JGI IMG/M metagenome (GOLD analysis project Ga0070701, IMG submission 65451) | Corn, switchgrass and miscanthus rhizosphere microbial communities from Kellogg Biological Station, Michigan, USA - KBS K5-10-2 metaG | ecosystem: Host-associated > Plants > Roots >... | reverse complement strand
TACGTCTTCACCGACCGGGGACCGGAGCGCGGCGTCGAGCGGCTCGCCCTGGGCGGCGGCTCACAGGGCGGCGCGTACGAAGCCTACACCGCGCGCGACACGGTCGACCCATCGATTGGCCGCCGTCCCGAGCTGGTCGGCCAGGGCCAGTGGGACCTGCTGACGCGCGTGGTGCGCGAGCGCGATCCCAAGACCATTGCCGTCGATATCTCGCAAACGCACGCGTTCTCCGACGGCCTGTCGGCCGGAGAATGGGAGCAGCTGTCGCACGCGCTGCCGGAGGGGTATGCCTCGCGCGTGGTGCACGCCGAGCGGCTGGCGCTCGACTATCAGTCGATCCGCGCGCCGGGCATGATGCCCGCGTACAAGCGGATGATGGAAGTCGTCTGGGCGATCATCGATACCGCGTTTTCGAACAAAGTGATCACGCCTGGAAAGACCACGACGACTGACGTGGTGTGGTGGATGCGCCAGCGCGTCAACGACCTCGGCCTCGGCACCTGGTTCCACACCGATGTGGACGTGCAGCGGCGCGGTCAGGATCTCAGCGGCCTCGATACGGTCGTGATTCAGCGTGGCGACGTGCTGCATTGCGATTTCGGGATCACCGCGCTCGGGTTGAACACCGACACGCAGCACATGGGATACGTGCTCCGCGACGGCGAGCGCGATGCGCCAGCCGGGCTGAAACGCGCGCTGCAGAACTCCAATCGCCTGCAGGACCTGCTGCTCGCGGAAATGCGGCCGGGCCGCTCCGGAAACGACGTGCTCGCCGCCACGCTCACGGCGATGCGGGCCGCCGGGGTCAACGGCACCGTCTACACGCATCCGATCGGTGACCGCGGCCATGGGGCCGGGCCGCTGATTGGGCTCTGGGATCATCAGGAAGGCGTCCCCGGCCGCGGCGACACTCCCCTGCTACTCGGTACCTGGTTCTCGATCGAGCTGCAAGCCACGACGCCGGTCCAGGAATGGGGCGGTCAGCCCGTACGGTCGGCGCAGGAAGAAGACGCGGAGCTGGGCACCGACGGCGCGATGCGGTGGATCCTGCGCCGCCAGACCGCCTTTCACATCGTTCGGTAGCGGTGGATGGTCTGTAAGCTATGCGGCTCGACCGATCTGAAGCTCTTCTACACCCAGGGCGATCAACGGCAATTCAAATTCTATCGGTGCAAAAACTGCACACTCGTCCTGTATGACACGACCACCGGTGTAAACCAGGAGAAATACATCCTCACGCGTGTGGATCCGCGCGCGAATACCCGCCAGAACCGCGGCCATCGCCAGACCTACGCCTTCATCAAGCGCCATACAACACGTTCGGGCCGCATGCTCGATCTCGGCTGCGGCGACGGGACGGTCCTCTGGCTGGCGCGCGAAGACGGATGGCAGGTCCGCGGCGTGGAGCTCTTCCCTGAGCACGCCACGCTCGTCCATGAATCGCTGGGGTTCGAGGTAGACGTTTCGGATATCACGGCGTATCAAGGCGTGAAAGAGGCGTGGGACTGCGTGGTGTTGACCCACGTGCTGGAGCACCTGCCCGACCCGGTTGGCGCGCTCATCAAGATTCGCGGGCTGCTCAAGCCGGGCGCTGTCGCCGTGCTCGAATTCCCGAATATCGACGCGCTCGATGCGCGCCTGCGGCGAGCGCTCGACCGGCTCCGCCTCCACCGGCGGAGATACGCGCACACGTATGTCCCCGGACACGTCCAGGAGTTCTGTCGCGCCTCATTCGAGTTTGCCGCGCGGCAGGCGGGACTCGTGCTTGACGTCTGGGAAACGTACTCCATCAATCCCGTGCAGTACGCGCTGTTTCGGAATCTGCCCATCGGCAACAAAGCCCGCGTGTTGGTCCGGAGACCTGCATGATCGACGTCGAAACCCCCGCGCTGCTGCTCCATCAGGACGTGATGGAGCGCAACCTCCAGCATATGGCCGGCCGCGCCAAACGACTCGGTGTGGCGCTGCGGCCGCACATCAAGACGCACAAGTGTCTCGAGCTGGGACGCCGGCAGGTGGCGCATGGTGCAAACGGCGTGACCGTCTCGACGCTGTTCGAGGCCGAGGCATTCACCAATGGGGGATTCACCGACCTCACCTGGGCATTTCCACTGGATCGGACCCACGTGCCGCATGTGCAGCGCGTCGTCGAGCGCGGTGTGACGCTGCGTGTCGTGTTGGACGATCTCGAAACGGCGCGCGCGGTCGCGGGGTCTGGTTTGCATGTATGGCTCAAGGTGGACTGCGGCTACCATCGCGCCGGCGTCGATCCATCGTCGCGGTACGGGCTGGACGTCGCGCGCGAGCTGGGCGCGGAGCGCGGCATCACGTTCGATGGCATCCTCAGCCACTCGGGCCACGCCTATCGCACGCGCAACAAGGAGGAAGCCGCGCAGATCGCCGAGCAGGAGCGTCAGGTGATGGCCTGGTTCGCCGAGCTGCTGCGCAAGGATGGGCTGCCGGTGCGCGGCGTCAGCGTCGGCTCGACGCCCGCGATGGTGGCCGTAAAAGACTTGACGGGCGTCACAGAAGCACGGCCCGGGAACTACATCTTCTACGATCGAACGATGGTGCTGATCGGCTGTTGTGACCCCGGGGATGTTGCGGTGACGGTCCTGACCACTGTGGTGTCACACCAACCCGGCGCGTCGCATTTCGTGGTCGATGCGGGCGCGCTGTCGCTGTCCAAGGATCTGGGGCCGTCCCACCTCGGCCTGGAGACAGCGTATGGCGAAGTCAAAGGACATCCGGAGCTGAGCGTCGCGTCGGTGTCGCAGGAACATGGGCTCATTCGCGCCGCGAACCCGGCCGCCATCGAGGGCAAGTTCAAAGTCGGTCAGCAAATCGAAATCGTTCCCAATCATTCGTGTCTGACGGAAGCACATTTCGACGAATACGTGGTCGTGCAAGGAGATCGAATCATGGATCGCTGGCACATCGAGCGTGGCCGATGAGGATCTATCTCCGGCATTTCTTCATCGCGCTGTTACCGCTGATCATCGGACTGGCCGCGAGCTGGGGCTTCGCGTTCTCGCAGAATACGTGCGGCCGGCTCGTCGGTCCGATCTTCGCGCCCAAGTGTCACTGGATTCAGCTCGAGTACCAGCTCGGCTTTCAGATGGCCGGGACGGCGCTCGGGTGTCTCATCGCCGTCGTTGTCGGCGCGTCGCTGGAGCGCCGCAGCCGGCGCAAGAGAGAAGACGTCGAACCCATCACTGAAGGAGTGTCCGCATGAAAGCGCTCCGCATACTGGTTGTGCTGCTTGGATTTGCGGGACCACTCATCGCCCAGGATTCGACCCCGGCGCGGCCGGCCGCCCCCGCCCCCGCCCCCGCCCCCGCGGCGGCCCCGAGCAATGTGAGTGTCGAGGCGGTCCTGGCGCGCACTCTGGTCGATCGCGCTCCGCAGGATACGGGAACCGCGTTCCCCGACAGTGTCGGAACGATCGTGTTGTGGATGCGCGCGAGCGGCGCGAGCGGGCAGACGCTGCACCATGTGTGGTTTTACGGCGACACGGAAGTCGGCAATGTGCCGCTGACGATCTCGGGATCGCCCTGGAGGACGTGGAGCCGGAAGACGGTGCCGGCCGAGGCGAAGGGGGCGTGGCATGTGGAGATTCGGGATGACGCCGGGACCGTTCTGAAACGGATAGACTTTACAGTTGGACAGTAACCGGCACTGACACGACTGGGCCACAGACGCACCGCGGTTTTTCGGAATCGGTCAACGGGACAATCGTTGCGTGGTTGTCCCGTTTACTCTGAAGGGCGGCCCGCTGCTGCGTCTAGGGCCCAGTCTTTTGCACGTCCGCGCTTTTTCATGTTATTGTAGCCATCGCAATGGACCTCGTCGACCAGATCGTCGCCAACTTGTCCGTCGAGCCCGGTCAGGCCGAAAAGGGGATCGGCGCCATCCTGATTTCGATGCGCATGTCCGTCGACAAGGCAACATTCGAAAAGGTCCGCGCGGCCGTCCCGGCTCATGAGAGCTACATGGGTCGCGCCTTGATGAGCGGCGCGCGTACCGGTGAGATGATCGGCGTCGCGGGGCCCGCCGCGCTGTCGGCCGGACTCTCCGCGGCCGGCTTTCGCAAAGAGGATGTGCCGCGGCTCGGCAGCATCGTCATGGAGCATTTGCGGCCCAGTCTCGGCAACGATGTGATCGAGCGCTTCCTCGCCGGAGCCCCCGTCCTCAGAGCTTGAGCTTCGCCAGCAGCGCCTGGAAGCGCGGTGACTCCCGCAGCGGATCGAGCATCGGATTCACCTTGAAGTAGACCAGCCAACCCCGCCGGTCCTCGTACGCCCGCTCGGCCAGGTCGAGCGCGCGGTCGTTGTTTCCGAATCCGATGTGGAGGATCGCCAGGGCGGCCGGCGAGACATAGCCCGCGCGTCCCAGCGCCTCGAGCTCGCCGAGAATGACCTCGGCTGCAGCGCGCTTGCCCGCACGCGCCAGGACCCAGCCCAGCGTCGCCTTCGTGTAGGCATCCGCGCCCGGCAGATCGACCGCGTCGCGCAGCACGCGCTCCGCGTCGCTCGACTTCCCGGCCAGCTCGAGCACACTGCCGAGAATGCGGTAACTCTCGACGGCCATGGGGTTCATCTCGATCGCGCGCGCCAGATGATCGAGCGCCTGATCGTAGCGGCGCGCGTAGAAGCACATCCAGCCCACGCTGCGCCGTCCTGAGACCGAAGCGGGGTCGAGCTCGAGGGCCGTGTGGCCCTCGAGCAGCGCCGCGTCGTGCTGGCCGCGCGAGCTCAACAGGAAGCCGTACCACTGGTGCGCGCTGCCGTAGCGCGGATTCAGCTCGATGGCGCGGCGGAACTCGCGCTCCGCCTCAGCCCAGTCCCAATCGTAGATGAACAGCGACCAGGCCAGCGACGCGTGCGCCGACGGGACCGACTCGTCCAGGGCCAGCGCCTTGCGCGCGTATTCCTTCGCCAGCGCGTAGGCCTCCGCCACCGGAATCGACCGATAGTCCACATCCAGCGCGTACGAATCGGCGAGACCCGCATACGCGGGCGCGTAGCTCGGATCCTCGGCGATGGCCTGCTCGAAAAAGCCGATCGCTTCGGCCACCCCCTCGTGCGTGCGCTTGTTCCAGGCATAGCGGCCTTTGAGGTACAGGCCGTAGGCGTTGATGTTCTCGGTGTAGCGGCGCGGTACGTGCTCGGACAGCTCGGTGAACATCGTCGCGCGCAGCGTGTTCACGATGGTGCCGGCGATCTCGTCCTGGATCGCGAACACGTCGACGAGCTGGCGATCGAAGCGCTGCGACCACAGCAGCCGTCCGTCCTCCGTGGAGGTGAGCTGGGCGGTGATGCGCAGCCGATCGCCCGCCTTGCGCACGGTCCCTTCCAGGACGACGGACGCGCCCAGCAGCGCTCCCAGGGCGCGCACGTCGAGCGGCTTTCCTTTCAGCGCGAACACCGACGTGCGTGACGAGACGCGCAACCCGGAAATCTTGGCCAGCGCGTCGATCAACTCGTCCGTGATCCCGTCGCTCAGATACTCGTTCTCGGCATCGGGACTCGCGTTGACGAACGGCAGCACGGCGATGGACCGCGTGACCAACGGCCGGAGCGCGGCCGAGCGCTCCGCCTGGACCAGCGCCGCGACGAAATCGGCGGTGCTCTCGAAGCGCTGTTCGGGATCCTTTTCGAGCGCCTGAGCGAGCGCCTGTTCCACGGCGACGGGGATTTCGGGTCGCATGCCGCGCGCCGGTCGGACGCGCTCGGTGACGTGCTTCGCCATGACCGCGCGAGGGCTCGGTGCCGTGAACGGCGGCTCCCCGGTGAGCATCTCGTAGACGACGCACGCCAGACTGTACATGTCGCTCGCGGTCCCGAGATCCACTTCGCCGCTGGCCTGTTCGGGACTCATGTACTCGGGCGTGCCGACGGCGAAGCCGACCTCGGTCACGAAGTCGTGCCGCGGCGCTTCGTCCTCGCCCTCGCAGCAGGCGCGTGCCACGCCGAAATCGGCCAGCACCGCGTGCCCGTCGGCGAACAGGATGTTCTCGGGCTTCACATCGCGATGCACGAAGCCTTTGCGGTGCGCGAAGTCCAGTCCCGCGCCGATTTCCTGCGCGATCCGGAGTGCGTCCTTGATCGGCAGGCGGCGCTCGGCGTCGAGCCGCTCGCGCAGCGAACCGCCCGGCACGTGCGGCTGCACGTAATAGAGGAGCCCGGCGGCCTCGCCGGAGTCGATCAGCGGCACGATGTGAGGATGCGACAGGCGCGCGGCGATCCCGATCTCACGCAGAAAGCGCTCGGTCCCCAGGGCCGCGGTGATTTCGGGCCGCAGGACTTTGATCGCGACTTTGCGGCCATGCTTCTTCTCTTCGGCGAGATAGACCGTCGCCATGCCGCCCCGGCCGAGCTCGCGCTCGACGGTGTAGCGATCGGCGAGGGCCGATGCGATGGGAAGCGGCTCCGTGGTGGGCACGGAGCCAAAAGCTACCCGGTGGCGCGGGCGGCACCACCCCAGCGGCCGAGCGCCAGCATCAGCAGGATCGCGCCGATCGTGATACCCATGTCGGCAACGTTGAAGGTCCAGAATCGGACGTTCGACACGCCCACATCGATGAAGTCCACCACGCCGGCGGAGGAGCGCACGCGATCGATGAGATTGCCCAGCGCGCCGCCCGCGACGAGCGCGACGCCGATCACGCGCAACCGGTCGGCGGGACGCGTCCGGTGATAGAGCACGCCGAGCACGATGAGCGCCGCGACGGTCATGACGGAGAGCACGAGCCGGCGCTTGTCACCGCCCACCTGAAAGCCCATCGCCGCGTTCGTGTTGTAGGACAGGGTGAAGCGCACAGTCTCGCCCACGACGGGCTGGGGCACGCCCAGCTCGAGGCGGCTCTCCACCACGCGCTTGGTCGCGCAATCGGCGACGAGCAGCACGATGGCGAGGGGCCAGAACCATCTCGCCTTGCTCGTCACGCGCCGGCCAATGCGCGGAAGACCCAGCGCGTCAGCAGGATCCCCAGCGCGAGCAGTCCGAGGACCATAGCAGAGACGCCACAAAGCACCAGCGCGTTGAACGAGCGATCCGCGCGTTGCGCCCGATCCGGCGCCGCCAGGTGACGCTCCAGCAGCGCCACGTTCCGAAGGTTGGCTTTCCATGCGAAGTCGAAAATATCTCCGATCACCGGAACGGCGCCCACGGCTGCGTCGAGCGCCACATTGCCGACGATCCGTAAGAGCGTGGCGCGGGAGGCGCCCAATCGAATCGCTTCGACCACGATCCACCCAGCAAGAACGGCGCCAGCAGCATCGCCGCCACCGGGAATCAAGCCAAGGAGGGGATCGAGACCGAATCGCAGGTTGGTGCCGGGAACTCGAATCCCGGCATCCAACCAATACGCGAATTTCGAAACGGCGGTGAGGCTAGATGACGACGTCTCCCGCGCGCCGCCCGACGAAGCGCCGGTGCTCACGCGCCGGCGAAACGTCGATGATGAGCGCGATGATCAATCCCACGATCGTCCATGGTGACCAGACTCCTCCGAACCAGTGCAACACCACCGTATACCACAGCAGGGTGGTTGGCAAGAAGATGAAGCCCAGCACCGGCCACAGCGACGACGTGAACAGCCCGTCGAACCATGATGAGAGCACCCACAGCAGCGCGATGGCTATGCGCGGAGTGAACAGCGCCACCAGCACGAGCAGCAGGGGCATGGTCGTCCCTTACTTAGTTGGTCGATCCAAACCGTGTGGCTTCGTCGGCATACACAGCGATCTCGACGCGACGATTCCACTGACGGCCCGCATCGGTATCGTTCGTCGCGATCGGCTCGGCGTCGCCGCGACCGATCGTCGTCATGCGTCCGCGATTCACGCCGACCTGTTCCAGGAAGCTCGCCAGCGACTGCGCGCGCCGCTCCGACAGACTCTGATTGTGGTCCGTCCCGCCCTGGGAGTCGGTATGCCCCACGATCATGATGCGCGTATTGGGATACTTCTCGAAGCTGCTGGCCAACCGCCGCAGGTTGTCCCGACTCGACGTCGCCAGCTCATCGGATTCTTGTGCAAACAGCATACCCTCGGGCAGAATCAGGACGATGCCGCCGCCCAGGCGCTCCACGACCGCGCCCGGCAGCTCATAGGCGAGCTCCTGCGACTGTTTGTCCATCTGGCGGGCGACCGTTTGCGCGGCTGGGCCGCTGGTCTGCGCGCCCATAATGGCGTTGCGAACCGTCGCGCCGGTTTCCTTGCCCAAAGGCTGTGCGTTGACCGCGACCGTGCGGTTCTCGTTCCGTTCCGTTCGTTTGGCACACCCCACGACGAGCGGCACGATGGCCGCGCACGCGAGTGTACAGGCTACTATGCGTCGCATGATCCCCTCCCCTTGTCAGGCATGAATGCGGATGTTTGAGAAAGATCAGCAGGAACTGCCAGTCGGCGGTATCGGTCTGAATCGCGGAGGTATTAGTACTTCACTGGGGCGGGAGGACTCGAACCTCCAACTTCCCGGTTAACAGCCGGGCGGTCTGCCAATTGACCTACACCCCACTGAGGACAGTTGCGAAGTTGCGCAGACGGCAAAGTTGCAAGAACGCGCCGCGACTCGCTAGTACTTCATACCCGTCTTCTCGGCAAAACTCTTGACCGCTGCCTGCTCTTCCGGGCTCAACTTCTCGGGGAGCGTGACGTGTGCTTCCACATACATGTCGCCGCGACGGCCGTTTTTCTCGATCCCATGGCCCGGGACGCGGAATTTCTGCCCGTGCTGTGTGCCGGCGGGAATCCGCAGGACGACGCGCTTGTCATCGAGGGTTTTCACCTTGATCCGAGAGCCCAGCAACGCCTGCGCGAGGTTGATCGGAACGACCCCGATGAGATCGAGTCCCTCGCGCCGGAAGAACCGGTCGGGCGCGATCTGGATCTGCACGATCAAATCGCCGCGGCCCTTGGGGCCCTGATTCTTGAGGCGCAACCGCGCGCCGTCTTCGACGCCGGCCGGAATCTCGACGTTTACCCGCTTCTCGATGCGCACCTCGCCGGCGCCCTTGCACGTCGGGCATGGCTGCGAGGGCACCGTTCCCTTCCCTCGACACACCGGACAGGGACGATTGACGGCAAAGCCGCCCTGCCCGAACGATACCGTCCCGCGTCCTTTGCACTCGGGACACGTGTTGACCGTCGCGCCCTTCGCGGCACCGTTGCCCCCGCACGTCGGACAGACCTCCGGCATCGTCAGCGTAATCGGAATCGCTCCGCCCAATGCCGCGACTCGGAATGGAATCGTGACGCTGGTCTCGGTCTCTTCGGGCTCGGCGTCGCGGCCGCCGGCGCCGCGCCGGCCGAAAATCGACGAGAAGATGTCGCCCAGGCCGCCGAGATCGGAAATGTCGAAATCGCCGCTCTCGTCGGGAGCGGTACGCCCGCGCCGCGCGCTGCCGCCGGATCGCGGATGGAAGCCGCCGCCGCTCGGGCCCGCGAACGCCCCGTAGCGCCGCAGCTGATCGTATTTCTTCCGTTTGTCGACGTCGCTGAGTACGTCGTGCGCCTCGTTGATTTCCTTGAAGCGCTCGGCTGCCTGCGGGTTGTTGGGATTGCGGTCCGGATGGTGCAGCTTGGCCAACCGCCTGAAGGCTTTCTTGATTTCGTCCGTCGTGGCGGTTTCGGCGACTCCCAACACCTGATAGTAGTCGCGCTGTGCCGCCATTACGTATCCTGCCAGGTCAACACAATGACCCGGGCCGGGCGCAGCAGCGTGTCCCGCATCTTGTAGCCTGGTTGCACGACCTGGCCTACGGTATGGTCCTGCTCCGGTTTCGACGCTTTCTGCGTGGTGACCGCCTCGTGCACGTTCGGGTCGAACGGCACGCCGGACTGATCGATTCGCGTCACTCCGGCGGCCTCGAGCTCTTTCCACACCTTCCGCTCCACGAGATCGACTCCCTCGTGCAGGGTCTTGGAATCGATTTCGGCCGGATCGATGTGGGCGAACCTCGCCAGATCATCGAGCGCATCGGCGAGCCGGGTCACGAGCTCCGCCTGCGCGCGATTCCATGTCTCGGAGCGCTCCTTCATCGTCCGCTTGCGGAAATTGTCGTACTCGGCGGCGAGACGCAGGTGACGATCCTTCCAAACGTCGGCCTCGGACAACTCCGAGCTGGATTGAGACGCAGCGGGCGCCGCAGACGCAGCAGGTCCCCCATCTTCACCCGTCTTCGGGGCTTGGACAGGTTGGTGCGTGTCCGGGTCGAGGGACGGCGCCGGCGGATTGTGTGGGTGACGCTTATTGGTCATTGGGAACTTTCGGTCTGGCAACAAGATACCCCGGGGCAGTTTGTTCGGAAAGCGCCCCGGGGTATTCAGGAAGCTGTTGCCGGCGAGCTCAGTAGCCGAACAACAGGCCGATCGTGACGGGGACGAACGAAGTCGATGCTCCGTCGGTCTTCACGCTGATGTAGCGGGCTTCGGCAAACGCGTTGAGGCCGCCGATGCTGAACGTGACGCCGCCGCCCAGCCCCAGACCGATTTTCGTCTGGGAATCGGTGCCGTCATCGACGTTATAAATACCGAGTCCACCCAGCGCGTACGGACGCGCCTGGGCGTTGGGAGCGCTGAAGTGATACAACACGCTCGCGTTGCCCCCCAAAATCGAGGTGCTCCCCGAGGCGCCGGTGCCTTCATGCGCCGTCGAGGAATAGATCCCATCGATGCGCAAATACAGCGGGCTGCTCGCAAAGGGGGTCTCGAAGATGCCGAGCAGGTTGATGCCCATCTTATCGAAATCGCCGTAGTCGCCCAGCGGCTGGGTCGCGCCTACGCCGAGGCCGAATCGGAAACCTTCCGAGGCCGGTATGGCTTGCGCCCGCAGGGGCATCGCGGCGCAGAGCGCGGCCGCGACTGCAAGCGCGCTCAAAGACATCCGTTTCATTGAGGCTCCTTGTTCTTTGTTGTGGTAGAGGTCTAGCGGACTATAAACGAGGAGCCGAGGGAATCGCAGAATCTTTGGAATTGATTCCTAAGATTGATATTGGGAGACGAAGGAGATCAGGTCCGCATGCCATTGCACCTGCGCCAGGTTGCCGAGGCTTTCCGCAAAAGATTTCGCTGCCCCCGCATCACTGACGGCATCCTCCGCATCCAGCACGAATAGCAGGGGGCGCTCGATGCGCTGGCGGTCCGCGAGCACCGCGCGCTGCGCCCAGAGCAGCTCCGCGCGCGCACCGGCCGTCATATAGCCCCGGCCGCGACCCGTCGGCATCGTGGGCCAGAGGTCGGCGAGTTTGGCCGCGAAGAGCTTCCAGGCGGGGGCACGCACGCGCGGCGCGAGCCAGGGATTCGAGATCACCGCCGCGACCGGCGGCTCCCCCGGCTGCGTCTCGAGATACCGTAACACGACCAGTCCACCGAACCCCTGTCCGACGAGCACCTGAGGAACGTCCAGACGGCGGCGGACCGCGCGCCGGAACGCCTGGAGGTCGCCAAGCAGCTGGCTGAACCGCGACAGATGCCCACGCTGGCCGCCGGACCGCCCGTGGCCGCGTTGATCGAGAACGTAGGCGGCGAACCCGGCGTCCTTCAGCCTGGCCCCGCCCTCCGCCCACGGCTCCGTGCCCGAGGACCGTTGCGGCTGCCAATCGCTCAACACGAGCACCGCCAGGCGGCCGGCGGACGCTGGCTCGTAGGCGTCGTAGACCAGTGGGGTCCCGTCGGGCGCGTTGACGCGATTCATCGTTCGGTGCGGGCGATCAGGCGACGCAGCAAGTCGAGCGCTCCCTGCGCCGCGCGCGCCCGAATCTCACCGCGATCGCCCGGAAAGATTCGCTGTAGCGCGCGCCCTGCGGTGCCCAGTCGCGCCGCCATCCAGACGGTGCCGACCGGCTTTTCCGCTGTTCCCCCGCCCGGCCCCGCGATCCCGGTGATGGCGAGCGCCGCCTCTCCGGCAAACTGCCGCTGTACGCCCAGCGCCATCGCGCTGACGACTTCCTCCGAAACCGCGCCCTCGCGCGCGAGCAGCTCCGGCGCGACGTCGAGCATGCCGCTCTTCACGACGTTGTCATAGGCCACGACGCCGCCGATGAAGACATCCGACGCGCCCGGCACGGCCGTGATGCGGCTGCCCAGCAGACCGCCGGTGCACGACTCTGCGATCACCAATCGCGCCCGGCGCGCACGCAAGTGGTCGATCACAACCGACGCGAGATCGGCGCCATCGCCGCCGTACACGTGATCGCCCGCGCGCTCACGCAGCGTCGCGGCAGCTCCCGTCAGCCGTCGTTCAGCATCGTCTTCACGCAGTCCCCACGCCGTGACACGCAGGTCCACGCCCTCCGTGCTCGGCAGGTACGCCAGCGTCAGCGGTGCGATGTCTTCCTCGATCGCCCCGACGCGCTCGGCAAGCGCCGACTCGGCGATCCCGGTCGTCCGCACGGTGCGCGAGCGCACGACCTGTCCGCCGCTGCGCTGCGCGATGCGCGGCAACACTTCCTCCGCCAGGAGGCCGCGCATTTCGGAAGGGACACCCGGGAGCATCACGACGACGCGGCCCTGTGCATCTTCTACCCAGAGACCGGGCGCCGTGCCCCGAGGATTGGGAAGGACCGTGGCCCCCTCGGGAACCTCGGCCTGCGTGCGATTGACCGCGGGCATGGGGCGGCCCAGGCGCCGGAACCGCTCCTCGAGCGAGCGCAGCACGCCCTCGTCCAGCCTGAGTGGCTTTCCGAAGAGGGCCGCGACCTCGAGCTTGGTCATGTCGTCGCGCGTCGGCCCCAAGCCGCCCGTCGTGATGACGAATCCGGTGCGCTGCAGTGATTCGCCGACCGCCGCGCGAATGGCCTCGGGGCGATCGGCCACCGAGAGATGACGCACGACCTCCGCGCCGGCGCCCGCGAGCGCGCGGCCCAGCTCGGCGGCGTTGGTATCGACGATCTGTCCCAGCAGCAGCTCGCTGCCGATCGTGATGACTTCGAGCTTCACCTGCTGACTTTGAGAATCGCCCGGTAGCGGTAGAGGTACACGAGCAGCGAGTACACGGTGAGGACGATCGCGCCGGCGAGGGTGACGGCGACGAACCACCCATGGAACTGATCCCAGAAGTTGCGGAACGTCCCGGCGAGCCGCAGCTCCGCGATGGCGTCCTTCCAGGCGAACCAGGCGATCGTCGCGCCGATGAAAATGTTCTGCACGACCGCCTTGAGTTTGCCCGCGCCCGCGGCGGGGATCACGATGCCGCGTTTCTTCGCGAAGAACCGGAAGATCGTGATGAGGACCTCCCGGCCCACGAGCAGGATGCCCACCCAGAGCGGGAAGCTGCCCCACCACGGAATCGCGTAGTCGACTTTGTCGGCCGCGAGAATCACCGGATGGCGCGTCATCCAGAAGATCGGGATCAGCGTGGCGAACAGCAGCAGCTTGTCGGCGATCGGATCGAGCAGAATGCCCAGCTCGCTCGTGGTGTTGTAGCGCCGCGCCAGATAGCCGTCGAGCAGATCGGAGAAGGCGGCGATCAGGAAAACGACGAAGGCGATGACCTTGGGCCAGTATCCGGAAATGAACGGCAGCAGCGCGATGACGGGCGTGAGGCAGATGCGCGCGAGCGTGATGATGTTCGGCATGGTCCAACGCATCGACCAGGCCTTCAGCTCAGCGTTTTGAGGACGAGCTTGCTCACCGCTTTCAGGGTGTCGAATACGCCGTCTCCACGGACTGCCACAGCTTCATGATAGGGGGCGCGACCGACCCATTGGCCGTCGACCTGCTC
>Ga0070701_10000476_pt1 | contig 13745 bp, 13 predicted proteins | sample KBSK5102metaG_FD_65451 | JGI IMG/M metagenome (GOLD analysis project Ga0070701, IMG submission 65451) | Corn, switchgrass and miscanthus rhizosphere microbial communities from Kellogg Biological Station, Michigan, USA - KBS K5-10-2 metaG | ecosystem: Host-associated > Plants > Roots >... | reverse complement strand
GGCTGCTCGAAGGAAAGTTCAAACCGGGCGATACGGTGTTCGTGAATTACACGCCGGCGGGCAAGCTGGAGCTCGCGCTCGAGCCGGAGCCGGCGAGCGTCAACTAACGCACGTAGTACAGGCGGATCGACCGGCCGATTTTTCGGTGCGGTCGATCCGCCAGCCAGCTCCAGCCCATCAGCCGGATCGCGCCCTCACTGACGGCGATCCATCCTCGCGACGGCTGCACGGGCGACGCGTAATCGTGTTCGGGAAATCCGAGCGCGTCGAGATCGGCCGGCCCCATCAGCGCGGTGCTGACGTGTGTGACATGAAGTTCGGTCAGCGCCGCGCGCAGTCGCAGCACGTCCTGTCCCCAGTCGATGTTGCTGTCGATGAGGCGCCGCGACGGTTCGCGTCCGGCGAGCGCGTTGAAGAACGGGAAGTAGTCGGGATGCGCGATCGCCGAGACGACGACGTGCGTTGCGAGCATCGCGATTGCCGTCGCACGAATCACACGCCGCGCATCGCGCAGCATCGCGGTCGCGCACGCCGCCGCCGCGAACGTCAGCGGAACGTACATCGGCAGTACGTAGCGCACGCCGATGTCGAGCTTGCTCGTCATCGCGATCGCGAGCATTGCGAGTGACGCGGCGAGTCCTTCCATCGCGTTCCACTTTCCCCAACGCGCGCCGATGACGACGAGCAGCAGAAACGCGAGCGTCGTTTTCAGCGCGACCGCGGCCGGGAAATACCACCACCAGCCGCTCGTCGTGACTTCGCCGAACGCGTACGCCCGATAGCCGCCGCTGCTGACTTCGACGACGCGCGAGAGCCCGACGAAGAACGTCGGCGCCGGCACGATCCGATTCGGATCGATGAGTGTCCAGCCGCTGAACTTCCCGTACCACGGCGGCAAATTGGCGATGCGGCCGATGGTGAATCCGTAGCCGGCCCAAATCGCGAGCGTGGCGAGCGGCGGCACGATGGCGACGATTCGCACCGCATCTCGCGCGAACGTGCGTCGCAGGTTCGAATCGCGCGCGAAGCGCACGACGTAGATCGCCGCACACGCGAGGGGCGCGAAGCCGAGACAGGAAAATTTGCACAGCACGCTGAAGCCGAACGCCAGCGCGAGTTGCGCCGTTCGCGCGTTGCTTCGTTCCTCCAGCCAGCGCGACATCGCCAGCAACACCACCGCGATTCCCGCGAGCGACGCCGCTTCGTGCGTTGCCAGTGCGGAGTAGCCGAGGAGGATTGGCTGCGTCGTGAAGAGGAGCGTGGCGATGATCGACGCGACGTCGCCGAGCTCGCGCCGCGTCCACGCCGCAAGCGCGAGCGCCGCGATGATGAAGAACACGAGATTGCCGGCGCGCGCGAGCAACAGGTTCCGCTCGTACTCGCCGCGATCGTAGAAAACGCTGTGCAGTTGCGACGAGTACGTCGGCGCGTTCGCGTTGAAACGCATGCCGCCGAGGTATGGCGCCGCCGCGAGGACGAGTCGCGGCAGCGGCGGATTCTCGCGATGCAGCAGATTGCGATGCAGCTCGATCAGCTCGAGACCGGCGCCGACGTGCGTCGCTTCGTCAGCGATCTCGGAGAAGACGCGATACGTCATCGCCATCCGAATCGATGCGATGACGATCAGCACTGCGATCGCTGTTGCAGCTCTGCGCACGCGAAGACCGCGCCGCCGTCAGCACGGCGGCACGTAATAGAGACGGATGGATTTGCCGATTCGTCGCATCGCGTACCAGTCGAGCCACGACCACGCACGGCCGTTTCCGTCCGTGCGGTACGCGTGCTCACTGATGGCGAGCCAGCCGTCCGCCGGTTTTGCGAGCGTGAGGTTGTAGCTTTTCGGAAAGCCGAGCGCGTGCGCGTCGTACCAGCCGACGTACAGACCGATCCGATCGATGCGCAGCCGCCGCACCTCGGAACGAAGGCGGAGCACGTCCTGTCCCCAGTCGAGATTGCTGTCGACGAGATAACGTCCCGGATCGTCGCCGGCGAGCGCGTTGAAGTACGGGAAGTAGTCGGGCGCGGCGAGGCCGAGAGAAATCATTTGCAGCGAGATCGCGACGATCGCCGCGTAACGAAGTGCAACGCGTTTGTGCTCGAGCAGCGCGACGGTCGCCGCCGCAGCCGCGATCGTCATCGGAATGTAAGCGGGCAGCACGTAGCGGACGCCGAGGTCGAGGTGACTCGTCATCGAGACGGCGAGGACAGCGCCGGCGGCCGCGAGCGATTCAGCGAACGCGCGATTCTTTCGCGCGACGAAGAAGCCTGCGATCAGCAGCGCGAGAAACGAAAGCGTCGTTTTCAGCGCGACCGCGACCGGGAAGTAATACCACCAGCCGAAGTCGCGCACTTCGCCGAAGAGATACGACTGAAACGCGCCGCGCGAAATCTCGATCAGCCCGGCGATGCCGCGAAAGAACTCCGGCGCCGGAATCGGCGCGAGCGGCGGCAGCCGCGAAATGAGCGGCAGGTAACTTTGAAAGTAATGAAGATCGAACGCGCGCGCGACCGTGAACGCGTAACCCGCCCAGATGACGATCGCGGTGACCGCCGGCACGATCGCGATCACCAGCGCGAGCTTGCGCACGACTCCGCGTCGCAGCTCCGGATCGTGAAGCAGTCGCACCGCGAAAATCGCCGCGCAGGCCGCGGGCACGAAGCCGAGGTTGGAGAACTTGCACAGCACGCTGAAGGAAAAGGCGAGGCCGAGAATCGCGGCGTGTTTCGCGTCCGGCATTCGCAGCCACGACGAGAACGCGAGCAGTGAAAGTGCGAAGCCGGCCGTGCCCGCGAGGTCGTGATTCGCGATGCCGGAGTAGCCGAGGATGATTGGCTGCGTGACGAAGAGGAGGACGGCGATGACGGCTCCGCGCTCGCTCAGCTCGCGGCGCGCGAGCAGATACAGAAGGATCGCCGCGAGCGCGTAAAACAGCAGATTGCCGCAGCGCGCGGCGATGAGGTTCTTTCGATATTCGCCGTGATCGTAGAAAACGCTGTGCAGCGCGATCATCCGATCCTCGGGATCGCTGATGCGCATGCCGCCGGCGAGGGCCGTCGCGCCGAAAACGACGCGCGGCAGCGGCGGATTTTCCGGCTGCAGCGTGTAGCGGTGGTACTGCAGCAGTTCCAGGCCCGCGCCGACGTGCGTCGATTCATCGACGGTGTCGGAGAAGCGGCGCCACGTCGTCGCGATGAGAATCGCACCGAAGAAAATGAGCAGCGCGGCAAGTACGGCAGGACGCAACCGGGGCAGTGGCATGAGCGCCCGGAGTTTAGCAACCGCCGGTTGCGCACGTCTTTTGCGAGACGCGGAACGAAGGAAAGGAGCTTCACCTCACATGCGTCGTTTTTCGCTGTTCCTGGCTTCCGCACTTTTCGTCGTCTTCGCCGCCTGCAAAGGAAACGAGCCGGCGGCCACCGATACGACCGGCAACGCCACCGATCGCGCTGCTGATGGCACGACCGGCACCGGCCAGCCCGCGTCCGTCGCGAACGATTCCGCAGCGTCGGCAACCGCGCTCGCAACCGCGCCGCCGACCGGCACCGGCGGACCGACCGGATTCTCGGCGCCCGCGCCGATCGCCGTCACCGGTACGACTGTGGTGAGCGGCGCGCAGACGCAGACGACCGGCACGCTCGTCGGTCCGAACACGACGACGGTCACCGTCGCCACGCCGACCGACACGACATCGACCGTCAAAACACCGGCGGGCACGACGACGCAGAAGCACTGACATGACTGCGCTCGCGAAAGTGCTGTTGCCGTTCGCCGCGCTCGCGGTGCTCGCCGCGTGTCCGGGCGGGCATCCGCGCGAAGATGTATCGCAGAGCGGGCCGAAACAGACCACGACGACGGCTTCGAATCCGGCGCCGCCCGCGAATGCTTCCGCCGCCGCGGAGGGCGCGCCGATTCAGGTCGACCTCATCGAGTACGAGATTCGGATGCCGGATAGCGTCGCGGCGGGACATCAGACCTTCGCGATCATCAATCACGGAAAAGAGAATCACAGCTTCCGCATTCAGGGCGACGGGCTCGACGTCGGCATGACGGAGCCGCTCGCGCGCGGCGACACGGGGCAGATCACGGTGTCGCTCTCGCCCGGCACGTACACGATTACGTGTCCCGTCGACGGTCACAAAGGAAAGGGAATGACGCGGACGCTGACAGTACGCTAGTTGACTACCACGCTCCGCGATCGTTGCCGAACATCGTGTCGTAGACCTTCCGCGCCCAGCTTCGCTTGCCGAACTCCACGCGCCCTTCGGCCTGCAGCCACTCGCGGATCGGCAGCGTGAAGCCGGTCTTGCGCCGCTCGCGCACTTCCGCCGGCAGCGCCGGACGCGGCGCATTCGCGAGGAGCTGTTTCCCGCGCTCGCGCCGCGTCACCAGCGCCGGCGCGACTTTGCGCAGCAGATGCGCATCGACGAGCGGCACGCGCACTTCGAGCGAATGCGCCATGCTCGCCCAGTCCATGTCGCGCAGCAGCTGATTGCGCAGATAAAGCGACGACTCCAGCGCCGCGACGCGCGCGTACGCGTTGCCCGGATCGGGCGTCACGGTTCGTTCGATGATGCCGAGCATGTCGAGCCGCGCGAGCCCTTCGCGCGCGATCTCTTCGCCGAGCACCGACGGCAATTCGCTCGCGAGAAAGCGTCCGCGTTTGACGAGATACGCGCCCGCGTAACTGCGGCCGTAGCGCACGATCTCTCCCATCTTCGGACTGACGTGGCGGCTCCGTTTCGCGAGCGCGGCGTTGAGCCGATGCACGCCGTCGCCGAGTCCCGGAACGCGCGCGAGAAACGACGTGATCGGCACCCAGCGCGGGATGTCGCGGAACGACGTGTAGCCGCCGAACAGCTCGTCGCCACCCGTTCCTGACATCGCCACCTTCAGCCCGAGCTCCGACGCCGCTTTGCTGATGAAGTAGCTGTTCAGGCCGTCGACGGTCGGCTGATCCATCGCCGCGAAAATGCGCGGCAGCTCGGCGCGAAAATCGGCCAGCGTCAGATCGCGAATCGTGTGGCGCACGCCGTACTGCTGCGCGACCATCGCCGCGAGCGGCGCTTCATCGTTGTCGCGGCCGCGATACTCCTCGAAACGCAGCGTCATCGTCTGCAAATCGGTCGCGCCGGTTTCACGCGCGAGCGCAACGACCGCGGTCGAGTCGATGCCCGCCGATAAGAACGCGCCGACCGGCACGTCGGCAACCATGTGATAGCGCACCGACTCGAGCACCGCATCGTGCACGAGCGCCTGCCGCTCCTCCTCGGTGAACGTCGCCCGCGCTTCAACGGCGTCGCGCAACGTTGCGGCAATCGAAAAGTACGTGACCGGTTCGCCGGCGCCGTTCGCATCGACGACTGCGTACGAGCCGGCGGGCAGCGCGCGAATGGCGCGATACATCGTGAACGGCTCGGGCACCGTGCCGCGCAGAAAAAATCCGGCGGCGCCGGCGGGATCGAACGTCTTCGAAACGCGTCCGCCGGCGATGAGCGCGCGCACCTGCGACGCGATCCGAATCGTGCCGCCGTCATCCGCGTAATAGAGCGGCTTGATTCCGTACGGATCGCGCGCGAGCAGCATCCGCCGCCGCGCGCCGTCCCACAACGCGAGCGCAAACATGCCGCGCAGCTCGCCGAACATCCGCTCCTGCTTTTCCTCGTAAAGCGCGAGGAGTACTTCCGTATCCGACTGCGACACGAACGTTTTGCCGCGCGCTTCGAGTCCGGCGCGCAGCTCGCGATAGTTGTAGATCTCGCCGTTGAACGAGATGACGAGCTCGCCTCGCCGCATCGGCTGCGCCCCGCCCGGCGAGAGGTCGATGATCGCCAGCCGTCGATGTCCGAGCCCGACGCGACCATCAGCGCTCAGCCATGAATCGCCGGCATCGGGTCCGCGCGAATGCATGCACTCACGCGTCGCCTGCAGCTCTTCGCGATCGACCGCCGGCGCGGAGTCGCGATACGCGTAAATGCCGTTGATGCCGCACATGGGCGGCGAGTATACAAATCGCGCGCGTAGAATCGGCGGCCATGCGCAAGCTGATCGCCGCTCTCGCCATTCTCGCCGCGCCCGCATTCGCACAGACCACCATCGAAAAGCCGCTGTTCGGATTTACCGCGCAGTCGTCGCAGCAGCAGCGCGCGCTCGAACGCGACTTCGATGCGAAGCTGAATCCGCAGCATCTTCGCGACTGGATGCAGCGCCTCAGCGCCCGCCCTCATCACCTCGGCTCCGCTTACGACAAAGCGAACGCCGAGTTCCTCGCGTCGCTGTTTCGCGAGTGGGGCTACGACACGAAGATCGAAGAGTTCGACGTGCTGTTCCCGACGCCGCGCACGCGCGTGCTCGAGCTGGTCGGACCGACGAAGTTCGTCGCGAAGCTCGACGAGCCGGCGCTGCCCGAGGATCCGACGACGGCGCAGAAGTCGGAGCAGCTGCCGACGTACAACGCGTACTCCATCGACGGCGACGTGACGGCGGAGTTGGTCTACGTCAATTACGGCGTGCCGAAAGATTACGAAGAGCTCGCGCGCCGCGGTGTCGACGTGAAAGGGAAGATCGCGATCGCGCGCTACGGCGGTTCATGGCGCGGCATCAAACCGAAAGTCGCGGCGGAGCACGGCGCGGTCGGCTGCATCATTTACTCCGATCCGCGCGACGACGGTTACTTCCAGGGCGACGTCTATCCGAAAGGTGCGTTCCGCAACGAGAACGGCGCGCAGCGCGGCTCGGTGATGGACATGCCGGTTCATCCCGGCGATCCGCTCACGCCCGGCGTTGGCGCGACGAAAGACGCGAAGCGGCTCGATCGCAAAGACGCGGAAGTCATCACGAAAATCCCCGTGCTGCCGATCTCGTATTCGGATGCGCTGCCGCTTCTGCGCGAGCTCGGCGGACCGATCGCGCCAACCGACTGGCGCGGCGCGCTCCCCATCACCTATCACCTCGGTCCCGGCCCCGCGCGCGTGCATCTCAAGCTGGAGTTCGACTGGAAAACGGTGACCGCGCGCGACGTCATTGCGCGGCTCGCCGGCAGCGAACATCCCGATCAATGGATCATCCGCGGCAACCACTACGACGCGTGGGTGAACGGCGCGAGCGATCCGATCAGCGGTCTCGTCGCGGAGCTCGAAGAAGCGCGCGCGATCGGCGAGCTGGCGAAGAGCGGACGGCGTCCGAAGCGGACGATCATTTACGCGGCGTGGGACGGCGAAGAGGAAGGGCTCCTCGGCTCGACGGAATGGGCGGAGACGCACGCCGATGAGCTGCGGCGCAACGGCGTCGTCTACATCAACTCCGATTCGAACAGCCGCGGATTTCTCAACGCCGGCGGCTCGCATACGCTCGAGCGGCTCGTCACGGAAGTCGCGCGCGACGTCGTCGATCCCGAACGCAACGTGTCCGTGCTGGATCGACTGCGCGCACACGAGCTCGCCGCTGCGACGGATGCGGAAGAGCGGAAAACACAGCGCGAGCTCGAGCTGATCCGCCTCGACGCCCTCGGCTCCGGCTCCGACTACACGCCCTTCCTCCAGCACCTCGGCGTCGCCGGCCTCGACATCGGCTACAACGGCGAGTCGTCAGGCGGCTCGTATCACTCGATCTACGATTCGTTCGCGCACTACACGCGCTTCGGCGATCCCGATTTCAAATACGGCGTGACGCAGGCGAAGACGACCGGCCGGCTCGTGATGCGCCTCGCGAATGCCGAGGTGCTGCCGTTCGAGTTCAACACGTTCGCGTCGACGCTTTCGCGATACGTCAACGAGTTGACCAAACTCGCCGACACGATGCGCGCCGAAACCGAGGAGCAAAATCGTCAGGTTGCGGATCGGACGCTGGAACTGGCCGCCGATCCGACGAAACCGTTCGTCGCGCCGCCCGCGCAGGAGCCCGTGCCGTACCTGAATTTCGCGCCGCTGCAGAACGCGATCGCGCATCTGCAGAAGAGCGCGAAGTCATTCGATGCAAGCCGCGTGTCCGACGCGCAACGCGAATCGCTGAACCAACTCCTGATGCACGTCGAGCAACTCCTGACGCGCAGCGAAGGCCTCCCGCGCCGCCCATGGTTCGCGCACCAAATCTACGCGCCGGGTTTTTACACGGGTTACGGCGTGAAGACCGTGCCCGGCGTGCGCGAAGCAATCGAACAGCGCGACTGGAAGGAAGCGAGCGAGCAGATCGCGATCGTGTCGGCGGTGATCGAGAGGTACGCGGCGGAGGTGGAACGGGCGGGGGCGATGGGGAGGTAGGGGGGGCGCTATCCGCGAAGGCGTTCGACGCCGTCCACTTTACCGAGCGCCTTATCGAACGAGCCGAGCGGCGAGTGACCGGCCTTCCGTGCGATTTCGACGACGAGGCAATCCGAGAAGCCGAGGGCTGGCTTGCTTCGGTAATGCTCCAGGGCCGCTTCGACGACTTCGGTGTCCTGAACCGTGAGGTGCTCGTGACTCAGCAACATCTCGATTGCGGTCGCGATCTGCGCGTGTTCGAGCGAGTACGACGCGCTCAGCACCCAGCTCGTTTCGGCGAGGACGAGATGCGAAACCCACGCGCCCCTGCTCACGAACGCTTCGGCTGAACGCACTTGCCTGTCGTCGTCACGCGTAATCAGGCGGACGACGACATTCGTGTCAACCGCGCGCATGTTTTGCTTTCAGGTGTCGCGCGATCGCACTCTTCAGTTCTTCCGTCTTACGGGTCGCCGGAGTCTTTGTGAAAATCGCGCGATGGATGTCTTCGGACGAATACCGGCCGGCCTTTCGCACCACGACCTTCTCGCCCTCTTCCTGCCACTCGAGAACTGAGCCGGGACCGATGCCGAGCTTGCGACGGATCTTCGCCGGTACTGAGATCTGGCCCTGAGCGGTGACTTTCGACTGAGGTAGTGACATGGCGTTACATTACCACGGTAATGGCTTTCCGTTCAATCGCTCGCAAGCCTTACAGCTGCCCGCCGAACATGATCCGGTGTCCGTCCGGCGTGCGCACGCCGAACTCGCGCATTCCCCATGGCTCGTCGACGATTTCCTTTACGAACGACGCGCCCTTCTCCGTCAGTTCGCGATGGAATTCGTCGATGCCTTCGACCGTGACGTACGCAAAGTACGAATGGTCGCCGATGTCATGCGCCGGCATTGCGTCCGCGCATTCGCCGAGCATCAGGCGGAATGTGCCGCGTGAGAGAAACGCCCAGCCCGGCGGCGTGAGGTCGACGGTCATACCGAGCACGCGCGTGTAGTAGTCGATCGACGTTGCGAGGTTCGGGACGGCGAGCACGCATTGAATGCGAGTCAGGTCAGGCATCGCGCGCTGCTACCGCTTCGGCAGCATGTAAACGATCTCGCCCTTCTTCGACATGGCCAGATCTTCGCGCGCGATGCGTTCCACCGCGTACGTCGACCGCTTCACGCTCTCGATCTCGGCGCGCAATCGCACGTTTTCCTGTTCGAGGTGAGTGATGTCGGCGCGCATCGCGTTGACGCGTTTGCGGGCGTGCTGGAGCTCGGCGATTCCGCGGTCGCTGAAGAAAAACGAGATCAGGAACACGACCGTCAGCGCTCCCGAAAGGAGCGTCACCGCTTTCAGCGTCACCTGAGTGGCGCGGCGCGTGTCGTGCGTGGAGACCGCCGAGTGCATGGCGCGATCAGTATAATCCGAGCGTGACGCGCGACTCGGCCTCGAATCCACTCACCGAACGCTACGCATCGCGCGAGATGTCGTACGTCTTCTCCGCCAACTCGAAGTTCCGCACCTGGCGCCGCCTCTGGGTCGCGCTCGCGGAAGCGGAGCGCGAGCTCGGACTCGAAATCAGCGACGCGCAGATCGCCGAGCTGAAAGCGAACGTCGAGAACATCAACTTCGAAGATGCGGAACGGCGCGAGCGCGAAGTGCGGCACGACGTGATGTCGCACATCTACGCGTTCGGACTGCAGGCGCCTTCCGCGAAAGGCATCATTCACCTCGGCGCCACATCCGCGTTCGTCACCGACAACACCGACATCATCCAGATGTCCGACGGGCTCGCGATTCTCGAACGCCGCATCGTCAATCTGATGCGCAAGCTGCGCGACTTCGCGTGGAAGTGGCGCGCGACGCCAACGCTCGCGTTCACGCACTTCCAGCCCGCGCAGTTCTCGACGATCGGCAAGCGCGCGACGCTCTGGCTGCACGATGTGCTGCTCGATTTCCGCGAGCTCCAGTTCCGCCGCAACTCCCTCGCACTCCTCGGCGTCAAAGGCGCGACCGGCACGCAGGCGTCGTTCCTCAATCTGTTCGAGGGCGATGAATCGAAAGTGAACCGGCTCGAGCAGCTCGTTGCGGAGAAGGTCGGCTTCACGCGCACCTATCCCGTTTCGGGACAGACGTACTCGCGTAAAGTCGACGCGCAGGTCGTGGCGACGCTCAGCGGCTTCGCGCAGTCGGCGTCGAAGTTCGGCTACGACATGCGGCTGCTCCAGCATCTGCGCGAAATCGAAGAGCCGTTCGAGGAAGAGCAGGTCGGCTCATCGGCGATGGCGTACAAGCGCAATCCGATGCGCGCCGAGCGGATGGACGCGCTCGCGCGGCACCTCATCATCAACTCGCTCAATCCCGCATTCACGGCCGCGACGCAGTGGTTCGAGCGGACGCTCGACGACTCTGCGAATCGCCGCATCGCGATTCCTGAAGCGTTCCTCGCGGCGGATGCGCTCGCGCTGATCTACGACAACATCATCAGCGGCATCGTCGTGCATGAGGAAGTGATCGCCGCGAACGTGCGCCGCGAGCTGCCGTTCATGATGACGGAGAATCTGATGATGGAAGGCGTGCGTCGCGGCGGCGACCGGCAGGTGCTGCACGAGCGCGTGCGCATTCATTCGCAGGCGGCGGCGAACGCGATGAAATCCGGCTCCGCGTACAACGATCTCTTCGATCGCATCGCCGCCGACGAGCTGTTCGGCATCGACCGCGAAGCGATCGACAGCCTCGCGCGTGCCGACGATTACACGGGACTTTCGATGCGTCAGACGGAGCGGTTTCTGATCGAGGAAATCGATCCGATCATCGAGGACGCGGTCGCACGAAATCTGATTCACGACGAAGTCGGCGAGGTGCGGGTGTGATGCGCAGACGATTTCTCATCGTGTTCGTGATCAATTGCATCGCGTACGGTTGCGCGACGACGACGCAGGCGCCGTCGCTGCCCGCGCCGGAAGCGATGCACGGCGAAGCGAGCTGGTACGGCCAGGAGTTCGCCGGCCGCACCACGGCGAACGGCGAGATTTTCGATCCGCTGCTGATGACGGCCGCGCATCGCTCGCTGCCGTTCGGCACGATCGTCGACGTGAAGAATCCGGCGACGGGACAAACCGTTCGCGTGCGCATCAACGATCGCGGACCGTACGTCGGCAATCGGCTGATCGATCTGACGTACGCCGCCGCGCAGCAGATCGGACTCGTCGAGCCGGGACATGGCGAAGTCGATCTGACGATCGTGAAAGTCGGACGCGGCGATCGCGAGCCGCCGACGCCGTACGTCGTTGACGTCGTATCGCCGACTGTTTCATCACCCGCTCCCGCACCGCGCCCTGCGCCGGTTGAAACGGTGCCGCCGGTGACCGTCGATCGCGTGCAGGTCGTCGAAGAGCACGCGTCGCAGCCGGGAGTGGAAACGCGCCGCGTCGTTGGCGCGGATGGACGGACGATCGAGTCAGTGCCGATTGCGCCGATGCCGATGCCTGCTCCCGCTCCCGCGCCCGTTGCTGCTGCGCCGACTCCCGCTCCGGCGCCGGTTCCTGCGCCGCAACCGCGGCCGGTCGTTCCGGCAACGGGACGTTTCGTGGTGCAGGTCGGCGCATTCGCGCAGGAGCCGAACGCGAAAGAGCTGCAGGCGCGGCTGACGAAAATCGGGCAGCAGAGTTACGTCGATCGCAGCGCGACGCTGTACCGCGTGCGCATCGGCCCGTTCCAGACGCGCGAGCAGGCGATTGCTGCTCGCGCGAAGCTGGAGGCCGCGGGGATTTCGGCGATCGTGGTCGCGCCGTAGAACGCGTTACTCGGACAGCTCGATCGCGCCGAAGAAGTAGCCGATCTCCACGTTCGCGTTCTCATCCGAGTCGCTTCCGTGAATGGCGTTCTGCTCGATCGATTCGCCGAACTCTTTGCGGATCGTGCCGGCGTCGGCTTTGGTCGGATCGGTTGCGCCCATCAGCGTGCGCAGTTTCGAAACGGCGCCGTCAGCCTGGAGCGCGGCGACGTAAACAGGGCCGGACGTCATGTACGTGACGAGGTCCCGGAAGAACGGCCGCGCGCTATGCACGGCATAAAACCCCTCGGCCTGCTGCTGCGAGAGGCTGACCTTTTTGAGGCCGAGAATGCGGAACCCTTCGGCTTCGAGACGGCTCACGATTTTGCCGAAATTTCCTTTGCGGACGGAGTCAGGTTTGATGATCGTAAATGTGCGGTTCGACATGGCGGCGCGGATGATACAACCTGGGGTCAGGTCTTGAAAGTTGACTTTAGCTGCCTTTCGCTAAAGTCAACTTTCAAGACCTGACCCCAGGTTGTTGACTTAACCGACCTGGACCATCTGCAGCGGCGTCGCGCCCGCGGCCTCGTGGTAATCGACGGGCAGGAACATCGTGAAGCACGAGCCTTTGCCGGGCGTCGAGCGGACTTCGATCCGTCCGTGATGCAACTCCACGAAGTTGCGCGTGAGCGAGAGGCCGAGGCCGGTGCCGCCGCGGCGGGATCGACGTCCTTCTTCGGTCTGATAGAACTCGTCGAAGATGCGCTGCAGTTCATCGGGCGGAATACCGATGCCCTGATCTTCGACTTCGATCCGTACGGCGCGCACGCCGATCGGCGATTCTTCTTTCGGAATTGCCGCGACGTTCAGGTGCACCGGCCCGCCCTGCGGCGAAAACTTCACGGCGTTCGAAAGCAGGTTGAAGAGGATCTGTTTCAGCCGGCCCTCATCGAGGCAGACGGTCGGGACGTCGGGATCGATCCTCGCGATGATCCGCACGTTCGCTTCCGCCGCGAATCCTTTCATCACGCGCTCGACCGCGGCGAACGTGTCGTGCAGATCGAAATGATCGGCGCGCAGCTCCATCTTGCCGGCTTCGATTTTCGAGAGATCGAGAATGTCGTTGATGAGCTCGAGCAGGTGATTGCCGGCGGTGTGAATGTTCTCGAGGAACTTGTACAGCCGCGGCGCGACGACGCCTCGCGTCGACTCGAGCAGCACGCTCGAAAATCCGATGATCGAGTTTAGCGGCGTGCGCAGCTCGTGTGACATGTTCGCGAGGAACTGGTTCTTGGAACGATCCGCCGCCATCAGCCGCAGGTTCGTTTCACGCAGTTCGTTCGTCCGCTCCATGACGCGCTGCTCGAGCGCGTACGTCAGCCCTTCGAGGTCCTTGTACAGGTGCGCGTTTTCGAGCGCGACCGCGGCCTGATTCGCGATCGCGGTGATGAGCAGCAGGTCGTCATCGGAGAACGCGTTCTTGCGAAAGCTCTCGACGGAGATGACGCCGATGACGCGATCGCGCGCGATCATCGGCACGCCGAGCCACGACTCCGTCGGCTTCGTGTCCTTGATCGCTTTCACGCCGTAGCGACGCTCTTCCGCGACGCTGCCGATGAGCAGCGGCTGATGATGCGTGACGACCCACGAGTTCAATCCTTCACCGACCGCGATGCGATCTTTCGGCAGGAACGTGTCTTCGCGCACGTCGAGCTCGAACGACAGCTCGTT
>Ga0070701_10000471_pt1 | contig 13806 bp, 18 predicted proteins | sample KBSK5102metaG_FD_65451 | JGI IMG/M metagenome (GOLD analysis project Ga0070701, IMG submission 65451) | Corn, switchgrass and miscanthus rhizosphere microbial communities from Kellogg Biological Station, Michigan, USA - KBS K5-10-2 metaG | ecosystem: Host-associated > Plants > Roots >... | reverse complement strand
CACGACCATGATTGAACGCTTCGGCAAAGCACGCGGCTTGAGAATCCCGTTCTGGCGTAACTGGCAAGTTGAAGTCTGGTACTGTCCCCGAGGCACGGTTGTCCCGCCCCATGTCCATGAACACACTGACAGTTTTATCGTGTATTTGTTGGGAAGAATGAAGGTCACGGTCGAACAAACCACGAGGGTTGTCTTTGGACCCGTCCGGCGCCGGGAGAGCACAGGACGGTGGATTCCCGCTACTCGATACATCCCTGCTGGTGTCCGGCATTGCGCTGAAGTCATTGGCTCGTTTGCTTTATTCGCCAACATTGAGCATTGTCATGGCAAACGCATGAGTGCATCACAAGATTTTGTAAGGGTTGAATAATTATGGCCAGCGACATCTTCAACGTGCAGGTTCCTGATTGGCTAAAGGAAATCTCAATTGGTGACGTAACTAAACACGAACGTGAATCATACGCTCTTGGCCTGCAAAAGAGACACCTCGACATTCAACAACAGCACTATGCCAATGAGGAAAAGCTGACTGGGCTACGGGCGCAGGCAATGATGTTGCAATCAGAATCAAGAATCCAAGCCCTTGCTAGTGCAAACGAGGCTGCAAAGATGAGATTGGAAATGAGCCAGGGCCAACTCGAAATCGCAAAGAGTAGATTGGAACTGGCCAAAGAAAAGGCAACCGATATTGACGGATTCAGACAAAGACGTTCATTGCTTACACCACAGGAAAGAAGTGCGGTTGATGAGATGGGAAATTGGCTTACTCCAACGGGACCATCAGTTCAACAATGGGATAAAGTTGATGAGTTTATATCCAGTAGGGCTGCCACTCCATCTGAAGTTACTATAGGGCCAACAGGGGTTACTCAGAAATTCTCCGCTGGTGGAGAAAAGGCTGAATCTCCACTTGGAAAACTTTACGCGGATCGAGAAAAGGCCAAAGCCAGTGGCAATGATGACGCCGTAAAGATGTATGATGCCGCTATCGCTGAATCGGCACATAACAAAGGCCGAAGCATCTACATGGGAATGGACGACAATGGCAAGCCCATCTTCCAAATGACCGAGGGAGGGGCAGAACCCACTGTTGCCATGCAAAGCCAAGCCCAAGAAAAGCTTGTTCAGTTTCAGAACACCCTGGAATTGATGAACACTTTAGAGCATCAGCTAAAACCTGAGCATGTTGGAATAAAGGGCAAAGTTGGAGAGGTCGTGGTTGATAAAACTCTCGCTCAATTTATGCCTGGGGTTGCAGTTGGAGAACGAATTGATGCGCGGACTGCTTTGAAAGTTCTTCGCTCGACACTATTGAGACAGGTTCCAGATGCGTCCTCTGGTCGAATGAGCAGCATTGCGGAGCGTGAAGAAGTCGAGGCGGCACTTCCCGAAACTGGCATGTTTGAAAGCTATGCGGATGCCTCGCAGAAGCTTAAAACCCTGCGTGGCACTCTTGAAAACAGGGCCAGGACTTATTCTGAGGCCATTGGTAAGAAAACTCCGATTTGGGCACTCTCTGCCGATGAGATTAAGGGGAAGTTTCAGAGAAAAGAAATCACCGAGCAGGAAGCACTTGATGCCCTAACTCGGTTCCATTAAATGGATCTCGATCTGGCAAAGTCCTTTCTTCGGTCAGACACCAACGCACCATCATCGTTGGCCCCGGTTGGTGCCGGAGAACCAATTCCAGACATATCACTCACGCCACAGACCAATGCTGCTTTAGCCGCAACAATGCCAGCCTCGGGAACCGATGCCGAATTACTTCGGTCCATGGACGCCGAGTATAAGGCAAAGAATGAGATTCCCGGAGTGCCACTCGATGTCGAATCCGGAGCATCTCCTTGGGAAAGATTCAATCTTTCGTTCAAGCGTGAAAAAGCTAATCAGATTTCCTACCTTCAAAAGCGGTACGGAGAGGATTCTGTTCGAGAAGATACCTCCGGTGGTTTGATAGTCCGGGTTATGGATTCGGACACTGGAAAGCCAAAGGATTTGCTGGTGGATGAAAACCGAATGTCTCTCAAGGATTTGATTGATTTGTCCGGGTCTGTTCCAGAAGTGGCAGGGGGAATCGTTGCCACGCTGAAAGGTCGAAAATTGCCAGGACTTGCAAATCTCAACAAATTCCTATCACTTCAAAGGGACGTTGCCGCAACAGCGATTGGCTCGGAGACGGCGGGGGCCGTGAAAGATGTTGCTGAAAACGTCATAGAACAAGGCAAACCAAAGTTTGGTGAGGTTCTAAAAGAACGCGCTGGAATGGCACTTGCTGATGTTGCTGTGGGCGAGGCAACCATGGGACTTGGCCGAATCTTTAAGTTTGCTCAAAGTCCATTTGCTGGAAGTCGCGGAGAAGTCCAATTCGACGCCATTGCCGCTCAGAAGTATTTCAAAGACAAATATGGTGTTGAAGTGCCATTAAGCATCGGCGAGAGCACTGGAAGCCCACTGGTGAGCCGCACAGAGGCGTTTATGGAGAAGTTGCCGGGCGGCGGTACTCCTTTTAAGGAATTGAAGGGACAACAGGAAGAACAGCTTCGTAAGTTGCAAATGATCATGATGGGTAAAGCTCCACCAACTGATGAGGAGGTTGGTAAGGCTTTAATCTCCAAGATTGAGGACACAATTAAACCGGCACAAAAGGCTGTTCAGGTTGGCCGGCAGGCTGTTCAAGAATCTGGAACTGCGGAAATCGAAGGAATCGTTACCGGACTTACCTTACCCGAACGACAACTTCTAAAATCAGCAACAGGCCAAGAAGTCAGAGATGCTGTTATTGCCAAGCGGGACGTAGCTAAGGCCGAAGCTGACAGACTTTACGATGCTGTTCGAGCTATGCCGGGAGGAACCGGGAAAACTTTTGATACTTTTGACCTGTCCAAAGAGGCAACCGACATACTCAAAGCCATTCCCAGAAAAGGAAATGTAACCCTTGAAGCGTTTGCCCCGCCAGATGTGGTGAACAGGCTAAAAACCCTCATTGATTTGAAGGGTAACAAGCTTTCACTGTCCGAGCTTCAACAGATGCGCCGTGATACGATTGAGGCGATTGGTAACACTGAGGGAGTACCGGGTCGTGGCGCTCATTATCTCGGCCAGATTTCGGATGCACTAACCAAGGCGATTGAGGATGGAACAAAGGCTATGCCTGGTGGTGGATTAAAGACTGCACTCGATGCTGCAAATTCTCATTACAAAAATGAGGTTGTTCCGTTCAATAGAGTTGGAATTACCGAGTTGTTCCGACGACCGGATGAAGCTGGGGCTATTTCAAATTCAGAAATTATATCCAGGCTGTTCGGTGGTGGTAAGGCTGTTGAGAATTATCAGTTGATGAAGGAAACACTCACGCCAGCATCACCACAGTTCACTAAGGTAAAAAGGGCAATTGCTGACAATCTTTTAGAACGCAGCCGAATGGCTGGTGGTGATTTAATCGACCCCGAATCGTTCATAAATAATCTCACTTCATTCAAGCGCGATTACAAAGAGATAGCTGATGACATTTTTGGTCCTCAGTTCACCAAAATGATTCGCTCGGCAAAAACCATGTCGCTCATCGACTTGTCGTCTGCTGAAAAAGAAGCTCTTGGGATGGGTGGAACAATTTCAGGGTCCAAGATTTCCGGGGATGAATTCAAGGCATTGCTGGCAGACCCGAATCCAACCGCAGGAAAGCTCAGAGCGTTGATAAAGGCGGAAGGGGTCAAGGACACGCTTTACAAGAATGATTTGATGCGGGCTGTGGCAAAGGGTGAGCTTCCGGACAAGACCATAAATCCATCTGACTTCGTAAATCGTTTCTTGGATTCAGCCAGTCCAGATGACGTTAAACAAGTCATGGGATTGGTTGGGACTGGGCCATTGCTGGATGATGTCAGGGCAAAGTTGGTTGAGCAGTTGTTCCGTAAAGCAGGACGTTCCGCAACTTCCGGGGACATTGGAAAGCTCATGTCTGGTGATCCGACCCGTATCATGTCGGCCACTTCACTATTTAAGCAGATTGAAGATCCGGAAGTCCTTAAAAAGATTGAGGCTGTGCTTGGTCCTGATGTAACTAAAGATGTTCGGCAGTACATAAAAATCCTCAATGCTGGCGAGAACAAAGAGGCATCATTCAAAGCCGCAGGTGGATTGGCCGCAGGTATGCAAATCGCCGCACTGACCCGTAGCGGCCCGCTCAAGTACATGTATGCCGCAGGCAAGGATTGGTTGGTAGCGAGTTTGATGACCCGACAGCCGTTGAGGGCGTGGCTATCCAGTGTTCCCAATGCCAGCGACCCGGGGTTTGTATCATTACTCCTGTCCTCCCCTCCATTCCTTGAGGCTGTGACTAAAGAATTTCCTAAGGGCAATGCGGCAGAAGCTTTCATTTCTTCGATTAAGTCCTCGGTGGACCGATGGATTCATGATGAGGCTGTAATGAAGCCCGCGCCACAATCTGACTTTGAAAAACGACAGCAGTTGATGAAAGAGTTCCTACATAAATAAACTTATGCCAGCAACATCTCCAAAAATGCAGCGGTACATGGGAATGTGTTCACACGCCAATAATCCACCCAAGAGTTGCCCGCCACCAATGGTTGCCAGAGAGTTCAGTTTCAAGCCTAAAAAGGGCTACAGCCAGGCTCAAGAGGCCAAAGAACACCTAATGCACCCAGCGGTCATGCGTAAATAGTCGCATGACCACCGAACCCTTCCAATACGGCCAGTATCCCACAGGTCAACCCCTGACCCTGCGCCTCAAACAATGGGGAATAGACGATGCACCGGCTCTGGTTGAACTGGGCATAACACGCGGTTGGTGCAGTCGCTACACGGACAGGGTTGTTGAGGTTATACCAGATCGAGTGCGTCAGCGGGCTATTAACTTTGATGTGTCGAGGATGTTGTGATTATAAAGGCACGTAGGTAGCCTCGTCGATTTTTTGAACTCGCAACTTGGCGGCTCGAAGCTCATCACGTTCACTGGGGTTTCGACAATCTATTTTTCTCAAAACATCAATGCGTTTTTCGGTGCGTTCTCTTTCCTTTTCCAAGCTTATTAATTGAACGGGGGACAGCTTCCCCTTCTTTGGAGGTTCATTGACCGGATCTACTGACCGGATCGGGTGTCCATTGGACGGGGTTGACCCCGCATATTGGACGGGGTATCCCTGTTTAATGGACGGGGTTGGGGTGTCCATTGGACGGGGTTGATTTACTGAACCCTGTCCAATAGACGGGGTTGAAACGGTGTATCTGTTCGATGTTCTTCCGGGTGATGGGGAAGTTTTTACGAGATTCAAGGCTTCCAGTTTCCTTATCTCTTTTTGAATCGTACGCTCAGATACCTCGCACCTTGCGGCGAGTGTGGCCACTGATGGCCAGCACAATCCTGATTCGTTGGCGTACTCGGAAAGGCAGACAAGAACGAGTTTTGTTAGCGGGCCTCCGGTCTTTTCAGACCAAGATAATGAAGTGACTTTGAAGCTCATCCCAAACCCAAATAGACAGAGCACAGGGAGGTGCACAGTGGGCAACGAAGATGGGAAAGCCCCACCGCCGCTGCGCTCTGTCTGTTTGAGTTTAGCATTGATCTTCGTTTCTCGGCTGTGACCGATAATTAAATTTTGTCAGAACTGATTCATAATGCAACAACAATCTCCTTAATCTCATACTTCCCCTTAGTCCAAGTCGTCTCGCTCATGGCCTTGAACCAACCATGATGGGATTGGCAGAAGCAGACGATAAGCTGGCTGGCTGCTGAGCATAGCTGGAATGTGGCGGGTTCGGGACAGTTCAGGAAGGCGCAGGGCATGGCTACAGTGACTCTCTGAGAGCTTTAAACTTCCCCGCCAATGGATTCAGGGCACGCAGATGGGCGCGGGCTTCCTGTGTGGCTATCTCGACCTGGGCAGGGGTTGGGTCACGGTCCTCGCAGAGCAGGGCCAGCCTGGTTTCTAAAATAACCATATACTCGTATTCAAGTTCGGATTGGGTCATATTATTCAATGCATGGTCCCCATTGATCGGCCATTGCTTTAGCCACTTCCGGGAACGTAATGGACTTACGACACCAACCCTCTTTTGTGCGTCGATTTCCGCTCCAGAAATCAAGTTTTTTGGGTATGTCTTTACAGGTCAAAAATGACAAAAGTGGTGGAAGTTTTTTCAACCAAAAACAAATATCTTTCGTGTACGAAGCTCCAAATTGATAAGCATAACATATTTGATCCGGCTTTCTCCACAATCCACTCAATCTTCCAATTGGATTTTCGATAGCGATTTTAGGAATCCTAGAATTTGCCAACTCCATGACGAAACTCAATGCCTCCTTTTGTTTTTCAAGGTATTCGCTTTTACCAATATGCTTCATCCATCCAGCACTACCAGAACAAAGATACGTGCAAGGAGGATGAGCAATCATCAAATCCCACTTTTGATTCAAAACATTAAGAACATTGTTTTGAATATGATTTCCAGGATTCATTGTTGGCAATAAATCACAACTCCACGCATCATGACCATGCGCAGCAAAGGCATCCCGAACAATCCCGCTGAATTCGCAGGCTATAAGGACTCGGCTCATACTCTTGAAATCAATACTTGTACTCCGGTTGCGCCTCGGGTGAAGATTGGTTCTGAGTATTCAAATTTAAGCCTCGAATCTCCATCATCAACTCCAATGCTTTTAGCTATGGCATCTCGGAGCGGTTTGATTGGACCAGAGCCGAAATTATCTGAGTCAACCCTTCTACTGACAAAGGTGAGGAACGTACAGATGATAACCACGCTTCCTTTGCGTCTTTTGAGTGCCGACGATTTACGGTCCAGTGCGCGTACCTGGTCCGGTTCAGGCTTGGGGGTTGCCAATCCACCCACAGACTTAACAAGAGCTTTGGCTTTCGAGTGGCCCGGACTGAAGTACTCTCCGTTGATTTTGACATAGGCTGCACTGGTCATTATTGGTCCTCATCCTCAATTGGGGTTGGTGCATGGTATCCTCCACAATCACAGGCGGGAATATCGCACCTTCTGAATCCAAAATCTTCCAGAATTGCTTCGGCTTTGTTCAGCCTTTTTTTCAATTCGTAAATATCGGCCTCGGCGAGCCTAAGCCTTTGCAAATCACAAGTGGATTTCACAGTTTAGAATACGCCTTGAGGATTTTAGGTGTGCAGGCTCGTTTGCCCAGTTCAATGTCACTCAGGTATGGGGCGCTGAAGCCAAGGCGCTTGGCGAAGGCGCGAATACTGATTCCACGGGCCTCGCGCAAATATCTCAGGCTTTCGCCTTCAACAAGCTTAACCTTTCCACCATAGCATTTCTGGCAATCAATGAAGCGATAACGAATCTTCGACATGTCCAGATAGTTAGCATGGATTGCTTACACTTGGCAAGGGATATTTTGAAAATAATTTATTTCTCAGTGTTCAACCCTAATCCTCCACTCAAAGACCTGAGAACCCCTTAGTCCTCGCCACCACCACAGGATTTTCTTTGCTCGTTCTTCACTGTCGGACAACTGGACAAATGACCAGTCCTTGTTCTTTCGTTTGTATTCGATGATGAATTTCACAATTCTCCAGGCAAACCCTCAGCGGCTATCTTGTCTGACAAATCGGTGTGCCCGTTTTTGTCAGCTTCAACGAAACGAGTCTCCCTTGAATCGGCCCGTGCCCTCACTTGCCGGAGTTGGGATTTAGTTGGACCCTTTTTCCTGGCCCGATACTCAGCCATCTTAATTCGATTATATTCCCTGCGCTCGTTCTCATTACGAATACTCTGATAGTGCGCCCAATTCACAACCCGATACTGAAACTGTCCCTCCCTAACCAATCGTCGGCCCTCCTCTACTTTTGACCGGCTCTCAGGGTCCGGGGCGCATAGCTTTGCTATCCCTCTATCAACCTGTTCCGGAGTGCAGCCCAATACCGCCGCAAGATGTTTTGGATTCAACTCAACTACCTCGAAGTGTGTTTTGGTAATGACATAATTCCAAACACCCCATACCTCCAATCCAGCACCAAACATTGACCCTTCATACATTGATTCAAATGCTTTTCCATACATGTTATTACTGTGGATAATTGTGTATGTTCTGTCAAGGGTTTGTAAGTGAGGTTAGCAATTTGTGGATAACCCAGACCCAGACCCAGACCCAGACCCAGACCCAGAGGGGATTGTTAAGGGGAGATTTGTTCTGTGTCTAAATCCTGCTCATAACCTGCTCATGTAATGCTCAGGAAAAGTCAAAATACACAAAAAATTGTATGAGAGGTAATCCAAACCCATCTGCCCAGCGAGAAATACTTGAAAACACTAGAAAATCTTGTGAGAGGTATGACGAAAACTGTGGCCTGAAAAGGGGGTCCCCAGCTTGTTCCTGGAGCTGGTTAGCCCATAGGAAAAGCAATCTATTCCTACTGAGTATAATAACTATTGTGCGAGTACTGTTGTGACTACAACCACTTAGATGTGGTCTGGTGGTACTGGCTCAGTAGTTGAGACAGGAATAGTGGTGTCCTGGACCGTACTAGATACGCTTGATTGCACTGGTATCATTGGTTGATCTGATTGTTCGGGTAGCGTATCGAAGTTTACAGAGCCGAGAACTTGGAGGTTAATCAGTGGCTTGTTACTAGACTCACCCCAGCCGTGAACAATCTTAGCAGTTCGGGCTAGTGGTTCTAGTGCCGCGCCTATCTGCTTGATGTTCTTTAGGTTAGGCTTAGATTTGATGTTAGACAGGGCCTTGGATTGAGCAAGTACGGTGCTGGATAAAGCTGACTTAATCTCCTCTGACTGCTTAGCTAGACTCTCATTGGCCTGTTGATTGGCTATTTTGTTTATAGTTGTCCGGATAGCCGTGTTTACTCCTCGCCTTGCCATGGCCTGACGAACAGCATCACCGGATGCACCTCCGAGCTGCTGGGATATATGCTCCCAGGTTGCGCCGCTGGCCCGCATTTGAGCAGCAGCTTTTACATCGATGGGTTTGTTCGGTGCCCGGGTAAGTATAACTCGCTTTGGTGGTCTCTCTGCTACTTCAGGCATGATCAAGCTTTAGACCGTCCAATCTACCGTGGCAAGTAAAACAAATGCGTCTTGGGTCAAGCTAGGGCCTAAGAATTTGAGCTTGAGGGGTCAAAATGGTGGTTTTGGGCAGGTTAGACATTTTCTCATCGTTTCTAAACCCTCTCATATTGCTAAGGAATTGAGAGGTTGAAATAGCTGGTATTGTCAGCTTGGGCCTGAAATGGGATAGAACGTATCTGCCATGCCGCCGTCCGTCCTGGTCGCTTGTGGAATGAGCAAGGGCAGTTCTCTGGCGACCCATGGCAGGGTGCGTTTAATCTCGAACACTTCCAGGCGTGGGCCAGCTACTGAATAGGCTATTCGCCGGCAATCGAGCTTGAGCAGTATTTTGCGGTGAGCGGGGGTGTGGACCTGGATCGAACATGTTCCTTCGGACGTTGGCCAGTAAACAGGGTTCCTATTCATGGCCCTCGAGCATAACAGCCTTGTAAACATTGAGTCAAACCGATTACAAAATAATCTGCATAATTATGTCGATTTGTGTTGCAAGACAATCGGGGTGTTGTATTGTGGTGCTGTAATTAACATAACAAAGCCGCTCGGGGCGACCGAGAAAATAGAAAGAACACAATGAAATACTTCTATGTTAGAAACCGGCGCAAGGCATTTGACTGGGCCAAGCGCACAAATCCCGATGGTGTGGTACACATTCGGGAGATTGATGGTGTAACCGGGGAATGTTATCGGACATTGAGCCGCGTTAAATACCAAGCTCGCTTCAGGGCGATGCTTTGCAGGTTTGATTCAGGACGATTCTCTAACCTCTGGTTTGAATACACACGATGAGCAATTCTTTCGGATGGACAGTCAATAAAGACTTTGAATGGGAACACCCCAAAGCCATGAAAGCCCCACCACTTAACACAAAGCAATTTTGGACAAGCGAACGGTTCACTTCAATTACATTGACCGTTCACATTTCTTGCAATGGGCAAGGCATGTCCAAGAATGACATCAACAATTTAGCGTATCGACTCTCGCGTTGCGCCATTGGACGATCAAAGTCTCGGCGCATAATGGTAGAGTGTGGCGATGTTGAACAAGTTGCAGAAGGAATAAACTATTAACAAACCACCCGAGGTGATCGGGAAACTGAAAGATAAGAGAATGAAACTTCTAATAGAGATTGAGATGGACAATGCCGCATTTGAGCCATGTTCCGGCACTGAGTGTGCGAGGATACTTCGCAAGCTGGCTGATAGAATTGAGGACGAACAATGCACAGAAGGCGACGTTACCCCGTGCAGAGACATCAATGGAAACAAGGTAGGCAAGGCCGAGGTGGTGGTATGATCCTCACCATCCTATTCTTTACATTTGCCATAATCCCCCCGATCATTGTCGTGGCTGTCCTTGTGGCGGAATTGTTGGGAGGTGATCGCAAGTGACCACACCGCTGAAAAACTCAGCAATCACAAATCAGAGGTTGCTGAAATCATAAAATAACCCATGCCCGCCCCAATCCGCAACCAGAATGCAGCCAAGCCCGAAGATGAACGATTTTCAAGGCATATCCATATCCGCTGCCTGCCAATCGAGAAAGCGCGATGGGTGCGTACCTCGAATGCAAGGCGCATGAAGTTTGCCGATTGGGTGCGGGAAATCCTGAATAGTAGAAGTGGACAGTAAATTTATGAACATTATGAGTAAAGATGAAGCCTTGGACCTGTTTATACAAGTGCGACACGACTATGTTGGAATGGCCAGAGATTGCCACGCTTTACGGCGTGCCATTGAAAAACCACCAAGACAAAATCCAAACGAGTTTGATCCCGACAAGCTTCCGCTGGTTGCGCACATGGACAAAGGCATAAGAGACTTGAGGATTGCGACCGGCAGAGACAAACACCCGATGGATTGATAATCGAGCATTACGCCACTAATCCCGGCGTAACTCTCGGCGATCATGCCGAAAGCGACCGAGCGCGACTCGGGAATAGAATGGGACAGAAAGTTATGATTAAAACCGAAGCGTTAAAAGCGATTGACAAAGCCTTTGTCAAATTGGAACGGGCTTGCGAATCAACCCATGATTGGGACAAGTATATAAGGCTGATACAAGAGGAGGAAACCGGGCATCGCAGGTTCTGCCCCGATGGTATCCGTTGCGGCTTAACCCGAGCGCAGAGTGTGCGCCTATTCGCGGTCAAAGAAATCTTTGAACGGTTCGTACCGGCTCATCCCGGCGAGCGCATCTTTACCCCTGAGGCTAAGGATTATTTCCATATTCGCGGATCGGTCTTTGGCGCGTGTGGTCTAGCTGATGTCCGGGGCACTGAAATTCTCAAAGCCTTTACACGTATCGAAATGTCTGAATGGCTGCTAGACATTGATTATGCTGAATTGAACAAAGACCCGAGACAACAGAAAGAGCAGGCGGCAGCATGAACCTACAGACCCAACAACACGACGAACTAAGCGAGATACGCTCTCGACATCACGAAGCCATGGCCGCAGCGCAGACCATCCGGCAAGTCCTTACCGTGCGCGACCCGATTGCGCAGCGCCAGGATGCCCAGGCGCGAGGCATACGCTGTGCGCTGCATTTGATTAAGCACCGGCACTATGCCGAGGCGACAAGGGTGCTGGAGGGGATTGGATGATGAATCTAAAAGAAATCTGGGATAAGTATATGCATGGCGAGTTTCTGAAATTCGAGCGCGTTCATAACCAGCTTTCAAACCGTCCAGATATTCACGCTTTTCTACTGCTTGATAAGCTCGTACCGCGGCCTAATCGAGACATGGTAAGCTCTGCGGAACATGACGAAATCTGGCTTGATGTCGATCCAGAAGAACTGGCGGAGGCGGCAACCGAGGAACAAATCATAGAGCTAATACGTTGCGGGGTTCGCTTTGATAGCCAAACGGACTCCCTCGCCATGTTCGTATAAACATCCGCATAAAAAGGCCCGGGAACCACCCCGGGCCGATAGAAACCACACAATCCTAAAACAACTGAAAGCAGGTTAAGCCTGCGTAAAGGAAAAGGCAAATTATGAATGAAACCGTACAGGTTGAAGCTTCAGAACTGTTACCGGCCAAGCGAGAACCCTCTGAAATCGCCAAGCTTCCAGACCGACAAACACCCCAGGAATTGCGCACTGTGGAGGTAAATGAGGCTCTTTTGCCTGCATATCAGCGGGCCGCGACGCTCCAGTTGACCGATACTGAAATTGAAGCCTTGCAAGCCCCGTTCGCTGATGAACTGATCGAAATCCGCCCGCACGATGGATTAATTTACCTCCCTCATATTCACATCAGCAACCGATTTAACAAGGTTTTGAAGCCTGGACAATGGGCATTGATATGTCGGCGTCATTGGCTCGAAGGAAACACAATGTATGGAGAGTATGTCCTTGTAGTTAGAGGTTGCTACGTTGGCGAATCTGTAGGCGGGCACCCTTATCAGCCCAACAATCCAAAGGTCAATTACTCTGACACCCTCGAAAGCACGGCAGCCGAGGCGTTGAGGCGCATTGCGGGCAAGCGGCTATCGTGCGGAAGTCAAGTCTGGGAACCGGAATACGCTCGTCAATGGTGTGAGAAGCATTCCACCTATGCCAATGGCAAGTACGTTCGTCGTTTTAACGCCCAAAAGCCACCACCTTCAACCGCTACAGCCCCGCCAGCGCGTCAGAACCCATCGACCCCTATCCAGACACCCCATAAATCGCCACAGGCCAAACCTGAGCCTAAAACAGCCACCGCAGAGCAGCATATCAAGATGCTTCAAGAGATTGAAGCAGGGGGGCCTGATTTCATCCAGCAAAGTTTGCAATACTTTATCCATGCCGGTGCAATCCTACCAAATGAGGATCTTTCTTCGGTTCCGCTGCATTGGGCACCGACGATGGTTAGCCAAATGCGGGAGTTAAGCGGGTTAATCGTTAAACTTGGCATTGATGGCGACGCGCCTAAACCGAGTTGGTTGATTGCTCCGGCTGAAAGGCTAAACGTGGTTCAGGGTGCGCCTACGCAGCAAGACTTCGACGCCAAGGATGCCCCATGGCGCTCGTTTGTGGTGCCTTTTGGTAAAAGCGCCGGGGCGACATTGGGAGCATTGGAGAAAAACAAGCTCTTTGGATTCTGGGCTAATTTCAAGGTCGAGACTGAATACAACGGTAAACCTAAGTCAAATGCGCAATTGACAAAGGATTACCAATTTCGTGAGGCGCTGGATCAAGCTGGATTGCATTATCAATTCACCAAAAAGGACGAATGAGCCACTTTTACGATCCAAAAACAGGCGAACCGAAGCATTTTGTAACAACCAAGGACGGCTCAAAACTCAGGCCGAGCACAATTGCAGACTGCAAGAAAAACGGATGGTACCCAGGGGTCACTACGGTACTAAATTGCATCTCCAAACCAGGCCTTGAACGTTGGAAAACCACGCAGAATCTCTTAGCCGTGTTGACCGCTCCCGATGTTCCCGGTGAGGGCATAGATGCCAAAGTTGAGCGGGTGCTTTCATCAGGCCAACAGGATGAGGAAGCCGCTAAAGCGAGAACATTGGGCAGTGACCTGCACGCTGGCATGGAAGCCTTGTTTAGTGGAGGTCGGTGCGACGAAGAACTTAGACCGTGGATTGAGCCAGCCTATTTGGAAGTCAAAAAGCTGTGCCCGATTACTGTTTACACCGAATTTGTATTAGTGGGCGATGGATATGCTGGAAAATCAGATTTGATTGCGGCTGTTGGTGCTTACGGGGCCAATAATT
>Ga0070701_10000469_pt1 | contig 13808 bp, 7 predicted proteins | sample KBSK5102metaG_FD_65451 | JGI IMG/M metagenome (GOLD analysis project Ga0070701, IMG submission 65451) | Corn, switchgrass and miscanthus rhizosphere microbial communities from Kellogg Biological Station, Michigan, USA - KBS K5-10-2 metaG | ecosystem: Host-associated > Plants > Roots >... | reverse complement strand
CGCCGGCGCGACGATCAGCGACCCCGGCGATCAGAACCGGAAGCGCGTGCCGATTTCCACGCGGCGGCCTGGTACCGCTTCCACGGGCTGCGCGAACAGGGGCGAGCCCACGACGTTGCCGTAGCGCGTCGGGTTCAAGCGGTTCAGGACGTTGCTGGCCAGGGCGTAGATCTGGACGCCGTAGCGCTGATCGTCGGGCCCACCCCCGATGTCCGGCGGGCCTTCGCCATCGCCGAGGCGGACGGCGATCATCTGCGGCCCGCGCGGACCGCTCGTGCGCGGCCCGCCGAAGCCGAAGTCCCAGGCGAGGCGCAGGCCCGCATCGACGGTCCAGTCCCCGCGATGATCGTTCCGTGTTCCGCCCGCGGGTCGATCGCTTGCCACCGTATCCCCGTTGTCGTCGCGTCCCGTGATCGCGTCCCAGGGCACGCCGGACTGGGCGAAGACCTGGCCGGAGACGCGGAGCCGTCCGGCCACGCGGCAATGGCCGAATCCAAAGATGCGGTGCCGCACGTCGTCCGCGGCCGGTCCCCACTCCGCAGCGAGGTCCGCATCGTCCGCGGGCAGGGCGAGCGGCCCGTCGGTGTCGTTGTGCCCGGAGCGGAACATGTAGCCGACCATCCCGCCCGCACGGCGGCCCGGCGCACCCAGCATGGCGTCGGTGCGGAGGGTGTGGGCGCGTGAGCGCCCTTCGGCCCGGACCTCGAACACGCGGGCGCCCTCCTGGATGAGGTTGCGCGCGCGGAAGAGCGAAGCGCCGCGCTCGTAGGCGTACTCCGTGTTCATGCGCACGGGTCCGAACGACCGCTCCAGGCCGAGCGACAGTCGGGTCACCGGCGGCAGCACGAGGGCCGAGGCCAGGGCCCAGCGACGGGTCGTGGCCTCGGTGGCCGTACCGGACGCCAGCGGATCCGGCCAGGCCGGCGCGTCGATCGAGACGTCGCGCGTGCGCGTGCCGTCGCCGCTGCGGACCTGCGCGACCACCTCCGGCTCCAGCCAGTCGAAGAACCGCCCCGCTCCCGCCCGCACGGTCCAGGCCTTGCGCACCGCCCACGTCAGGCCCAGGCGCGGCGCGAAGTTCGCCGTCCCGTCGACGAACGACTGCGCTTCGTAGCGCACTCCGCCGTTGACGGCGACGGCGTCCGTGGGCCGCCAATCGTCCTGCGCGTACAGGCCGAGCCGGTGAAGGTCGACGGAGACTCGCGGATCGCCGCGCCTTTGAGTGAACAGGAGCGGCCGCCGTGCATCCCAGTCCGCCTGGCTGGCGAAGGTGTACGTGCCCTCGACGTTGCGGCGCTCGTCCGTGCGCAGGAAGGCGCCCTCGTAGAGGAGGCCGGTGCGCAAGGCGTGGCGGCCCAGGGCACGCGAGAAGTCCTGTCCCAGCTCGAGGCTCGACGTCCGCCGCGAGCCCGTCAGCGTGGCCCCGCCCGAGGAGAACGCGCCCAGCACGTCGAGGGCCGTCTCGCGGAGTACCGGCGTCCAGGTCACGCCTTCGCGACGGAGCTGCAGCCGCGTGTCCGTGGCCCACGCCCCGAAGGCAACTCCCTGGTTCGACAAGCGCAGGAGGTCCTCGGTGCGATCGTCCGCGTACCCGCGCTCGGGGAGGACGAGGCCGCCCGTGCCCACGCCGTCGCGATCGAACGTGTTGCGCTGGACCTCGGCCCGTGCCGTCTGCGTCTTGCCCCACGCGTGCTCGATGCGCCCTTGCAAGTCGAGCTTCTGCTGGGTGAGGCGCACCGTCGCCGGAGCGGTCGGGGTGAGTGCGGTGACGGCGGCCGCGTCCGCGGCGTCCCGCGACTGGATCTGCAGGGAAAGAGACGTCCTGTCCTTGCGCAGTGGGCCGTCGAGCGTGAACGACAGGCGGTGCGCGCTTTGATCGCCGTCCGCGGATGCGAGGGGAGGGGGCGCGGACCAGTCGTCGGCGCGGAGAGAGCCCCCCACCGCGGTGCGCCACGAGCCCAGGCCCGGCTTGGTCACGATGTCGATCCCGGGATGGCCGCCCTCGTGGTATTCGGCGGCGTAGCGGTTGGTCTGGATGCGGATCTGGCGGATCTGGCTCTTGGGAGGCAGGCGGCCGCCGCTGAACCCGTTGACGCGCAGCACCGCTCCCGGCCCCGCGCGCCGTTTGAGCTCGTCCTCCATCTCCTCCGGGTCGTCGGGCAGCGAAGCGATTTCCTCCGGGGTCAGGATCTGCGAGAACGATCGCTCGCGGGCCAGCGACTCACGCGTGTCCTCGCCCACCGTGACCTTCTCTTCGCGGCGGGCGAGGGCGAGGCGCACGGCGATGAGTCCGCCGGCGTCGGCGGCGGCCGAGGACTCCGCGAAAGGCTCGAAGCCGCGCGCGTCCACTCGGAGTGCGCAGGACGCCGCGTCCGCAACGGGGAAAGCCACTTCGCCGGAGGTGCTGGTCACGGCCCGGCGGGGCCGCGCGTCCGGGCACTGGAGAGTCACCGCCGCCTTCGGCACGGCGGCACCGCTGGGGTCGAGGACGCGGACGCGCAGCGCGGCCGCGGCCAGCAGCGCGAGGAGCTCCACGCGTCAGACCTTCTTGCGGAACTTGTCCGCGGTGAGCTTGGGATCGTTGACCGTGTAGCGGGAGACCACGATCTCCTCGTACGGCTTGCCCTCCAGCGTCTTGTTGAGGGTATGGGGGAGCAGGACCCCGCCGACTCGCTTCCAGTCGGAAAGGAAGAGCGTGGCTTCGACGGGGGGCGGCGGCGTGGGCAGGGCCTCCGGGACCGCGGCGCCGCCCGGGCCGCCGTGTCCTCCCCCCGGACCCATCTGGCGGCGGACCATCATGCGCGGCGGGGAGTCGAGGAACGTGAGCATCAGCGGGCGATGCGTCTTCTGGTCCACGAACAACCGCGCGTCGAGCCCCCCGCGCCCGGTCACGTGCAGGACGTCCGCGCGGCCCTCGGGGGCCTCGGCCTCGCCGGCCCAGGTGTATTCCACCCCGGGCGCGCGGGCGGCGAGCGCGACGAGGAAGAGCGCGGCCTCGCGCAGGATCCGGTCCTTCTGCCGCGCCTGTGCGCCCGCGTCTCCCGGAGGCGCGGTGCGGATGACCACGTTCATGCCCGAGGCCACGGGGAGCGCGCCCGACCAGACCTCGTCGCCGTCGAGCCCGGTGGCCAGCGGAATGCCGGGCATGCCCGGCATGGGCGAGACGGTGTCCACGCGGAGGTAGCGGTCGGGGAGCAGGGCGTCGACGCGCACGTCGCCCGACGTCTCCGTCTCGCCTTCGTCGCCCGGCGCGCGCCGCCGGAGCTGGCCCTCGAGGGAAAGGGAATGGACGCCGGCGAGCGCTGCCTCGCCGCCCAGGGCCTCGCGCGCCGCGGCAAGCACGCGCTGGGCGCGGGCGGGCGCGTCGGTGGCGGCCGGGTCGGCCGCGAACAGCGGTCCGGAGAAGGACAAGATCGAGACGGACGCGGCGAAGACGCGGACGGTCGAGGACATGGCACCTCCTTCGTGCGCCCCCAATATCGGCAGGGCCGGCCGCGCGTGGTGAAGGGCCGGTAAAGGTGTTGTCAAGAGGTTGTTAAAGTCCCGGCCCCGAGGGATGCGCGGGGAGGCCCGGTTGCTACACTGGCGGCCCAGATGGTCATGCGCCGCTTCCTTCGCGATCCCTTGCCGCTGCTCGCCGTGCTGATCGGGGCGCTCCTGATCGGGCTCGCCCTGCTGCAGCACCGCTGGCTCGACGCGGTGAGCGCGGCGGAGAGAACGCGCATGCGGGCGAGCGCGGCCGGGCGCGCGGAGGCGTTCGCGCGCGACATGGACCGCGAGCTGACGCGCGCGTTCCTCATGCTCGGCGTGGACGCCGCCGCCGTCGAACGCGGCGACGACGCCGCCTACGCGCGCGCGTTCGCAGCCTGGAAGGCGAAGGCAGCCTATTCCGACCTCGTCGCGGACGTCTGGCTGGTGCAGGCCCGGCCCGACACCGGCGCGCCGCGCGTGCGCCGGTTCGATCCGAGCGCGGGCCGCTTCCTCGAGAGCGCCGTGCCCGCCGAGATGACGGCGCTGCTGGGCCGCCTCGGGGCTCGTCGAACGCCGAACGGTCCGGGCCCTCTGGCCGGTCTGGGCTCGACGGACGTGAGCGTGCCCGCGATCCTGGTGCCGTCGCCCCAACGCGCACCCCTCACGGATCCGCCCAAGCCCGGGGATCGGGTCGACCACGTGTTCGTGTTCCGCAACGACCTCGAGCCCATGACGTGGTCCGTCATCCGGCTCGACCGCCGGGCGCTCGAGCAACGGATCCTGCCCGACCTCGCGCGCAAGCATGCGTCCGGCGAAGACGGGCTCGAATACCACGTCACCATCACCGCGCCCGCCACCGGCGGGGTCGCGCGCCCCGTGGTCTGGCGCAGCGATCCCGCCGCCCCCGCGCCGGACGCGAGCCCGGATGCGACGGCGGGCGCGTTCAGCGTGCGCTTCGACGACATCGACAGCGCGATCCTGTCGAACCTCGCGCCCGATCGTCCGGGCGGTGGGGCGACGACGGCGGAGCCGGTACACGGCACGTTCCGGAAGATGTTCGCCCTGCGCATCACGGGGGCGGACGGCACGGACGTGCACGCGCCCTGGACGATCGCCTTCTCCCATCGCGCGGGCTCCGTGGACGCGGCCGTGGCCGCCACCCAGCGGCGCAGTGCGGCGGTGGCGGGGGTGGTCCTCCTCCTTCTCGGGGGCAGCGCGGCCCTCGTGATCGTCTCCGCGCGGCGGGAGCGGCGCCTGGCCGGGCGCCAGCTCGAGTTCGTGGCCGCGGTCAGCCACGAGCTGCGCACGCCCCTGACCGTCATCCGCTCCGCCGCGGAGAACCTGCGCGACGGCCTCGTGGTCGAGCCCGCGCGCGTGCGCGAATACGGCGCCGTCCTGCGCGAGGAAGGACGCCGGCTCACGGACATGGTCGAGCAGGTCCTGGCCTTCGCGGGCGCGGACGCCGCGGGCGCCAGCCGGCGCCAGCCGGTCGAGTTGGAGCGGCTCGTGCGCGCGGCCGTCGCGGACGCGGGGCTGGAAGCGGAGGGGATCGAGACCGAGGTCGAGATCGAGGCGGGACTGCACGCGGCCGGGGACGAGGCCACCCTGGCCGCGGCCCTGCGCAACCTCCTCGTGAACCTGCGGAAGTATGCTGCGGAGGGAGGCTACGCGAAGGTCACTGCGCACCGCGCGGGACCGATGGCCGAGATCGTGGTCGAGGACCGGGGTCCCGGCCTGAACGCGGACGAGGCCCGCCACGTGTTCGAGCCCTTCTTCCGCGGCCGCCGCGCCGCGGAGTCGCAGGCGCCGGGCAGCGGCATCGGCCTCTCCCTCGTCCGGCGGATCGCGGAGGCGCACGGCGGCACCGTCGAGGTGCGCCCGCTCCCCCGAGGCCTCGCGTTCGTGTTGCGCGTCCCCGCGGCCGCGGCCGGGGACGGCGCGGCGGCGTCCGTGCCCGCGCGCGAGGAGCTCGGGTGAAGCCGCGGCTTCTTCTCGTCGAGGACGAGCCGGGCGTGGTGCTCGCTCTCACCGATCGACTGCAGGCGGACGGCTACGATGTCGCGGTCGCGCGCGACGGGGAGGCGGGACTGCTCCGCGCCTCGGCGGAGGCGTTCGACCTCGTGCTTCTGGACGCGATGCTGCCGCGCCGCAACGGGTTCGACGTCCTGCGCGAGCTGCGGGCGCGCGGCGTGGGCACGCCCGTCCTGATGCTCACCGCGCGTGGCCAGGTGTCGGACAAGGTGCGCGGGCTCAAGCTCGGGGCGGACGACTACGTGACCAAGCCCTTCGACAACGCGGAGCTGCTCGCGCGCATCGAGGCGCGCCTCCGGCCCTCGTCGGCGGGCCCGGCGCCGCCGCCGCGCGCGCCCGTGTCCGTACGCGACGTGACCATCGACGTCCGGGCCGCCGAGGTGCGCAAGGGCGGCCGGCCGGTGGACCTCTCGCCCCGCGAGTTCCACCTGCTCCGCTACTTCGTGGACCATCGCGGCGCCACCTTGTCGCGGTCCGAGCTCCTCCAGCACGTCTGGGGCTACGACGCGGACGTCTCCACGCGCACGGTCGACGTACACGTGGCCTGGCTGCGGCGGAAGCTGGAAGACGATCCGCGCAACCCGCAGCTCATCACGACCGTCCACGGCATGGGGTACCGCCTGGAAGGCTAGACGGTCACTGCTTCCACGGCTCCTTGACCACGCGCTCCATGGGCACGCCGCGCGGCTGAGGGCGCTCCGCCTCCCGGGTCTTCAGGTCGTAGCGATCGCCGGGGGCGAGCAGGTAGAACTGTCCGCCGGTATCGATCCTTCGCGTGCGGTCGTAGATCGCGACGTACCCCGTCCCCATCACCTCGAAGCGGTCGCCGCGCACCACGATCGCGGTGTCCTCGTCGAGGCCGATCCCGAGGAGCTCGGGATGGCTCGCGATCACGGGGACGAGGTCGAACTGGCGGTTGCGCCGCAGGAGGTGCTGGTCGATGGTCACGTTCTTCAGGAAGCCGAACCCCTCGACGTGGTCGCCGACCATGATCGTGTTGCCCTTCGTGTCGCCGCGCACCATGAACGAGCCCAGGATGGTCGCGCCGGCGGAAGTACCGCCGATCACGCCGCCGCGGGCCAGCACGTCGCGGAGGGCGGCCTGGGTGCGCGTGCCGAGGTAGGCATCGGCGAGCCGCCAATGGCGGCCGCCCGGGAACCAGACCCCGCGCGCCTCGCGCAGGGGAGCGATGAAGGCCTCGGAATCGGCGACCTTGCGATCGCGCGTGTGGATCACCTTGGCGTGGCGCGCCCCCGCGTCGGCGAGATCGCGGACGTCGCCCGCGTAGTCGGCGAGGTCGTCGCTCTCGCCCGCGGTGGGAATGATCACCACGTTGGCCTCGGGGCCGCCGGCGAGGTCGAGGAACCGCTTGAGGATCGAATCGCTCTTCAGCCCGCCGCCCACGATCACGAGCGACCCCCGCGCCGGACCGATCTCGGGCGGCCCGACGGACGGAGACGGAGACGGGGACTGCGCGAAGGCGGGCGCCGCGAGAACCGCGGCGAGAGACAGCGCGAGGCAAAGCTTCATGCGAGGAGCCTACGCCAGAAGCCCGGCTTCGCGCTCAGCGATTGGAAGACGCGCCCGCGAGCACCGCGTCCGGCGGAGGGAGCGTGGCCGCCTCCCAGCCTCCGCCCAGCGCCTTCACGAGCGCGACTCCGTTCGTGAGCCGGCGCGTGAGGACCTGCACGCCCGCGCGATGGTTGTTGAGAGCCACCGTTTCCGCGATCGACACCTCGAGATAGGACGTGATTCCGCCGCGGTAGCGGCTGCGTGAGATGGTCACCAGGCGGTCCGCGGCGGCCGTGGCCGCTCCTTGCTGCGCCGCCTCCGTACCCAGGATCCTCTGCGCGGCCAGGCCGTCCTCCACCTCCTGGAACGCGCCGAGCGCGCTCTGCCGGTAGGCGGCGACGGCGGCGTCGTAGGACGCGCGGGCCTGGTCCGCGGCGGCCCTCCGCCGTCCCCCGTCGAACAGGGTCTGCAGCAGGGACGGACCGAGCGACCAGAACCGGCTGGGGGCGGAGAAGAGGCTGCCCAGGCTCGTCGTCTGCAAGCCGGCGCCGGCGGCCAGGAGCAGGCGCGGGAAGAAGGCGGCGGTGGCCACTCCCACCTGCGCGTTGGCGGAGGCCACGCGGCGCTCCGCGGCCGCGATGTCGGGGCGGCGCTCCAGGAGCTCCGCGGGCAGCATGGCCGGAACCTCTGGCGCGGAAATGTCGAGGGGCGAGAACGGGACGGCGAACTCCGACGGCGGCTTGCCCACGAGCACCGCGATGGCGTGCTCGAGCTGCGCCCGCGCGATGCCGAGGTCCGTCGCGTCGACACGCGCCGCCTCCAGCTGCGTCTCCGCCTGCGCGACGTCCACGCCGGAGACGAGGCCCTGATCGTGCCGGGCGCGGGTGAGCTCGAGGGCGCGCGTGAAGGAGTCGATGGCTTCGTCGAGGAGGCGCCGTTCCGCGTCCAGGCCCTTCAAGAGGAACCAGTCGGTGGCCAGCTCCGCGTGCAGCGTGAGCCGGACGGATTCGAGGTCGGCCGCGCTGGCCTGGGCCTCGGCCACGTTCGCCTCGATGTTCCGCCGGATGCGGCCGAACACGTCCGCTTCCCACGAGAGGTCGATGGGCACCTGGTAGCTCGTGGTGCGGGAAGAGCCGGAGCCGATCACGGTGCCGTTCGAGCTGCGGTTGCCGTTGTGCGAGATCGTGACCCCCGCGCCCGCGGTGACGGTGGGCAGGAGCTCGCCCCGGGCCCCGCGCGCCAGTGCGCGCGCCACGCGGTAGTTCGCCTCCGCCCGCGCGACGTCCTGGTTGGCGAGGTCCACCTGCGCCTCGAGCGTGTCGAGCTCGGGATCGCCGAAGAGCTCCCACCACGGCCCGCGCGGCACGGCGTCGCGGGGCTCCGCGGGCTTCCAATCCTCGGGCCGCTGGCCGGGCGGCGCATCTTCCTTGAAGGCGGGGGGAGTGGGGGCGGACGGACGCTTGTAGTTCGGACCGACGGCACACCCGTGCAGGGTCATGGACGCGGCGGTAAGGGAGGCAAGGACGACGTGCCGTCGCGTCATGCGCCGCCCGCCGTCGGCACCGCGTGCCGCGGTCGTCGCCGCAGCTTTTCCCAGCGCAGGCGGAAGCGGTCGAGATAGAGGTAGACGACCGGGGTCGTGAACAGCGTGAGCATCTGGCTGAAGAGGAGGCCGCCCACGATCGCGATGCCCAGCGGCCGGCGCAGCTCGGCGCCGGTACCGGCCCCGATGGCGAGGGGCAGCCCTCCCAGGAGGGCGGCCATCGTGGTCATGGTGATGGGACGGAAGCGCAGCAGGCAGGCCTTGAAGATCGCGTCTTCCGGGGCGAGGCCATCGCGCCGCTCCGCCTCGATCGCGAAGTCGATCATCAGGATCGCGTTCTTCTTGACGATCCCGATGAGCAGGATGATCCCGATGAGGGACATCACGGAGAGGTCGTTCTTGGTGATCAGCAGCGCGAGCAGCGCGCCCACGCCCGCGGAGGGGAGCGTGGAGAGGATCGTGATCGGGTGGATGAGGCTCTCGTACAGCATCCCCAGGACGATGTAGACGGTGAGGAGCGCGGCCGCGATGAGGATGGGCTCGTTGGCCAGTGATTCCTGGAAGGCCTGCGCGGTGCCCGCGAAGCTGCCGCGGATCGTCGCGGGCAGGCGCATCTCGGTCTCCGCGTCCTTGATCGCGTCCACCGCGTCGCCGAGGGCGACGCCCGGCGGCAGGTTGAACGAGATCGTCACGGACGGGAACTGGCCCGAGTGGTTGACGGACAGGGGCGCGGTCGAGGTCTCGTAGTGCGTGAAGGCGGAGAGCGGGATCAGCTTGCCGTCCGCGGCCTTCACGTACACCGACCGCAGTCCGGTCGGGTTCTGCCAGAACTCGGGCGCGACCTCGAGGATCACGTGGTACTGGTTCAGCGACGTGTACATGGTCGAGACGGGCCGCTGCCCGAACGCGTCGTAGAGCGTCGCGTCGATGGCCTGGGGCGTGACCCCGAGCCGCGAGGCCGTCTCGCGGTCGATGACGAGCGAGGCTTGCAGGCCCTTGTCCTGCTGGTCGCTGTTGACGTCGGTCAGCTCGTGGACCTGCCGGAACGAGCGCAGGATCTTCGGGGCCCAGGTGAAGAGCTCCTTGGCGTCGTCCGCCTGCAGCGTGTACTGGTATTGCGCGCCGCCCATGCGTCCGCCCACGCGCACGTCCTGCACGGGAGAGAGGAACAGGTTCGCCCCCGGCACGTGCGAGAGCTTGCCGCGCAGGCGCGCGATCACCTGGTCCGCGGAGACGTCGCGCTCGCCCGGCGGCTTCAGGGCCACGAACATGCGGCCGGAGTTCGCGCTGCCGCCCAGGAACCCGGTCGCGCTCTCCACCGCCGGGTCGTCCATGACCGTCTTGATGAAGACGGCGAGCTTCTTCTGCATGGCCTGGAAGGACGTGTCCTGGTCGGCCTGGATCGAGCCGTTCAGGCGTCCCGTGTCCTGCTGCGGGAAGAACCCCTTGGGGACGATCGTGTACAGGTACACCGTCGCCACCATGGTGGCCAGGGTCACGAGCAGGGTGAGCGGCTGATGGGCGAGCACCCAGTGCAGCGTGCGCTCGTAGCGGTGGAGCACGGCCGTGAACACCTTCTCGCTGGCCTGGAAGAGCCGGCCGTGCTGGCCTTCCTCGCGCGCGGGCTTGAGCAGCCGCGCGCACATCATGGGCGTGGTGGTGAGGGAGATGAGGAGCGAGACCACGATGGCCACGGACAGCGTCACCGCGAACTCGCGGAACAGGCGCCCCACGATGCCGCCCATGAGCAGGATGGGGATGAAGACCGCGATGAGGGAGATGCTGATGGACAGGACGGTGAAGCCGATCTCCGTCGCCCCCTTCACGGCGGCGTCGAAGGGCGTCATCCCTTCCTCGAGGTGCCGCGTCACGTTCTCCACCACCACGATCGCGTCGTCCACCACGAAGCCGGTGGCCACGGTCAGGGCCATCAGCGAGAGGTTGTCCAGGCTGTAGCCGAGGAGGTACATCACGCCGAAGGTCCCGATGAGGGAGACGGGCACGGCCACGGAAGGGATCAGGGTGGAGCGCACGCTGCGCAGGAACACGAAGACGACGAGGATGACGAGCAGGATCGAGATGCCCAGCGTGATCTGCACGTCGCGCACGGAGGCGCGGATGGTGCGCGTGGCGTCGATGACGACGGAGAGCTTCACCGTGGGCGGGATGGAGGCCTGGAACTGCGGGAGCAGCGCACGGATGCCGTCCACCGTCTCGATGATGTTCGCCCCGGGCTGCCGGAAGATGATGATGATGATCGCGGGCTTGCCGTTGGAGAGGCCGCCCGATCGGATGTCCTCCACGGAATCGGTGACGCGCGCCACGTCGCCCAGGCGCAGGGCGGCACCGTCCTGATACTGGATGACCAGGGGCACGTAGTCCGCTGCCTTGAGGAGCTGGTCGCTGGTGGTGATCGACCAGGTCTGGGCCGGCCCGTGCAGCGATCCCTTGGGCCGGTTCGCGTTGGCCGCGGCCAGCGCCGTGCGCACGTCCTCCATGGAGAGGCCGTTCTTGTTCAGCGCCATCGGGTTCACGTCCACGCGCACGGCGGGCAGCGCGCCTCCGCCCACGTTCACCTGGCCCACCCCGGGGAGCTGGGCCAGGCGCTGCTGCAGGATCGAGGACGCGATGTCGTACATGCGCGCGCGCTCCACGATCTCCGAGGTGAGCGAGAGCAGCATGATCGGCGCGTCCGCGGGGTTGACCTTGCGGTAGGACGGGTTGTTGGGCAGGTTCGCGGGAAGCTGGCCGCGGGCGGCGTTGATGGCGGCCTGCACGTCGCGGGCGGCGGCGTCGATGTTGCGGTTGAGATCGAACTGCAGCGTGATGTTCGTGTTGCCGAGGCCGCTGGTGGACGTCATCTCCGTCACGCCCGCGATGCGTCCGAACTGGCGTTCGAGAGGCGTGGCCACCGAGGAAGCCATCGTCTCCGGGCTGGCCCCGGGCAGACCCGCGCCCACGTTGATGGTGGGGAACTCGACCTGGGGCAGGGGAGAGACGGGGAGCAGGACGTAGGCGATCGCGCCCGCGAGCGCGATGGCGATGGTGAGCAGCGTCGTGGCGATGGGCCGGTGGATGAACGGCGTGGAGAGGTTCATCCCTCCTCCACCGGCCGCATCTCGGGCGCGGCCGATCCCTTCGCCCGCCTCGTGACCCGCCGGGCCAGCCGGTCGAAGGCCAGGTAGATCACGGGGGTCGTGAACAGCGTGAGCATCTGGCTGAAGATCAGCCCGCCCACGATCGCGATGCCCAGCGGACGCCGCAGCTCGGACCCGATCCCGGTGCCGAGGGCGAGGGGCACGCCCGCGAAGAGGGCCGCGAACGTCGTCATCAGGATGGGCCGGAAGCGCAGGAGGGCCGCCTGGTAGATCGCCTCCTCCGGTGGCTTGCCCTCTTTTCTTTCCGCGTCGAGCGCGAAGTCGATCATCATGATCGCGTTCTTCTCGACGATGCCGATGAGCAGGATGATCCCGATGAGCGCGATGACGGAGAAGTCGATGCGGAACAGCATCAGGGAGAGCAGCGCGCCCACGCCCGCGGACGGCAGCGTGGAGAGGATCGTGACGGGGTGGATGTAGCTCTCGTACAGGATGCCGAGCAGGATGTAGACGGTCACGATCGCGGCCAGGATCAGGAGAGGCTGGTTGGCGAGCGAGGCCTGGAACGCGCGCGCCGTGCCCTGGAACTCCGCCTGGATGCTGGCCGGCATCTGCAGGTCGTCCTTGGCCCGGTCGATCGCGCTCACCGCGTCTCCCAGCGACGCGTTGGGGGCGAGGTTGAAGGAGACCGTCGCCACCGGGAACTGGCCCTGGTGGTTGACGACCAGCGGCGCGTTCTGGAGGCGGACGGTCGTGAACGAGGCCAGGGGAACGGTGCCCCCTTCCGTCGAGCGCAGGTAGACGTCCTGCAGGTTGTCGGGGTGCTTCTGGAAGTCCGGGCCCACCTCCAGCACGACGCGGTACTGGTTGAGCTGGGTGAACATCGTCGAGATCTGGCGCTGGCCGAAGGAGTCGTAGAGCGCGTCGTCCAGCATCTGGGGCGTGATCCCGAGGCGTGACGCCGTCGCGCGGTCGAGCTCGAGATGGGCCTGCAGCCCCGCGTTCTGCTGGTCGCTGGCCACGTCGCGCAGCTCGGGCAGGGCCTTGAGCTTCTCCAGGAAGCGGGGCACCCACTCACCCAGCTCCCGTACGTCGGGATCCTCGAGGCTGTATTGGTATTGCGTCCGGCTGACGCGGTCCTCCACCGTGAGGTCCTGGACGGGCTGCAGGAACAGCGTGATGCCCTGCACCTTCTCCAGCTCGGGCTGGAGGCGCCGGATGATCGCGCTGGAGCCGGCGTCGCGGTCCTCGAGCGGCTTCAGGTTGATCTGGATGCGCCCGCTGTTCATCGTCGTATTGGTGCCGTCGATCCCGATGAAGGACGAGAGGCTCTCCACCGCCGGGTCCTTCAGGATCGTGCGCACCAGCGCCTGCTGGCGCTCGGCCATGGCCGGGAACGAGATCGACTGCGTGGCCTCGGAGATGCCGAGGATCACCCCGGTGTCCTGGACGGGGAAGAAGCCCTTCGGGATCAGGACATACAGCAGGACCGTGGCCACGAGCGTGGCCGCGGCCACGATCAGGGTCGCGGGCTGGCGGTCCAGCACCCAGGTGAGCATCCGCCCGTAACGGACGATGATTCGCTCGAAGGCGCCCTCCGACCAGCGGTAGAAGCGTCCCTGCTCCTCGGGCTTGCGATGGTGGAGCAGCTTCGCGCACATCATCGGCGTGAGGGTGAGGGAGACGACGGCGGAGACGAGGATGGTCACGGACAGCGTGATCGCGAACTCGCGGAAGAGGCGGCCCACCACGTCGCCCATGAAAAGCAGCGGGATGAGGACGGCGATCAGGGAGACGGTGAGGGACAGGATCGTGAAGCCGATCTGCTCCGCGCCCTTGAGGGCGGCCTCCAGGGGCGGGTCGCCCTCCTCGATGTAGCGCGAGATGTTCTCGATCATGACGATCGCGTCGTCCACCACGAAGCCGGTGGCGATGGTGAGCGCCATCAGGGTGAGGTTGTTGATGCTGAAGCCGGCGAGGTAGATCACGCCGAAGGTGCCCACGAGCGAGAGCGGCACAGCCGCGGCGGGAATGAGCGTCGCGGTGCCGCTTCGCAGGAAGATGAAGATCACCGCCACCACGAGCACCACGGCCAGCATGAGCTCGATCTTGGTATCGTGGACCGACGCGCGAATCGTGACCGTGCGATCCGT
>Ga0070701_10000465_pt1 | contig 13830 bp, 29 predicted proteins | sample KBSK5102metaG_FD_65451 | JGI IMG/M metagenome (GOLD analysis project Ga0070701, IMG submission 65451) | Corn, switchgrass and miscanthus rhizosphere microbial communities from Kellogg Biological Station, Michigan, USA - KBS K5-10-2 metaG | ecosystem: Host-associated > Plants > Roots >... | reverse complement strand
TATCGCGCGCGCGGGGATTGGAGACTCCGCGAGCTTCTGCAGCGTTTGAGCGTTCCGCTTTAGCTTGCGCCGCGGGTTGCTCGTATTCAGCTCGACGAAGGGAGTCCCGCTCGTCTGCCGGTCTGCTGCAGCGAGCGCCGGCAGCGCTGCTGCGGGAGCTGCGATCGGATCAGGAGGAACGAGTCCCCACTTTTGAAAAAAGCCGCCCAAAGCTTAAACCTCCCGTTGCTCGACAAGACGCGCTGCTTCCGCGCGCTTCCTGGCGAATGCTCCGAGTCCGCGAGCGATCGTCATAACGACGTCCGCGAGCGCGTAGACCGGCCAGAAGAGAACCATCAACCCAAGCTCCGTCTCTCCAGCTTGCGGTTTCATAGCGAGGATGTAGGCGAGCAAGAAAGCAGCTCCGATCGAGCAGTAGATCAGGATGCAGAGGAGGATAAGCAGAGCTTGTGACATTGATCCCCTTTCAGATGACGAAACGTTCGAGAGGAACTTACACCGAAGGAGAGCGGACGGACAAGGGAGAACTCGCTCGGGAGGTTCGGTTCATTACCCGAACCTCCCGTCTACAGTGGTTTCAAGGAGTGAGTTGAATGCGGGGAGTATACATCACGAGGAGCGGGATCGAAGCTCGTTTCTTTCTCTAACTCGACGACGAAGATATCGTAAGTCCACGACGTTTCGCGAGGCTTCGCTTTCCGCTCTGCTTCCTGCAGAACGTTACGCTCCTGGTCCGCGATCGCGTACGTCTCTCGATTGGTCGCGACGACGACGTCTCTCGATCCCGTCCTCGTCCGAATGTTCCGGAGTATCCGGTAGCTCATGGAAGGTAAACGCTCCCGCAATGCTTACAGACGCGGACGAGCGTCGTCGAGGTAACGAGACTGCTATTCGTTGCTGCGACGAGCCACAGGTTAACCGGCTCCTGCTTCCCGAAACGCGTCGAGGCTATCGGCTTGTGAGAGACATCGATCTTCTTCTTCTCCTTGCGTCTCCGGGTTTCGCAAATGTTGTAAGCCATAGGTGCCTCCTATCGAAGCAGGAACGTCCGCGTCTCGCTATCCGTCGAGTCGAATACTTCGATCGTTATCGAGCGCTCCGTCTGCAGATAAAACAGTTCGACGTTGCAGGAGCGATCGTAGATCGTAAGCGAGTCGCCAGGAAGCAGGCAGTAGCGATCGCAGAATTCGACATCCTTCCTCGACGCTGGCGGTCCGGCCAGCTCCGCGAAGAGATCTCCGAGGATCCAGCGCGGAGTAACCGCGAGCAGGAAGCGACAGAGCGCGCGTCTTACCATAGGTCCTCCGTGTAACGAATCCCTTGAAACCCTCTCATCGGCATTCGCTCCGGAGGGAAGCTAACCGGAGCGGAGCAGACAGCCCAATATTTCGGCTGCCGAATCGTCGAGTCCCAGCAGAGCTTCGCGCTTCCTGGGATGTACTCGACGATATTCAGACGGACACGAACCTCTCTCTCGATAACGAGGTACATGTGAAGGACTTCAATTCTCGGAATGCACTGCAGCGCGATATAGATCGCGTCGATCTTCCCGGCCTTCAGCTCCTTGATTGCTCGCTGATAGCGAACGTATCCAACAGAAGCTTCCTTCGCTCCGTCGTCGGTCCCGTTATAGATGCTCGGGAGCGTCCGGAGGATTCCTGTCGCGCGATCGAGCTTCTGCTTCTTCACGACGGCTTTCCTTTCGCGGAGCGCAGCTCGATAAGCTCGATCCTCGCGTATGCCTGCAGCTCGTCGTGAATCGCTTGGAGTTCGAAGTCTCCCTGAGCGTCGCTGAGCTGCGCCAGGTCCGAGACCATCATGTCGTACGCGACAGCGAAGCCAGCATAGAACGTTCTCTCTGCTCGCTTCTTCTCTCGCGGTTCGAGCGGAGCTTTAATCGCGACGAGGAAATCCTCGAAGCGCTCCGCGATCGTCTTAAGTTTTCGTTGTGCCATTAGACTCCTCCCTCCGTACACATCGCGCAGTAGTCGCCACCGTCGACGACGCTCCATCCTGCTTTCTTTGCTGCGCGCCTGAGATCTGCCGTCTTCGTTCCGGTCGGATAGACGAGATAGTTCTTTACGTCGAAGCTACTCTCGTCGAGATCAGGGAACGTGACGTCGCCAGTCCCATGCTCGTTATCACAGACAATGAACTTTGCAGTTCTTAGCATTGGTTAAAACCTCCGAGCGGAAGCTATCAGAACCAGAACGCGTAACCGGCAAATTTCGCAGCGTGAAACGCAGCCGCGCCGGCAGAGATCGTATCCGGTAAGTGACCGACGTTCGCGACGTAGAGATCCGCAGTCGTTACGAGTCGATGCTCGCGTTCCATCCACTCGATAAAGGGAGCCTCAACGCCCTGATGCTCGATCCCGACAACGTAATCGGAGAGGACTTCTTTCCTCGTCGCTCCGGAGAGGATGATCGGAATCGCCCCGTCGACGTCGAGGTAATCGTGAATAACGTTTCCGATTCCTGTCGCGTCGTGAGCTGCTACCGATTGAAACCGTTTGCGCTGGAAGTCGAACCGCTTGATCATCTCCGGCCAAGGTCGACGCCCGACTCGCTCGAACGCGACGAGACGGAACGGATTACAGTCGATTCGCAGCGTTATGAAAATGCACCAGTCCTTTGTCTTCGCCCAATCGCCACCGGTTGCATAGACTCCGTCGTTCTCCCACTCCTCGATCTCGATGTACTGTCCGACGTCTCCCTTGTAGTAACCGAGTCGACGATCGAACATGATCTTGACCGCGTCCTGGTTGATCGCGCGTCCCTCCGGAGACGGTTCTCCGAGTTCGTACTCGTTTAACCACATCTGCGCAGAGACTTCGTTCTTCTTTCGAACGATCTCCGACTCCGATAGCCAGCCATGCGGCGCGCGCGTTTCCTTGTAACACCATTTGTAGACCGGCCACCCGCGCTCCGCTGCGCGCTTCTTAACCTCCGTCATCGTGCGGTCCGAGTACTGATGAGTCGAGGAAGCGACGAGACCTGGCTTAACGTGAAACCCGCGAAGGTTCCGCTCCATCGTTTGTCCGAGAGCTGCGTCCCAAATCTTGATATCCATCTCGTCGATCTCGTCGAGATTAAGACGCTGCGGATGGGGACCGCGCGCGGATCGAGTCGAAGCCATCAGAGCTTTGATCGTATTCCCCCACTTCAGTTTCGTATGACGTTTTGCAGGAGCGCTCTTCAGCAGATAGCGAGGAGCAGTCTTCTTCCCCCAAAACAGCGCCATCGCTTCGAGGATGCGCTCGGACTGCTCGCCCGATCCTCCGAGCAGGTTAACGTCTGCTTTCAGCGTTAGAGCTTCTACGAGCGACAGGAGGGATAACGTAAACGTCTTTCCCGAAAGACCGCGGCTCCCTTCCCAAACGTTGATCGACTCGTTCGCAAAGTAGCCAGCACAGAACGCTTCCCACGGAGAGACGTGGTCCGGACAGACCTTCGTACTCGGAACAACGATCCCGAACGCGTGGAGAATAAATGCTGCGAGATGATCGGGGCTTTTAATCGGAAGCTTGAAGGCGTGCTTCTTATCTGCGGATTCTTCCGTCGACATTAGAGAACCCAGGAGAGGAACCGATAGAGCAGCTTAAACACGAGCGCTCCCGCGACGAACGCGGCAACGAAGTGAAGGAGCAGCTCTATCGGCCGGAATCGCATTTAGTTGACCTTCGCGGCCTGACTGCAGAAAGCGAAGTTCAATTCGAGCTGCGTAACGACAACCTTCGGTCCGTTCGGATAGTCCGCAATCATTCCGCCGACAGGGAACGTTCGCATAGGAACTCCGTCGAGACTGACTGCTCCTGTCGCGTCGACGAGAACGAGACCGCAGCGTACGCAGCGCTGCTGAAGCTCTCCCGGTTCGTCTGCGACATGAACGGGAACGCGTTCATGTGCGAGCGGTCCGCCAGCGATAACCGGATAGCCGTACTCATGCGCCAATTGCGCGATATCCCAATCCTCGTCGACTCCGATCTGGACCTTAAACGGATTGATGTACCGATGCCCGGTAATCATTTCGAGGAAGAGATCCGCTCCGTTCGCGATTCGCTGCCGCTGCTCGGGAGTAAACGTCCAACGCGAGAGAACGCTCCCGTCCTGGCGTCTGCTTACGATCGCGCGGAGCGGTTTGTAATGCTCGCTTCCTTCTGCGACCGTCACCTCTGCATGATCAAGCTTCGGGACGATCGCTCCCGGAGCTGGTTCGAGCTGCTCAACCTTGTGTGCCATTCAACAGAACTCCTTTCAACCGATAACTATGACGTCGGATTCTAAGAAATTTCCGCCCTTCGTTGGGTCATCTTCCGGCGTCTTCGTCCCCTTGTTAATCAGACCGAGCAATTCCGAGATATCGCGCATGACTTTGCGGAGCTGCTCGACTGCGCGCAAGTGAGAATCCGAGCCCTCCCAACCGTAGACCGGCTTCTTATTGACGATCGTTCCGTCGCGTCGAAGGACGAGCGGCCAGAGCGTACGAAGGATCGTGTTGTAACGTTCGAGTTGGAGCTGCTTGTACTGCGTCGCTGCGTCGAGTTCGAGATTATGGAGTTCTTCGAGAGCTGCTGCGACGTCGCGCCTCGCGGTCTCGTAAGAGCAGTTAAGCTCGACTCCGATCTGCTCCCACGTTAACCCGCTCGCTCGGAGCTGTATCGACCTGGGGCGCCTGATCGCGATCTCTTCGTACTTCCCGCGCGGCTGGTTTGCCGTCGTACCTTTTTCGTTCCTGGGAATCCCGTTCCCGCGTCTCGTCCCTGCATTCGCGCGCTTACCACCCCGGCGCGTTTTCTTTTTCTCAGTCATACGACTTACCACCGACGCAGTCCTCGCACATACCGCCACGCATCGCACAGCCGGCGCAGAGAACCGCTCCGCATTCCGGACAATCCTTCGGATCGAGAGCTTCTTCAGGAGGGAGCTTCCGGCCGCAGTTCGAGCAGCTCGATCGAGGAGCTTCTATCCGATCGCGTCTCATTTGATCGCGATCCAGCCAACGAAGTTACACCACTGCCAAAACCTTTCAACTCTGAATCCTTCAGCTTCGAGCATGCGCTCCGTCGACGCTGCAGTCTGCGGAACGAGTACTCCTTCGAGTGATAAGCGCTTCCGATCGATATCCTCCGGCGTATAGCCGTTGGCCTGCTTCATAGCGTAGTACTCAGTCAGGAAGATGTGATCAAAAACCGACGACGATCCGAGGACCTTCTCGACGACGATTAACCCACCGCTGAGGAGCGTGTTCCTGTATGCGTCTGCTATGACGCGCTGCCGGTATTCGATCGGAATAAACTGCAGCGTCAGGATCGCGAGCGTTAACCATGCTGGCTTGTTCGGATACGCGCTCCGGAGATCGAGCTTCTCGACATCGACTGCCGGACCGGAGGAGACGAATCGCTTCCGCAGTTCCGCGAGCATTGGATCCGAGATCTCGACTCCGACATATCGCGACTTGATCCCGAACTTCTCGACGAACGGAGCGAGCGCTTCTCCTCGCGACGCTCCCAGGTCGACGACGGAGACTTCCGCGCGATCGTACGCTTCGCTCCAGAACTGACACCCGAGGTTAAAGACAAGCTGCCGCATCGCCACGTATTCAGGGATCGAGCGGACGAGCATGTTATCGAAGACGCGCGCGACGTCAGCATTGAATGCCCATCGCTCGCCAGGTTGCGTCCGATCGATCGAAGCGTCGCCAGTGCGGTAATGGTTCGGATGCTGATCTCCTTCCCCGCAAACGACGCAGCTACTCCCGTAGTGATCTCCCCACTCGTACTCGTGCTTCGTTCCTCGCTTCGGATCGAAATCATCCTCAGCTATGCACTTCGGGCAGACGAAGAACTTCCCGAGAGATAGCGCTGCAGGAGCAGGAACGCGCGCGATGTTATGAATCTCGCAAATCGACGCGCTCATATACTGCTCCGCGTTTTGCCGGTCCGCTTTCGCTTCGGAACGACGATCCCTTCTGCGAGTACTCGTCCGTCCGGAAAGATATCCATCGAGACCTTGAGCTTCTCCCCGCTCTTTACCGAGATTGGTTTATCGAACGTTATACGGATGCTCCCGTCCGTCGTTTCTCCTGCTCCCTTCATGCTGCTCTCCTCGCTTTCCACTTCTTCTCGATTCGTTCCCGTTCGCGTTTCAGCCGCGGCGTCTCGCAGCGCTGGTGTACAAATCGCATCGTTCCGAACCGTGCTTGGGTTGGCTCTTCGTAGTAGGGACCTTTCCCGATTCGCTTCGCGCAAATTGCGCACTTAATAGGAGCGACGCGATCGAGATCGTATCCATAGATCGGATGCGCGCGTCGTCCTGGGACCGGCTTGCAAAGGAGACAGGAGCAGCGCTCGTTAGGTCGCGTCGGTCGGCTCATTTTCCGCGAGCTGCTTTCCAGTTCCGTTTAGAGAACTCTTCAAGGATGAGTCGCTCGACGCGCGTCGCGACTGCATAGGGGATCAGTCCTCCGAGATCTTCTCCGTCCGCGTCGAGCAGAAGCAAGCGCGTCGCGTTCTTGCCTAGCCCACTTATGAAGAGATCGTTCGCGATCTTCCGAGCTGCGCTCTTCGCGACTCGCTTCTCCTCCGGCATAACGAAGAGCTTGTCTTCCTTAGCTGGCTTTCGCATCGAAGATCCTCCGGAAGAAGCGTCTCGCTCTGCGCACGTTCGCGGGTTCGTTCCACCATCGGTTAACGGTCGACGGATGAGGGACGCGATAGAAGTCGAGGACGCCGGCAGCGCGATCTCTGAATCGGTCGCGAGCGAAGTAAGGGAATCGACGATACGAAAAGAAGCTTTGATAGACCGCGTCTCCCAGGAGGACGACGATCGTATGTCCTCGCGTCTCCTGCAGCTCTCTAAAGAGCGTCGTCGCTCGAACCCGACCGAGACGTCGAGGAAAGTAATCGCCCTTCCCTGCAGTCCCCGGATATCGATCGACGAGGTTAACGAGGCGAGCTGCGCGAGCGAGCTGCTCCGCATTCTCGAATCCTGCGAGCTGCGCAAGCTTCTCTCCGCAGCGGCCGGAAAGCGCGAGCGCTCCGTCCGTCGTCCTCGACGGAGCTTGTCCCACGATAATGACGTGTGGCATTGGCACCTCCCTTTCGCCCGAAGCGTACACCGGAGCGCGGTCTTTGAGGTTAGATTTTTCCTGCTTTGCGAAGAGGAATGAGGATCTCGTCGAGGACAGTTGACGCTATTGCTCGCATCATTAGCGGAGGGACCGCTCTCCCCATGCGCTCCCAGCGCTGCATGTAGGTCCCTGTTAACTGGAAGTCGTCCGGGAAGGAGCAGATACGACGAACCTCCGCGAGCGTAAACTTTCGCGGCTCCGTCGAGTGAGCGACTCCCGCGATCCCTGCTCGATTACCGGACGCGGTTACGGCAAACGACGGAGCAGAGTCCTTGCTTCGAACGAGGTTCAAATACTTGTCGGAGATCTCGCCACGCTTTAACTTGCGCCACTCCTCGAAGAGAGCATTCTTCTCGAAGCTGAGCGAGTAGTCCGTCTCGGGATCGAGCGGCTTATACTTCCCGTCGCTGCTCCCCTCCTTCGGACCTGGCAGTCCCTCGAACGCGTCGCGAATGCTATATCGAACGCTGTACGGCTTCGGGAACGCAGGCGCCCCTCCGAGATCATCGCGGACTCCGACGAAGATGATCCTCGATCGCTGCTGCGGAACGCCGAGCCATTGAGCGTCGAGGAGTCGAGCTTCGACGTTATAGCCGAGCTTCTTCATCGTGCGGATGATCTCCTTGAAGTAACCCTTCGCGACGCCACGGATCAGACCGGAGACGTTCTCCGCAACGAAGACGCGCGGACGCAGTCCGTCGACCATGCGGGTGTATTCGAAGAAGAGATCGTCGACGCGCTGCTTCTTATTGGAATAGGGAACGACTTTCCCCCACTTCTCCTCGCGCGATCCCGACGACGAGAACGCAGCGCAAGGCGGACTTCCTTCGAGGACGTCGATCTCTCCCTGGCGAATCTTCAGGAGCTTTAGAACGTCCTCCGGCTTGATCTGTCGGATATCGCTCCCGTCGACCGGAACTTTCGGATGGTTCGCTTTGTACGTCTGTCGAGCTGCGTCGATAAACTCGGACGCCCACAGGATCTCGTAACCTGCCATCTCGAATCCGAGACAGCTCCCTCCGCAGCCGGAGAAAGTCGATATGACCTTGAATCCGTTCCTGGGGAGCTTCGCTATCTGCTTCATTGTCGGAACGCGGTACGGCGGTTTTATAACGGAAGAAACGGGTTTATTCATAGAGTCGTCCCACAGAAGATATGCGTCGGGATTCGTTCCGTAGATTCCTCCGGCCATGATGACCGGAGCAGGTTCTCGATCGCAGTTCCAAGTCTGATCGTTACGCCCACCGGAGAACTTCGCGAAGAGCTTTAACCAGAGCGTCACGCTGCGTCGGTCTCGGACGCTTCGCTACTTTTTTCGACGTCGATCCGAACCTCGTCCGGAGCTTCGATCGCTACTCTCACGTTTCTGCTTCCCAGTCCCTTTACCTCGACTCGAATCCTGCTTCCGTCCGCGAGGAGGAACCTTATCTCGCTTCCGATCGGAACCTTTCGGACTAACATCTTTGCCGCCCTTCTTTCGGGTTACTCCTCCCGAGAATTCGTATCCGCAGCGAGGACACTTCGCTTCGGTATGTATTGACTCGTCGTAAGAAGGAAACTCTCCCGGAGGAGTTCCTTCGAGAACCTTTCGCAGCGCTGCGAGATCCTCGTCGTCGTATCCAGTGCCCGGCAGCGAGTCTCCCTGCTCTGTTAACACGGTCGCGAGGACGTCTTCGAGCCATCCGCCAATCTCGCTCGTTCGATTATCCGCAACGATGTACGCTTCAAGCTCTTTCTTGTTCTTGAAGCTGAGACCACGGATAACCGGGATCAGCCACTTTCCCTCGCGCTCGACGACTCCCTCCGGAGCTGCTTCCTTCGCGCGACGTTTCTGCAGGAGCGTGTCAAGCCGTCCGTGTCCTGCGAAGAGGAACCCGGACTTCTCGTCGATCGCAGGCGGCATCTTAAAGCCGAATCGGTCGACGCTCTGCGAGATCGCTCCGACGTCATGGTCTTTCGGGTTCCTGGGATACCCTTTGATCTCGTCGATATCCATTAGCTCGATTCGAGCGTTACCTTCTGCGCCCACGTCGGAACTCCTTTCGCTTTTTGAATGCCGGCGAACCCGGCGTCGTATGTCCGAGATGCCATTTCCCGCAGCCAGGACAGTAATAGGGAACGATCGGACCTTTCACCGGACCGCGACGAGGAGTGAACTTCTTCGTCGTCCTATTCAGCGCGCGGAGCGCTTCGTCGACGGTGTCGTGTCCGACCTTCCCGTCGCAGCCAGTTACTCGATCGATATCGTCCATCAGAAGAGCCAGTTGAGGAATCGAAACGCAAGGAACGCGAGGAGCAGCTCGATCGCGAGACGAACCGCGCGCGATTCGCGGAGCGATTTCTTAACCGGAGCAGGAGAGTAGAGACCGAGTCCGGTTACAACTCCCGCTCGGACTTGAATCATTCGCTCGCTCTCCGGACCTACGAACGAGTGGGAGAAGCTCATTCCGAAATCTGTCGGCGTGAACTCGATAACGACGATCTCTCCGTTCTCGTATTCGAGCTGGATCTCCCCGCTCGACTTTCGGACCTTCCCGTCCGGGAATTGTCCTGGCGGGTTCGTAAGGTTCCGCTGGACTCTCCGGAAGAGATCGTCACTGTCACCGCGTTGTCGTACTGCCATTGTCACCTCACATCGCTTTGGGATTCATACACGGGTTAATGGGAGACCGTCAACGCTTCTTGCGTTTTGCGGTCCGGTTTTCGAGCTGCGATTCCGTTCGATACAGCTTTTGAATTGGCGCGAGATCGTACTCGTCAACTCCTTCAAAGTCCGCGAGATCGATCCCGTATCCCGCGAGGATTCCGGCAGCCAGGACCGGCTCGTCCCGATCCCGGACGAGAGCAGCGATAACCACCGCGACTCCGGAGAAGAACTCCTTCGACTTGCTCCCCTCTACAGACAAGCTCCCTCCTCCGGAACTCCGTCGACCGGCTTCCGCGCTTTCGCTTCGTCCCTGCAGTAGTAACAGCGGCGTTTTTCGTGCTTGAAGAGGACTGTCGGGATCTCATGTCCGCAGTCGAGGACGTCCCACCACCGCGCGACAGGATGCGTCAATCCGCGATCGACTCGCTCCGAGATCTTCCGGATTGGTCCGCGCTCTTCGGTTACGCTCCTCACGACGCTACCGCTCCCCGAGAACGCCGAGCGCTTCGTTCGCTGCGTCGCGGTATTCGGTTAACATCTCCCGAATGTCTTCCGCTCCCATGCTTTCCTCTTCGAGCAGCGCGCGGAGACTCTCCCCAACTGCTCTATGCCCGGTTCCCGGTTCATGGTTATCAACCAGACTGCGCGCCAGCTTTTTAAGTTTGCGTTTATCCATAGATCCTCGCGTTAGACTGTCCTAAAAAAAGGCGAGCGCCGGAACGATCAGTGCCCTTTGTAACCTGCTCGCTCCCGACCTGGGGACCGGCGCTCGCGCCCCTAAAACTCCATCGAGAACGATTCCCCGGAGATCAAGTCGTCGTGGCAGTTCGCGCAGAGCCACATGAAGAACTCCGCGACGCTCGCCCAGCCTTCCTTCGAGATCGTCGTCTTGAACTCATACAGAGCTGCATCGCTCCCGCAGCCAGGACAGGTTTCCGGCCGCGGAACGTGTCCCTCCGTTTTCTCACGCGCTTGTTTCTTCATGCGTTCCCTTTGGTCGAGTACTCCTCGATAAGATGAGGGACTCCCTTATGGTCCCAGTTAACGAACCGTAATGGCGCGCGACCGAGCTGCTCCCAGCGCTGCCGGACGAGGAGCAGATACGCGTCCCGTCCACCAGCAATAACCCGCGCGACCGCTTCGTCCCCGACGACGCTGCAGCTCACGTGCACGACCGGAGGGTTTCCCGGTTCCTCGATATCCCGCGTCACGATCATCCGGAGACCGTCGTCGAAGTCGAAGACGTACCGCCGAAGCTCCTTCCGAGGGAGTACGCTCAAGCTGTCCCCGATGTGCGCGTTAAAGACCTTCTCTAGCGCTTTCCAGAGTCGCGCGCGAGCGCTCTCAATCGACTCCGGTTCGAACGGGATATGAAGCTGAGCAGCCATCTACTGACTCCGTCCCTGCTTAAGCGCTGCATTATGCTGCGCGACGATCTCCTCCGCGAGCGCGAGAGCTTCGTCGAATTCCTCCTCGTCCCCAAATAGCTCGCAGGGATCGAAGATAACGAGCGCGATTGGTTGAATACGCACGAATCCGAAGAGATCCGCGTCAGCTTTCCGAGACTCGACGCGCCACTCCTCGTTACGCTTTTCGTAGAACGGCATCTTTCCGCTTCCTTTCAAAGAATGCTTTCATGTTCCGCTGCGCCTGCAGTCGATGGACGAGACACTTCTCGAATCCCTTCGTGTCCTTCCCGCAGATAACGCAGCGTCCTTGAGCGCGTCGGACCGCTTTCTTAACCTCTCTCCGGAGGATGTACGGTTTCAGGTTGAGATTCATTCCCTGCTCCTCGCGCATCCGCGACACGCTTCCGCGTCCGCACAGACGCAGCAAATTCGATACTCCTCGCTCCGGACGAGCGCGCAGCTTGTCGACGAGCAGACCTGGCAGCGCTTAGGATCTTCCTTCTGCTGCTCCATCGTTAACGCTCCTGCTTCCGGCCTACTGGCGCGCGTTGGCAGGTACCTTGCGGTACAACTCGCGCGCCAGCCGCAACCGAGCGGGGCCGGAATCTATTCCTCGAAAGGTCTTTTATAGCCTGACTTCTTCCACTGCTGATAAGCGATCTCTCGAACCTCCGCAAAGACGCGATCGAGATCCTCGTCCGAGATCTGCTCTCCTCCTTCGAGACCGCATCCGCCAGCGAGGGTATTCAGAAGAACGCGCGCCACGAAGAGCTGCGCTCGGTTCTTTACCTGCTTCTTCGTCATTGGCTTTGCTGACATTGTGCTTCCCTCCAACTCCGGACGTCTCCCGCAGCGACGATCAGCCGGTCTCGCATGTAGCGGTAATCAGTCAGCATTAGCTGTACGCGGCACATCGAGACGCAGAGTCGATCGATATCCTGTCCGTAAAACCCGAACTGGTTAAGGCCAACGTAACCGACCTGGGACAGGATGACGCGCTTCGCTGCGAGGAGCATCGCGCCGGATCCACACGCGGGATCGCAAATCTTGATCTTCCGGCACTCCGCGCGCGCTGCGATAACCTGCTCCCGGATATCCGTCCCGAGCGTCATCTGCGCGATCGCCTCACAAAGATCAGGCGGCGTAAAGTACTGCCCGAGACCGGCAGCTTTCCACTTCGACGAGATCTCCATATACGTGAATCCCAGGACGTCCGAGACGACGTGGTCGAACCACATACGCGAGAGGATCTTGTAAACCTCGACAGCTCCTTCGAGGACCGCGCGATCGACGGACTTCACCTTCGCGAGATATGCTTCCTCGTCGAGACCGAGAGCCAGCTCGACGATCTCGATAAACGTCCGGAACGTTCCGTCGTAACCGTAGCCAGTGCTCCGGTCATAAGTTCGCTCGACGATCTTGAGGATCTCTGCAGCCATGCGGCGTCCCTCGTCGCTTCCTCCGCACGTAACAGGGACGAGCGCGAGATCGCTATGCTCTGCTTCGTCTGGCTGTCCGTAGCGGGGCGCCGGCGTCGGAACGCTCGCGACTTCTTCCGGAGCTGCTGCAGGTTCGAAATTCATGAGGAGCTGCGGAGCTTGCTTCTTCGTCTTCACGGTCCCACCCATTCGGGTTTCTGCCAACCCTGCTCGGTTAGAACCTCGAATACGTCCCCACGCTCGCGCGCGATGTGCTTCGAGATCGAGAGACCGAGTCCGCCAAGGAAATAGAAGCGAGCCATCCGCGCCATGCCTACGAGGTTTATCTTCTCGACGCGAGCGACTGCTCCGATCGGACACCAGACGTCCCAGCCGTCGTCTTGCGCGATCCTCGCGATATACGATCCGTTGATTACCTTGATCCGAAACTTCTCCCCAGGTTGCGACAAGCGTGCTTTCATACGACTCCTGTCTGAAGATTCCCGATAAAGAGAACCTCCCGGAGCTGGCTGCAGCCTTCGCAGCGAACGACGACAACAGCCCAATCTGTCTCCGCGTCGTCGCGACGCGTCGTGATCATGAACTCGCTCGTCCACTGCGGAGAGATCCGCTTGCAAAGATCGGTCTCCGTACATGCGAAGCAGACTCCGGTAACGATCATCGATCCCTCTTCAACCGGAGCGCTTCTTCGTTAAACGCTTCGACAGTCATCGTCCCGTTTGCCATCTGCTGCAGGAGATTCGTTCCGTCCTCGACTCCGCACGCGTAAACCCGAGCGATCATCTGGCGGATCGAGACGTCGAGATCCTCGATCGCTTCGAGTTCTTCAGGGATTAGCCTCCGGATGTTCTTCCCGTCGTACCAACTCGCCTCGCCACCGTTGATCTTCTTTGCGCGAAACGCTGCAGGAAGCTCCGTCTTAACATCGTATCGATGCTTCTCCTCCCCAGGTCGACCGAGCAGCGAAGCGACTCTCCAGAGCGCATTACGCATGAGATCGTTAATGACGTTCTTTCCTCCGACCTCGCGAGGACTTCCGGAGCAGCCGTTAAAGTACGGCCATCCATAGTCGCGACTCGGGAACTGAACCTCCCTCTCTCCTGTACGCTCGCGCTTCTTTACGATCGTGTCGTATCGCTCGATCTTCTCCCGGCACTCATGGCAGACCTTCGCGTCCTCGCGACGCATCAGCTTATTGCAGCCA
>Ga0070701_10000463_pt1 | contig 13864 bp, 14 predicted proteins | sample KBSK5102metaG_FD_65451 | JGI IMG/M metagenome (GOLD analysis project Ga0070701, IMG submission 65451) | Corn, switchgrass and miscanthus rhizosphere microbial communities from Kellogg Biological Station, Michigan, USA - KBS K5-10-2 metaG | ecosystem: Host-associated > Plants > Roots >... | reverse complement strand
TTGGTACGCGCGGCGAGGCTGCTGCAGATTCAGAGCTCCTCCGCCTGCACGGAGTGGCCGGCGAAGTCCTGCGAGAACATGACCACGGTCACAATGATGCGGGCGGGCAACACGCCGCAGGAGTGGCCGCGCTCGTGACGGGGCATACCTCCGACGCTGTTCGATTTCTGCAACGAAGCGTCGAGCTCGCACCTGGCGACGCGACTGCGTGGAGCGATCTGTCGGCGGCCTTCTATGAGGCGGCGCGCTCGAACACTGATCCCCAGCGCCTGGTCGACGCGCTCGCCGCCGCCGATCACGCGCTTCACATCAATCCACAACTACCGGATGCCCGCTTCAATCGCGCACTCGCGCTGGAGGCTTTGCACCTGCGCGATTCTGCTGCGGCCGCATACGACGCATACCTTCTGGTCGACTCCGGAAGCGAATGGGCCGCCGAGGCGCGGACGCGCGTGCACGCTTTGCGGGCGAAAGGGAAAGACGCTGCGTGGAAAGATGAAAAACCCGTGCTCGATCGAGCGGCTCTTGCAGGCGACGTCGACACTGTACGACGCATTGTCGACGCGCACCGCCACGATACACGCGCATACGGCGAGGTCATTCTCCTGAACGAATGGGGGCATCTTGTAAACAATTCGCCAGGCGCGGCGACCGAGCGGCTCACGGTCGCACGAGCGATCGGAGCCGCGCTCTACGAAGTCACCGGTGAGCGCCTCCTCGGCGATGCCGTTAAGGCAATTGCTACGTCCCCGTCCGCGGAATCACTCGCCGAGGCTCACCGCACGTACTACGACGCCCGCGTGTTGTACGCATCATTCCGACCCGCCGATGCGCGGCCGCTCTTCGAACACGCAGCAGTGAAGTTTCACGAAGGCGGCAGCCCGATGGAGGCCGTCGCGCGCTATTACGTTTCGGGCTGCCTCTACAACGCGAATCACGGCGCTGAAGCCCTTTCGCTGGTTGACCACCTTATTGCTGTCGCCGACCGCGAATACATTGCTCTCCGAGCGCAGCTTTTCTGGAACCGCGCAACGATCCTTGCTCGCGATGGTGACGTCCACGAAGTGCTTCGCTGCCAGCGCGAATCGCTGACGCTTTTGGATCGCATTGGAGAAACGAAGCTCGCTGAAGAGATGAGCGGCGCCGTGGCCGCAACGGAAAGCGTGCTTGGCCGACGAAGCGAAGCATGGCGTTCGCGATGGTCACTGTTCGAAAAAACGAGCGCATCAGGCAATCACACCGCTGAGAAGATCGCTGTCGAGCTCGCGGCTCGAACTGAAGCGCTGGCACGTCGCTGGGACCTCGCACACTCGTTGCTCGCTGTCGCACTGGAGCCGCGGAACGTGATGAACGCGTGGACCACCTCGAACGCATTTATTTGGCGCGCACTCGCCGCAAATCGCCTCGGGTGGACGGATGAAGCGCTTCGCGACGTCTCTGAAGCCAGACAGATTGCGCTGACGGTCCCCGATGCCGGCGAACGCGCCGCGGCGACCGATATGGTCCTGTTTGCGACCGCAGTCGTGACGAGCGATCACGACGCCGCCCACGCCGCCGACCTGCTCAGCCGTTACATTGAGCAGACTTCTTCGCGCAGTGATCGTGCGTTACTCGCCGAGGCGCTGATCGAGCGCGCGAAAGCGAGACAAAGGCTGAATCAGCGCGAGGCCGCGCTGTCTGACGCTCGATCTGCGCTCGCCTGGCTCGCTAAACGCCGTGGGTCCGCGGACCGCCAGGTATATCGCGACGCGTATTTCGCAACTGCTGACGCCGCAACTCGACTGACGGTCGATTTACTCGAGTCGCGCGGCGATTCTGCGAACGCATTTTCCGTGCTCGAGAAGTCGCGATTGACTGAGCCTCTCGCCGACGAACCGCAAACCACGCCGGGCTCCGTTACCGCCGAATATCTTGTTCTCGATGACCGCGTGCTGATCTTCATCCGTTCCGGCAAGACAAAGAGAATCGCGCGCGTCGCCGTAAGTGCGAAAACATTGCAGTCGACGATTAGTAACTGGACGGAGCGGCTCATCGACGGCGAAGAGTCGAACCAGGATCGGCAGGTCGCGAGCTGGCTCCTTGATCCGATAGAGGAACTGGCCGGCGCGCGTTCTTTGGTCATCGTTCCTGACAGCACTTTTTCGCGCCTGCCGTTCGCTGCGTTGCCGTACCGGTCGACTGAACGGCTTGTCGCCGTCATGCCTGTTGCCTTCGCCCCGGACATCGTGACCGCCACAAGGCCCGCTCGACCGGCTACGAACACGTTCGCTCCGCTTGTAATCGGAGATCCTGCCTTCGAGAGGTCGGCTCACCCTGATCTCAACCGTCTGCCGCACGCTGCGGCAGAAGCCGAGGACATCGCGGCAATTTACGGAACGGCGCCGCTCACGGCGGAGGCGGCATCAAAACCGGCCGTCCTGAAGGCGCTGATCAATGCCACGCTGCTGCACGTCGCCGCACACACCATCGTCCTGCCCGGCGATTCGACCACATCCTCAATCCTTCTCGGCGCCTCTGATTTGGGACCGGGTGATTTGTACCTGCGCGAGTTGCAGGCTCTTCGCCTTCCGAAACTACGCACCGCGGTGCTCACCGGTTGTCAAACCGCTGCCGCGATCGATAACGGCGGCGACCCTTCGAGCGTCGCACTTGCTTTTCTAAGCGCGGGCGCCGAGAACGTTGTCGCGTCAATCTGGGACGTTGATGACCGAGTCGGACAGAGAGTCGGCCTTGCGCTCCATCGACAGCTACGCACTGGCATGCCTGCCGCGGCAGCGCTGCAGCAGGTCCAGCTTGCGATGTATCGCTCTGCCGATCCTGCCACCAGCAACCCTCGCGCGTGGGCCGGATTTCGCGTTTACGGCAACGGACTCTGAAAAGAGCATCTCCTGTCCGTCCGTAGCGACATCTGGGTCACAAAGGAGGATTCATGTTCGAGATTCAGTTTCAGGGACTCATCACGCACGCAAGAGTAGCTTCCAGTGTTGACGGAATCACGCGACAGATCGCCGTCCTGTTTCGGGTCGCCGAAAATGAACACGTTCCATTGCTTACGGTTCGTAACAGCGATCTGAAAGACACGAACGCCACACACATAGGCAGCGGAAAAGACGGCACCACGAAGTGTTACCTTCTGAAGGGAGAGATGACCTTGAACCTGCCGAAGGGACTCCCTGACCTATATCTTTCCGACGTCCCGTCTCTTTCCGAGCTTTCGACCGGTCGCCGCCCGAAAGCAAGCGTAGGCAACCGAGACACGGACGAATCCTTCTCAGCGTTCGTAACCCTTGCCAAAGGTTCGATGTTTATCGGTGACTGGTTTGAGAAGAAAGCGATCTTTTTCGACGGAACGCCGGCGGTGTGCCTACCGCGAACTGTTATCTACGGCGTTTCGGCTGTCGACAATGTCATTCTCTCGATGACCTACGAGCAGGAGGACGGCACATTCGGAACATCGTTCTTCGAACTCTCGCCAAACGCCGCCGTGCGCGTGTCGAACATTGAAGAGACCGAGGATTACGCGATACGGCATTTCACGAATTACGCGCTGCTCTTTGATCCTCGGGACGGAGCCGGCGTGGTCCAGCCGATAGCAACGGACGAACCATGCGAGATGAGCACATCCGTTCGATACATCGAGGAATGCGCCGGTGCCGCACATATGTCCGTCGACTGCACGAACACAACGTTTCCGTAAGCGTTTTTGAATGGTGCGCGCCGTCGGCGCGCACCATTCCAGGATCGCATTTCACGGGCAGCGCAACACGACCTTCTGTTCCAGCACAAGTCGCTTCGCGAGATTGTCCGTTTCGGGCAGGTACTCGACCCACAAAGCAGCCACCCCGGCGCAGATCGCAGCCGACATACTCGTACCATTCTGGCGCTTGTGGGTCATGTCGTACCACGCGGAGCGAATCCCCACGCCTGGTTCGGTGAACTCAACCCCATCGCCGTCAGGCGGCTCCTTCACGCATGAAAAATCGGCCGGATTAAGCTTACGCGTCATGGCGCCGACGGCGAAAATCGTTGGGCAGTTCGCAGGATGATTAACCCTTTCGGCCGTATTTGGAATCTTATTGCCTGCGGCGGCGATCACGACTCCGTTTCGCGCAGCAACGCGTTGCGCGACCGACTCATATGCCGCGGAGGGGCCGGTCGCCCCGACGGGACTGGCGATGCACATCACGATCACGCGTGCCGGCAAATGACTAGCCCAGCAGAAGCCCCGGAGGATCGTCCAATCTACACCCAGCCCGTTGTCGTTCAGCACTTTGCCGACGTGTAATTTCGCGTTAGGCGCAACACCGTACGCGCGCGCACCAGTGCGAGGTCCGACAATCAAACCCGCGCAGTGCGTCCCGTGACCGTTTCGGTCCACCGCGTCTGAACCAACGAACGTCTTCATGAGTCCTAATTGAGCGCGGAAGTCAGGATGTTCGACGACACCGGTGTCGAGAATAACGACCTCTACACCCTCACCGGTGCGCGCGTTATCGATAGCACCGATTGCGCGCAGATGAGTGTACAGGTCAGTAGGGTCATCCCCCCCGCTGGCCGACGGTTCGGGAACGCGCACGACCCGCTCCGGCTCGGAAGACACGATGAAGTCCGCTAGGAATCGACTAACGGTTTCGATTGAACGCGCGAATACTCCGAGCCTACACTCCGGCAAAAGGTCTACATCGTCTTTCTCGATGTTTCTAAGCTCTGTCAGCAGTGTCGATGGTGTGGACAGCAGCATCTCGTTGATTCGAGCATTCAGCCGCCCGTTATCGAGGTCTTTTTTGAGGACCACGATCGTACGACCTGTTTCCGTACCCGCCGCTAATTTTCGCATATGCTCCATCCTCTCTGAAGTTGTGTGTGACGGCGGTACTGACGGACAGATATTCACCGTTTCCGGCCCCATGCTAGATTTCCCCAACCTATGCTCCACCGCGAACACCACGACTCCGTTCTCCTCATCCGCCTCGCGCACGGCAAAGCCTCGGCGCTCGACCTCGAGCTAATGTCCGCGCTCGAGCGGGAGCTCGACCTCGCGCGGGAGGCGGGGGCTGTGGTGCTTACGGGGGTGGGCGGGATTTTTTCGGCGGGCGTGGATTTGTATCGGCTTGTCGATGGTGGCGAGGCGTACGCGAAGGAGTTTTTTCCGTTGCTCGTGCGGCTTCTGCGGAAGTTGTTCATGTTGCCGGCGCCGCTCGTTGTCGCGTGTAACGGTCATGCGATTGCGGGCGGCGGGATCTTTGTCGCGAGCGGCGATCGGCGGCTGATGGCTGAGGGCCGCGGGCGGCTGGGCGTGCCGGAGTTGCTCGTTGGCGTTCCGTTTCCCGCGCTTGCGCTGGAGATCGTTCGTTATGCGCTCGGACCGCGCGCGCAGTATCTCGCCTTCACCGGCGCGACGCTGTCGCCGGACCAGGCGAAGGCGATCGGGCTCGTTGATGAAGTCGTCGCGGCGGACGAGCTCGAAGCGAAAGCGATCGCGGCTGCGAAGCAGTTCGCGGCGATTCCGCGCGATGCGTTCCGTCTCGCGAAAATGCAGCTGCGGCAGCCGTTCGTCGACGCGGCGGAACGGCTGAAGGACGCCGATGCGGAAGCGCTGAAACTTTGGGCGGACGCGCGCACTCACGCGCACATTCGCGAATACCTCGCGAAGACAATTACGAAGAAATAGATTTTCGGCGCATTCGGCGGATCAGCCAATCGAGCGAGAACCTGCCCGGTCCAAACGCGAGCACGATCAGCGACACGAACAGGAACGGCACCGGCGCCGCGGCGAGGAAACCATCCGGCTCGCTGAACATCTTCGAGACCGCGTCCTTATCCGCGGTCAGCAGCGCGACGATCATGCTGATCGACAGCGGCACCGCAATCAGGCGCGACGCCAGACCGACGAAAAGCAGGACGCCGCCGACTGTCTCCAGCCACGCAACGAAGTGCGCGTTCAGGGCGGGCGCGGGGATGCCGAGGTTGGTGAAGAAGGCGACGATGCGATCGATGTGCTCGAGCTTGCCGCGGCCGGTGACGAAGAACTGCCAGCCGATGAAAAGCCGCAGCGCGAGCAGCAGCGGATCGCGCAGGCGGTCGAACACTTTCGTCGCCAGCAGGTCGTACCATCGTTCGAGCTTCGTCATTACGTCCCCTCGATTTCAATTGCGGTGAACAGGCCGGCCGCGGTCCAGTCGCGGAACCAGGCGAAGAGCTCTTCCTGTCGCGGCGGCGCGTCGAAGCGCGACGCAAATTCCACGATTGCGTCGCCAATCGTCGCGCCGTCGCAGATGAATTTCAGCAGCGCGAACGCGCGCTCGCCGAGCGGCAATCGCATGACTGAATAGTCGCGGCGATGAATGGCCAGCCACGTCGCCTTTCGACGCGGCGCGCGCAGCGGTTTCTCATCACGAAAGCGTTGAAAGAGATCGTTGACCGGATATTCGAACGCCAGCAGCCGCAGCGCGCGAATCGGTACGAGACGCATCGACGCAACCTCGTGCGGCGGCACATTAGCGATCGCACTCGCGTCGATGAGCGGCGACTCCTCTTCATCGAACACTTCGGTCATCGCGAGCTCGAGCCGCGCCAGTTCGTGGAGCGCGCGCCGCCGCGGCCACCGCTGCGCAATGAACTGCGGGAACGCGTCGCCGAGGCGATTCAGCGTGTACGTCGTCGACGGATACGCCTGCACGTACGCATTCACGAGCGGATGAAAATCGTGATGGCCGAGCATTGCGGCGACTGCCGGATAGTCGGCTTCGAGCGCCTCTTCCATCCGGATCGCGTACATGTCGCGATAAATATCGAGCCGCTGTTCCGGCGCCAGCGTCCGCGACGGCAGGATCCGTCGCGCGATTTCCGAAACGTTCGGCGGCATCGGCCCGGTGATCGCGTCGTGCATCCAGCTCTGTAATTCACGCACACGCCACCTCGACCACATCTTCGCGATACGCCGCCGCCTTCACCGCTTCCGCAAACACCACGCTGAATTCGGGAATGTCAGCGTCCCACTCGACCATCGTCGAGACATTTCCGAATCGACTGCACGCGTCCGCGTACAACGCCCACACTTCGTCAATTACGTGACCGGTGTGCGTGTCAATGATGTGCGTGCCGTAATTCGTATGTCCGGCGAGATGAATCTGCACGATGCGATCGGCAGGCATCGCGGCGATGTACTCGCGCGCGTCGAAACCGTGATTGAACGCGCTGACGTAAATGTTGTTCACGTCGAGCAGCAACGCGCAATCGGCTTCATCAGCAAGTCGCGCGATGAATTCCCACTCGCTCATCGTCGTCTGTGCGAATTCCACATAAGACGACGGATTCTCGATGACGAGCGGCCGCTCCAGAAAATCGGATACGGTACGAACACGCTCGACGCAATGCTGCAACGTCGCTTCGTCATAAGGGAGCGGCAATAAATCGTGCGCATTGTGGCCCGCGACGCCCGTCCAGCAGAGATGATCGGAAATCCACCGCGCATTGACGCGTTTGCCGAGCGCCTTGAGCTTCCGCAGATATTCGAAATCGAGCGGATCGGTACCGCCGATCGACATCGACACGCCGTGCAGCACGACCGGATATCGCTCGGCAATCTGATCGAGCACGAATGTGGGGCGGCCGCCGGTGTCGAGGTAATTCTCGCTGAGCGCCTCGAACCAGCCGACCGGCGGATTCGTGCCGAGGATTTCGGCGTAGTGCGTCGTGCGCAGGCCGAGTCCGATACCGAGGTCGGGATAATTGAATCGATTCATTTCGTTCGTTGTGCCCCTCACGCGTCATTGCAACGCGTGAGGGACGCTGCATTGTGAATGATTACGAAGCCTTCGGCGGAACGGCGCAGCCGCCCTTGCCTTTGCAGTCGTTCTTACCGCCGGCGCCCTGACCTTTGCAGGCGTTCTTGCCCGAGCAGTCGTGCTTGACGTCGGCCGAGGCGCAGCCGCCTTTGCCTTTGCACGAGTTCTTGCCGGCGCAGCCGTTGTCGCCGCTCTTACAGTTGCCGTGGCCTTTACAGGCATTGAGGCCTTTGCAGGCGTGCTTGTCGGCTTTGGCGGTGTCGTTTTTCGCGGTCGAAGAAATCGACGACTTGCCATTGCCGGCAGCGTTCGGCGCGGTTGCAGCGAGCAGCGTGGTGCCGGCGGTCATGCCGGAGAGAACTCCACCGAGGACGAGGTAACGAGCGAGGTCACGAGAATTCATGGGTATCAAACCCTCCTTTATGACCTCAAGCTACGGCTGAGTTGTCACGCCGGATTCGTGCAGAGATCACGAAAGTATCCCGAACGTGAAAGTCGTCCCCGCATTTACACGGCTTTGCGCCTGAAGCGAGCTGCCATGTAATTCAAGGATGCGTTTCGCGATCGCGAGTCCGAGTCCGGCGCCGTCCGCGCGTGACGCGGCGTCTTCGCCGCGATAGAAGCGGTCGAAAATGTACGGCAGACTTTCTTCTGCGATTCCGCATCCCGTATCCGAAACCCTCACCGTCACTCGCCCATCCTCGGGGATCAGACTCACAGTCACGTCGCCGCCCGAGGGCGTGTAACGGATCGCGTTCTCGATCAGGTTTTCGAGGACGCGCTCCATCAGCGCGAGGTCACCGGAAACCAGCGGCAACTCGGGACTCAGCTCCGCGCGCACATTCACGCCGGACTTCGCCGCACGCAGCTGGAACTTCTGCACGACGTCCTGCACGAGCTCGGGCATCGAGAACGGCTCGCGACGAATCGGCGCGACCTGCGCATCGAGCTTCGCGAGCTCGAACAGCTCGTCGACCAGTCGCCCGAGGCGCGTCGAATGTTTGCTCGCGATCTCGAGAAAGCGTCGCTGCTCCTCCGCGCTCAGCTGCCCTTCCTTCAACAGCAGCGTGTCGAGGTAACCCTGCAGCGACGCGAGTGGCGTGCGCAGATCGTGCGACACATTTGCGACGAGCTCGCGCCGCAGGAGATCGACTTCCTTCAGCTTCGCGACCTGCAGCGCGATGCGCGACGACATCTCGTTGAACGTCGCCGCGAGCCGATCGACTTCATCGCCGTCGCTGCGACCTTCGAGGTGAACCATGTCGGTGAAATCGCTGCGCTTGAACGACTCCATCGCGGCGGAAAGATTTCGCAGGCGCCGCGTCATGAGCGCGAAAAGCAGCAGCCCCGCTGCCAGCACGAACAACGCCGCCGCCCCCGCCGCCTCCGCGCCCTGCCGCATGATGAAACTGCCGCGCAGCCGCTGGACGACGCTGTCGTATTCGGTGCCGCTGAGAATGACGTAGAGGTAGCCCTGCACCTGCGGTTGCGGCTCGCCGGGGCGCACCGCCGGCAGCGGCGTGACGGAGAAGATTTTCTGCCCGGCGACGTCGCGCGGATCGTCGCCGCGAATCGGCAGTCGCGCGCCGGAAATGAACCGCTGCACCGGCGCGAGCGAGATCGATGCGCGCTTCACTTTTCCGGGCGGCGCGGAGAACGCGAGGATGCGGCCGGTGCGATCGAGCAGATAGATCTCGATGTTCGGGTTGACCGCCATCATCGCGTCGAAGACGCGCGAGAGCATCGCGCGATCGACGTGCCAGTCGCGCATCGGCGGCTTTTCGAGCGCGATCGTGCGCGCCAGTCCACGATTGAGTTTCTGCGTCGCCTCGTCCATGTAAAGGCGCGTCATCCGCACCGTCAGCCAGAACCAGACGCCGGTGATCGCGCAGAACAGCGCGAGCAAAACGATCGCGAGCTTCGCGTAAAGACTCTTAAACATGCGCGTCGCGGAACTTGTAGCCGACGCCCCAGACCGTGAGGATGTAGCCGGGCTGCGACTGATCGTGCTCGATCTTCGAGCGCAGACGATTGATGTGCGAGTTGACGGTGTGCTCGTAACCTTCGTGGCCGTAGCCCCACACCTGATCGAGGAGTTGCGCGCGCGTGTACACGCGGCCGGGATGCTTCGCGAAATGGAGGAGCAGATCGAACTCGCGCGCGGTCAGCTCGACGTCGTTCCCGCGCAGCGTGACGCGGCGTTTGATCACGTCGATGGTGAGATCGCCGAGCTCGAGGAGCGATGCTTCTTCCGGTTCGTTTTTCGACAGCGCATCGACGCGACGCAGCAACGCTTTCACGCGTGCGACGAGCTCGCGGACGTTGAACGGTTTCGTCAGGTAATCGTCCGCGCCGATCTCGAGGCCGACGATGCGATCGACGTCCGTCGACCGCGCGGTCAGCATCAGGATCGGCGTGTACCGATTCTGCGCGCGCAGGCGCCGGCAGATCTCGAGTCCGTCGACGCTCGGCAGCATGAGGTCGAGGACGATGAGGTCGAACGTGCGCGCCATCGCGAGGTCGAGCGCCGCGCGGCCATCGTGCGCCAGCGTGACGTCGGCACCGATGTCGCGCAGATGCAGCTCGACCAGCGCGGCGATGTCGCGGTCATCTTCGACGACGAGAATCTTCCGGTTCATGACACTCGTAAATTAGGGACTGAGTGTCACGAAAGTATCACGTGCGTCAGAAACGCCAGCTCAGCCCGATGGAGACTTTGTTGATCGGGTCGTAGCTCGGGCTGTCGCCGCGGAGCAGATGTTTTCCGTCGAGCTGCAGGCCGAGGCGCGGCGTGATGCGGAAGACGACGCCGGCGTTGACTTCGGGACTCGTGCGGTCCTCGAGCGGTCGCGAAGAACTGATGTGATACACGCCGTTCGTGTCGACGGTATACGCGGGCTGGTTGCCGCGCGGCGCGTCGACGTAACGCGCGCCGAGGCCGAGGTAGGGCGTCCAGCGTGATTCGTTGAGGAAGTGATAGCGCGCCATCAGATCGATTGGATACGCGTAGACGTTTCTGTATTGGCCGACGATCACGGGCGACACGCCGGGCACAGGCTCGAGGTGATACTCGAACGTCCGCCGGCGCTCGGCGCCGATCGACAGAACGGTCGTGATGCGGTTCGTCCACGCATGTTCGACGGCGACGCCGCCGCCTCCGCTCCATGAGTCGCCCGAAGAAGACGAATGTGTGAAGCCGACGTCGCTGAGATAGGCGGAGACGTTCGTGCTTCCGGCGCGAATCTCATCAGCGAAAACAGCGGTGGTCGAGAGTACGGCGACAGCAATGACAACCAACACGTTGCGCATGGTGAATCCTCCTGTCGTTCGCCTCTGTGACGCGCGTGCCGAACGGAGGTTCCGCACGTTATGCTGAAATCTATGCCTCTCTTTCTCGCCGCGCTCTTGCTGGCCACCGCCGTCACGCCGAACGGTGATGCCGCGCACTATGCGATCGCTGAAGAAAAACGGATTGATGCCGTCGTCGCGACGGCGCGTGCGGCGACCGCGCCACAGCAGCGCGTGAGCGGCGCTATGCAGGCGGAGTCGAGTTACTCGAAGCTCGCCGATCTCGTTCGATTTCGTTTGAAGGATCCGAAACGTGCAATCGCTCTTTATCGAAAGGCCGCGGAAACGCATCGCGTCGCATTTCCGGCCGGCGCGGGATCGTTCGCATCGATCGACATCGGCGACATCTATCAGTTCGATCTGAAGGATAAAAAGCTGGCCGCGGCCGAGTACGAGAAGTTCCTGCAGTCGCTGGCGGGCGCGCCGCCGCGCGCGGAGTTCGCCTGGATGCGCGCGTGGCTGACGCATGAGCTCGCATATTTGCGCAATGGAAAGCATTTCGACGGCGCGGTGAGCGTGCAGGAGGCGGATGCGTTTCGCGCGTTTCTCTATTTCTTCGGCACGGGCGAGACGAATCGCGGCGAGCCGGCGACGCTCGCCTCCCCCGCTTCGCACCTGACGTTCGCGCGCACGTTTGCCGCGGCCGCGCAGTTGACGGATGAGAAGAAGCTCTCGGACTGGCTGACGCGAAACGATCCCGCGGGCTACTGGCGCGCGTCGTATTTGTCGCTCGCCGGATACGTCACGCAGCTCGCGCCGCCGAAAGCGCCGGGGATGTTGTTGTTTCCGGGCGTGCCGCTGCCGCTCGACGGAAAGCTCGCGATCGCAAAGATGGGGCGGGCGTTCATCGGGAAGAAGTAGCGCGACCGCCGCGGCGTGCTCAGCTGCGACTCGTCATCGACCTGGCATTATTAATGGATTTGGCGATGCATGCCGGATCGTCCGGCAGCCGGGAATGACCGAGCTTCCAATGCAACACATCCGAGGTATGAGCACAACGACTGACATGAGATACCGATCGATTGAAGAACTGCCGTTCGTCTGCCAGTACAACCTCCCCGAAGCAGCGCAGCAGGTTTATCTCGACGCGTTCAATCATGAGTGGGTTGCAAGCGCGAATGAGCTTCAGGCGCGCGCGAACGCGTTCGCCGCGGTACGCGAGAATTTCGTGAAGGACGAAGAGACGGGAAGCTGGATCGCGAAGTCGCACGAGCCGCGTTCCATCGAACAGCGCGACGACTGGCGCACCGACGCGCTCGTCGGAATGCAGACCGCCACCGCCTGACGAATCTCCCTTCTCCCGCCGACGCGGGAGAAGGGATCGCTCGCTCAGCGCGCTTCGTCGCGATCCATCACCTTCGCGATGACGGCCGCTTTTACGGTCTTCACCTTCGTCGGCATCAGTTTCTGCGCGGCGCTCTGCGCTTTCTTCACCTGACGCAGGATCGGGTGATCCCACATCGCCTCGATCGCTTCGCGGCGCGTCTGCATCAGGTCGCCGATCTCGCGGAGCTGCTCCTCGCCGATGAGCTTGCGCGCGGCGACGAACATCTCGGTCTCTTCTTCCTTGATGTGATGCTCGATGAGCTCTTTGATGACGCTCGCTTTCGCTTCGAACTCATGCGACTTCGGATTCGCCGCTTTCAGCGCCGGCAGCACCATGTCGACGATGTGATGCTCCTCGGCCGCCTCATAAAACATGTGCTCGGCTTCGCTCTTCTCCGCGGCCGATTTGAACGCCGGGTAAAACACCTCTTCTTCGATCTGCGAATGCGTTTTCACTTCGCGCTCGAGCGTGGCTACGAGCGCCTCGCGCTGCTTCGGTGCGGTCACTTCGTTCAACTCGCGCAGCAGGCGTTTCAGAGTCACGTGATCGGACTTCAGCATCGTGATTGCGTTGGGCATGCGTCCTCCTTGTTGTCATCAAGATGCAATGCTGGGCGCGTACCACATCGGCTGATAATTGCCGCGTGACCGACGATTCCCGCATTCTCGATCCCCGCGTTCGCGAAGCACTCGATGCCGCCGGCGTTGAATACGAAGTTCTGGCGTGCGCGCCGGAGCTTGCCGACACCGCCGATTTCTGCGCGCACTACGATATTCCGCCGGCGAACGCCTGCAACACGATCGTCATCGTCGCCAAGACGACGCCGAAGCGCTACGCCGCCTGTCTCGTCGCCGCGGACACGAAGCTGGATGTGAACCACAAAGTCAGCGCGCTGATGGGAACGAAGCGACTCTCATTCGCGTCATCCGACGAAACCGCGGAGCTGACCGGAATGCTGATCGGCGGCGTGACGCTGCCCGGGCTGCCGTCCGAGCTGCCGATCTACATCGACAATCGCGTCCTCACGCTCGACTACGCGATCCTCGGCGGCGGCAATCGCTCGAGCAAGATCCGCGTCGCGCCGCGGGAGCTGGCGAAGCTGCCGAACGCGCAGTTCGTCGACATCGCGAACCCGCGCTGACCGTGCGCGGTTCATGCACGCATTTGCGGCATGAACGCACTCGACGACGCCGCTCTCGATCAGCTCTTCCGCAACGCGCGCACGCACAACGCGTGGCTCGACAGGCCGGTCACGGACGACACGCTTCGCGCAATCTACGACCTGATGAAGTGGGGACCGACGAGCGCGAACACGAGTCCCGCGCGCTTCGTCTTCATCCGCTCGAAGCAGGCGAAGGAGCGGCTTCGTCCCGCGCTCGCTCCGGGCAACGTCGACAAAGTG
>Ga0070701_10000462_pt1 | contig 13877 bp, 19 predicted proteins | sample KBSK5102metaG_FD_65451 | JGI IMG/M metagenome (GOLD analysis project Ga0070701, IMG submission 65451) | Corn, switchgrass and miscanthus rhizosphere microbial communities from Kellogg Biological Station, Michigan, USA - KBS K5-10-2 metaG | ecosystem: Host-associated > Plants > Roots >... | reverse complement strand
CGCTGCTGGGGCTCGCTGCGAGGCGGGAGTGGCAGCCTATCTCAACAGCGCCCAAGGACAGGACGCCGGTCATGCTGTGCATAGCAGGATTCCAGCCGACTATAGGGCAGTGGATGACCATAAAAGGCGAAAGCCGATGGACGATAGACCCAGAGGATTTCTGCGCTGAGGAACACTTCATCGAGTATTGGCAGAGCACCCGCTACGAGCCCACTCACTGGATGCCGCTTCCACTACCGCCCGCGCCATGACCGAAGAACAGCGAGTTCGAGAACTTATCGCCTCCCGCAAATTGCGGTGCCGTGAATGCCACTGGAAAGGTGCCGCAACGGACGCTCTGATCGCGCCCAATCCGTTCGATGCCGAGTGCGCTCTTATCGGATGCCCCAAGTGCAAGGAGGCTTGCTGTCTGGAGTTCGCCTGCGATGACCCGGATTGCTGGGAACTCGCCTCGTGTGGATGGCCCTCGCCGACCGGCTACCGAAGCACCTGCGGCAAGCATTACAACTACGCCTCGCCATGACCCGCTACATCCCATCCGGCCACACCGGCCACTGCAAGGACGGCGACGGCCACTCATGGCGTCTGGTGCGCCGCATGGGGGTGCTCGTGCTCAAGTGCCATCGCTGTCCCGCCCTCAAGGAGATTGTCCAGCCCACGGGGCGGTACATGATGACGCCAGAAGAAGAGGAAGAGACTTTATGAATGAACTACAAAGGGCTGAAATGGCCTTCGAGAAAGCCAATGCTGAAGTACAGGAGATTAGGGCAATAATTGGGAATGAAATGGCCGATAGGGCCGTTCGGGCCCATCTGCGTCAGATCGCAGCGCTTGAATCGCTTTCTTTGGCTCAACAGAAGCATGCTCGGGACGAACTCCAGAAACGACTCACCCCATGAAGCTCGCCCTCTACGCCCTGCTCGCCACGGTCCTGCTCTGGCTCGTGCAATGTTGTGAGCGGTGAAAAAAGTTGCTTGCCAATTTCGATGAACCCGTTCACATTATCCGCGCAGTCGTAGAAAGCTGCTGTTTGTTCCTACTCGTAATGTTCACATCATTCAATAGCCCCTTTGCAGCCCGGAAACCGGATCGCGCCACGAGTCGCCTTTCTATTTTCTGGGCCGGGTTGCAAAGGGGTTTTTGTTTGATCGGATGAAGCGATTTAGCGACACCTCCAGATTTTTGGAAAAGTGGTATATGGCGATGCCGCCGGAGATGAAAGTGGCCTACGAGATGATCTGGGCGATGGCCGACAATTCAGGGGTGTGGTCAGTCAACACCGCCTTGGCTGAATCGGTGGTCGGAAAGAAAGTGAATTGGGAATTGTTTTTAACGGCCACAAAAGGCAGGGTGATGGCGCTCTCGGAGGATGAATGGATGCTTACCGGATTCATCGAAATGCAGTGCGGAAAATTGAGTGAAGAGTGCCGTCCTCATAAAGTTGTTATTGATTTACTTCGTAAAAGGGGACTCCTATCAGATAGTCTATCAATAGTCTATCCAGAGACTAGCTTGCTAGTCCACAATACAATACCAATACAAGTAAAAGGACCAGTATCAGGACCAAGGGAGGGGATGCAAGGGGAGGGGAAAGAACCAACCCAATCCGATGTTTTCGTCTCCGTCTGGAACGCCCTTCCTTCCCCGCCTTTCGCTCACATTCGACAGATGAGCCCAGCCCGCTGCGAGGCCCTTCGCGCACGAATGAAAGAGGAGTTTTGGGCTGCCAACTGGCGCGGCGGAATCGCCATGCTGCCGACCCAAAAATACGCCAGCGGACAGGGCGATGGAGGGTGGGTATTGGACGTGGACTTCTTTCTTAAACCAAATTCTCTCACCAAAATAATCGAAGGAAAATATGCCAACGCAGGAAACGGAAAAACCGCCGATGCGCTCCACTCCCAAATCGACCCCGAACGTGGCTGGTGAACCCGCTCCCGTAACCGCCAAGTGCCCGTGCGGCGTGAGCTTCACGCATACGCCGGTAATGCTGTTCGGCAAAACCATCCTTGAACGGAAGTTCTGCGACGACTGCACCTCCGCGAACGTCAAGACCGCCGAGGCCGAAGAGGAGGCGTCAAAGCTCGCCGCCCGTGAAGACAAATGGCACGAGGCTTGCCCGCCTCTATATCGCGATACCGACCCTTCCCGCATCTCGGCAGCCGCCGTGCGCGCCGCGAGCGAATGGAACGCCAAGGGGGAGTCGGGAATGGGCTTTACCGGCGAAACGGGCAAGGGCAAGACCCGTGCCTTGTTTCTCGCGCTTAGGAAGGCCCACGAGGCGGGTCGCAGCGTCTATGCGCTCTCTCACAACAAATTCAGCAAAACCGTGCAGGAAGCGTTTTCCGGCGACGGAATCGAAAAGGGCGACGCCCGCGCCATCCTGCGCAAGTGCCAGCAAGTCCAAGTGCTACTAATCGACGACCTTGGAAAGCCGCCGCCAACGGAACGGGCAGATGCAGAGCTTGAGGAAATGATCGAGCACCGAGCCGCCCACAAGCTGCCGATTCTTTGGAGCGCCAACGGCTCCTCTGTCTGGCTGGAAAGGCGCCTTGGCCCCGACCGTGGCCCGGCTTTGGTCCGCCGCCTTTCCCAGTTTTCCAAACCCGTCGCAATATGAGCCAAACCCAACTAAATTCACACTGCGTTCTGGACTTTGCGCCAGAGGCCGAACCGGAGCTGATTGCTAATGTGGCCGTGGATGCCCTTGCAATACTCAAGAAACAGATTGGAGGGGCGGCTTGAATGAGCTGGCACTTTTCGCAGGCGCTGGTGGCGGCATACTCGGCGGAACATTATTGGGATGGAGAACTGTTTGCGCAGTGGAAATCAATGCCTTTTGCGCCCGACGACTCATGCAGCGACAAAATGAAGGACACCTCGCACCGTTCCCTATTTGGGACGATGTTTGTTCCTTTGACGGACACCCATGGCGAGGACTTGTTGACGTGGTTTCTGGGGGATTTCCTTGCCAGGACATCAGTTCGGCAAACCCCAACGCAGAGGGAATTGACGGAGAGCGAAGTGGATTATGGAGTCATATGTTTAGAATCGGGTGTCAGATTCGCCCCCGATATTGGCTCTTGGAAAACTCACCAATGCTTGTGGGAAGAGGACTTGCCCGAATCCTCGGTAATTTTGCCTCAGTGGGGTATCATGCAAGATGGGGTTGTTTTTACGCTGCAGACGTTGGTGCGCCGCACCCAAGGGAACGCATATTCCTTGTTGCTTCCGACGCCAACCGCAACGGCGAACCAACACTTTCCGTCCATGATGAAGTGGCCAAGCTCCGTAAGGTGGATGCGATTTCTATATCATCTGATGCAGGGAAGGCATTTTCCGACCCAAACGTGTTCGGATGCGAAGGGAGCATCAGCGAAACGGTTCTTCCAGAGCCCAGAATACAAGGGCAATCTCCGCGAGTTCTTGAGGGATGGAATCTCGGATGGCCAATATCCGAATCCTGCGTTGTACGAGTGGATGATGGGGTGGCCCAGAGGGTGGACAGAACACGAGCCGTTGGGAACGGACAAGTTCCGGATGTGGTTAGATTCGCATGGAGGACGTTAAACCCATGAGCACAGGCCGTCCAAAAGGCTGTTGTAATTCCAAGGGCCCCCTAGAACGCGCCCGTCGCCGTGCCGCGAAGCAGCGGAGGTATCAGCAGTCTCATCGGGCGCAACTGGCTGCCTATATGCGCGATTACTTGGCGGCGCATCCGGAGAAGCGCAGGACAGCGCAGGCGAACTGGAGAGCGGCCAATCCCGAAAAGGACGCAGAGAATCGCACTCGTGACGTGCTCCGTAAGGCTATTGCCAATCCCGAATTTCTACTGACGGGCAAGTATGGATTTGCCGCGCTGGATATTCTGCGTCACGACCGAATCGCAAGCGAGTCCAAGTCGCCACTGGAATTGCTGATGGAGAAAGAGGAAGAAGGGCCAGCCTGACACTTTATGAGCACTGAACAAATACAAGAACGAGCCAAGACCGAACTCGTCCGCCACGAGGATGGGATGCCCGAATCACCGAACGGCTACTGCATCGACATGTTTGAGGGCAGCGTGTGGCTGCGCCGGGATGGCAGCGTGACACCCAACTGGGATGAGCGCGGCATCTGGCCCACGTTGGAGGAGGCGCAGGCGTTTATGCGGGAGCAGGCTGGCCGCCCATGATGCGCACGAGAATGGCGCAGGACTCGTTTAAACGAGCAACTGCATGAACTCCGCTACCGAATCCCTTGAAAGCCAAGGATAGATCGAATGCTCTGGACCGCGCAGGCTTGACCGGATAGCCGCACGCTCCTCTCCTTTGTAGAGCGGCCCGTTATGCTTGGTGTGGTGACGCATCAGGCGCGCGACGTATTCCATTGCCAGAGGGTGATCGAATTTCATCAGGCGTTGAAACTTCATGTCGTCCTCGATGCTGTGCGCGTCATCAATGATTCCGTGCGCGACTAGCAGCGGCTTCAAATCCGGAGACTTGTCGCGGCTATCATAAGACACTTGCCATGCCCCAGCTTCCGAGTTTGCCGGTGTGTCCTTTCCCAAGCGCGACGTGTCCACTCCTTCCTTCCAATCCCACGAGGACTCGAATCCGGCAAGCACCCGCATGACTTCCAGCATCGCAGCGCGCCGATGCAGAACGCTCTCCCACGGTCCAAGCTCGGGGCGGACCTTGCCCATGATGTCTGTCGTGCTCGCGTTGACGGCGAAAATCTCTTCCAGGGCGGTCTTTCCCCACGCCACAAGCTCCTCAAGAAACGCATCGGGAGGGACGCCACGGTTGAAGACCGGGCACTTGGTTTGCTGGAATCGGCTCATACCCTCCTTTTACCCCCTACTTACTCACCCGGTCAAGCCCCGCCGCCGCCGAGACAGCCACGGCCTGCACCTGTTCAGGCGATTGCGCAGCGGCCAGTTGCGGGGCGATGGCGCTCTTGATGGCCGGGGCTTGCGGACCGGCCCACGCTTCGACCGCGCGGTTTACGTCCGCCGAGGACACGAGGGTTGGCGCGGTCGTCCACAGCCCTTGCGAGGCAGCGGCGTTCCAATCCACGTCGGCCCCGCTCATCTTCTGGGCGACGGCGTTTTGGATTGCGGAAACAGAAAATCTGCCGATGGCTCGCACTGCGGTTTCGAGGACGGCGTTGGCCGTTCTGCCGCGACGGTCTTTCTCCGCATTTCCTGTGTCGGTTGCGCATGAGGTGAGGAGAAGGGCGAGTAGGGCGAGGTATTTCATAGAGTCAGGGAACAAGCACCACGCGCTCCTTGCGGAAGTCGTAGGCTTGATGCGCGCAGCCGGAGAGGAAGAGGGCGAGGATGAGGATGAGTTTCATTTTTTATAGGTCGGCAATGTCCTTGCTGGCGGTATTGAGTTTTACGCCTCTTCGATTGATTTGTCCGTTGGAGGCTGTGATGTGGTAACTGACCGGATGGGAAAGGACAGAAGTCTGCACGACATCAATCTCCACGTATCCCACACCATCGCTGGTCCCCTGAATGGGGTTGAACGTGAAGATGCTTCCCCCGTCGGTTGCAACTGGATTAGTCAAAGCACTTTCCGCTACAGGGGTTGCCGTAAGGGTCACTCCAGACAGGGGGGAACCCATGGCATCAACGATGTATCCGTACAACCGGCACAAGTCTGGGCTGGTCGGAGGAACCGGAGGGGCCACGGCAGTCATAACCAAGGGATTGACCAATGTTCCGGTCTGGTTTCCGGTTACGGTTCGAGACACCCCGGCAAACAGAAAGTTGGGCTTGTAGAGTGCTACATTAAAGGTTCCCGCAGGAGCCCCGAATGTGGATTGACCGGACACATTCGTCGTACCAGAAGCCACTAAAACCACCCCGTCGAAGATTGAAAACTGTGCGTTCTGGACTGGATTAACCCCATCTGTCACTGTAATAGTGATGTTGTTGGCACCGCTGATCCCTGTCAATTTGTCCACAATAGCCTTCCCGATGCTTCCAGCCACCGTCATTGCTGTGGTCAGGGCGTCCCAAATAGCTTGCACTCCTTCCGAGGTAAGGGTGCGAACTGTAGTTGCCCATGTGGCTGTCCCGATGTTTTCGCGCTCGGTTGTCCCAAGTTGAAAATCGTTCGATGCGTTTGAAGCGGACATTGGGCCGCTGACAGAAAAAGTGCTGTCAAAGAGAACACTGCCCAATACATTAAATCCAAGAGTGACATTGAAGTTCTGGTCGTAAAGCACGTTACCAGACACCGTGTAGTTTCCAGCCACCAAAAAATCAGTAGTGACACTCAAGGAATTGCAGGACGCATCCCCAAAATCCACACCGCCCGTAAAGAATGTTCCAAGCGTCACCTCAAAAGCGCCATCAATAGTCAGGGCATCAAGAGTGACAGCGCCCGTATTGACCCCGTTTATAATCAGACCCCCAGACGCCCCCGGTGCCACCCCATTAATTCTTAGGTTGTTGCTGGCATTAGTTCCGGTGATGGCTCCGGTAAGGGTTGTTGCCCCTGTGACAGTCAGCGCACCGAAGGTAGTCGTCCCAGCGTTACTTCCGCTAATCAAATGCCCCCCTGAAGCACCGGGAACCACGTTATCAATATACAGCGCCTTTCCAATGCTGCTCGCCACGGTGAAGTTTCCAGCCACAGCAGTTTGCCAAATAGCGGCAGCCATCTCCACACCAAAGTCCGCTGCTGCAGCCGCTGCGGTGATACTGTTATTCGCAAGGGAGCTAACAGCGGTTGCTGTTTGTACCGTGACTACTTGACCACCGGAAACTTGAATCGAACCAGCCCCAGTTCCGCTTGTGAGCAGTGAGGCATTCGAGGATACGGCGGTGTTCGGAAGTGCCGCCAATCCCCCGTTGTTGGCGTTGACCACACCGAACTGGACGTTGACATTATCAATCGTTCCCTCGGTTCCCAAGACCAGCAACGGCCCAAGGGTTCCGGTGTCAGTTGTACTCAGGTCAACGTAGTAGCTTCCCGAGCCAATCGCCGTAGCGTTGGTTGCTCCCGCCGATGGATTGGCGTAAGCTGCTCCGTTCTTACTGATTGTGATGGCGATGGTCTTTCCGGTCGCAGGGGTGAGAGTTCCAGACAGGAATGCCTGAAATGGAACTCTAATTGTTGCGGATTGAGGGATACGTTCGCCCATTTTCAAACTTGCTTGCTCATGTTCTCAATGAAAGAGTCTATTCTAGCAAGGACCGTTTTGGTTGGAACTCCACTAGCTGCTGCGCTCTGCACGGCTCGTAAGAGTTTGTTCTGCGAGTCCAGATCGGTCTTGGCCAAGATGCCCTCGATTCCACTCCCCGAGACTACCCGGACAATTTCGCTCATTTCCAAACCCGAGATGGCTACGATTTTCAGATTGGGGTTGAACTCCCTCAATGCCTTGGTGGCAGCCACCGTCTCCACCGCGTCTGTCGTGGTTAAACGAAGGTCCAACAAAACCAAATCAGGAGGTGGAAGCACCCCCATTTGTTCAATCGCCTCTTGGATACTGGAGGCCCTACGAACTTCGGTAGCCAGACCTCGAAGGTAACGTTCCAGCATGGACACCATGGCCACATCGTCATCGACTACGAGAAAGATCATGGTGTCCTCTCCTGAATAGCTGCCTCGGTCTCCTTCAGCATGTCGGTCGCTGCTTCCTTCACATCCGCAGAAACATGCGGACTGGCGATAAATCTTATCAATTCGGTTCTCCCCATGCGGTCTAAAGAGTCGGCAAACTCCCGATAGGCGCGAGCAGTCGATTCCTCCAATCTCTCCAGCCTTCGCCCAATGTAGTAAATCACGCAGAAAAGCACCACACCCATCCCTCCACCCGCCGCTGCGACTGATTTGAGTATTAGTTCCTCCATGTGTCATGTAGAAGGGATCGAGGGGATGGATGGAATTGACGGTAATTTTCCTCCAGATGAATTCGAGGTAAAATTATAATTTGATGGGTTTGTCCAGCCTGTCTGACCATTTGTTGGTGTCAAAGTTTTAGCGCCAACAGTTGAGGGCGTGTAGGTCATCGTGGCCGTGGGCTGACCATTGGTAAACGTGAAGGCACCGAATGAGCCGCCAGCTCCGTCGCTCATGCTCACGGTTTCTCCCGTTACCCAAGTTGAGCCTCCGGCCCTTGTGAATGTAAGCGTTACCGGGGAGCCCACTGAGCCAGAAGATGCTCCGGTAATACTGTAAGAAGTGACCGCATCCACCGGAATAATCCGGTTTGCGAAAACGATGTTGCCCCCGTCATTGAGATGCAGTCCATCACTCATGTCCGTGGTCGTGTTGACCCACGTCGATGTATCTAGGACTATCGTGTTACCGTCCGCTACTTCGGAGACGGCTGTTTGAATAGTGGTATTAAATTGCGCAAGCGTGTCCCCATTCAGGTTGGGTCCAGATGAAGACCTTGGCAAAATCAAGCAGACTACGAGTCGAGCCGAGGGGCACCCCGTTCTAAGAGATGCCAACATTGATTTGTATGCCGTCTTGAAATTAGCCAATGTCGTCGGTGTTCCAAGTCCGTAGTCGTTGGTTCCGTAAAGGATGAAGATGTTAGTCGGAGCGGGAGAGGTTATCCCGGTCACGTCTGCAAACCTTGTATCCCCGCTTCCTGCGACCTTTGTAGAAGCAAAGCCACGGTTTCCAACATCCCTTCCGCTGGCATCCCCGACGAGTCGGCACCAGACCTTGCCTGAATTGGTCAGGACGGAACCGGAAGTAATCGAATCCCCGTAATAAGCAGAGATGCTCGAAATAGCGGAAGGCGTTGAGGCCGAATCGACCACGCCGCCTACGGGAAGTATGCTGGTAAAATAATTCGGCCCGGATGCCGTCGCCCAGACATTCTGAACCGTGTAAACGTGAGTCCCGGCAGCCAGTCCGGTACCTATCGTTACCAACTTCCATGTGCTGGTTGCCCCAAGCGTGACAACACCTCCGACCTGAACTCCGTCCACATAAAAGATGTATTGCCCAGAGCCATCCCACATCCAAACTTTGTTGTCAGTCGCCGTGCCCGTCCAACGCAATCTCTGATTCGGCCACTTGAACCACATGGACGTTCCCGTTCCAACAGCAAAACTTCCCCCATCAAAGCGCAACCCGGTCGCGAGAGTGGTCCCGCTCGTGATCGTTAGGAACTGCTGTGCATAGCCGGATGGGATGGCAACAGCGGGTGATGCCCCTCTGACGTATATCGTTGTCAGCTTGTCGATATAAACCTGTGACGCTCCGAGGATGTAAACCGTATGCGCCGCATCGCTCAGTCCAGTAAAGAGTGGCAGCAAATACCAGCTTCCCGTTGCCGGGATAGTCACGGACTGCGGAGCTCCGCCATCGACGGCCACAGTGAAGGAACCGCTCGAATTGCGCTCCACTCGAAGATACGCCGCGCTTCCGGTTACGGATGTGGTGACAGCAACCGTCGTGGTAATCTCCGTTGCGGTTCGGCTGGCAATGGAATTGTTACTAACCGGCCCAAGGTAGGCCACCCCGGCGTTGTCGTAAGCGAAGCTCGACAGCGAAACCGTGCTGTTATTTGTCACCGCAACCGTGCTCTGCCCCGTGGCTGTGTTGCCGCCGCTATCGGTCAGGTTACTGCCTGCGAGGATGTCGAATTTAACCGTCGCGCCAGAAGGGATGGGCGCGGTCGTGACAATGGTTAGCGTGGCTGTCGCAATCGTCGCGGAAGTTTGCGCAAAAGTGATTCCCGACGTGTCCGTAATGCGCACCGTGCATCCCGTAACTCCGCTGGCTGGGGCGTATCCGGTGCCAGTACCCCCCGAGATTGTTCCGGTAAGGGTAATCCCATCGCTCGCCAGCGAAAGGCTGCCGATGGTTAGATTTGCCGCCATTGATTACGGAATGTAGTAGATATACAGAGTTCCAGCAGAACGGGTAAAGCCAATCGACCCAAGTGTATCACCCGGAGGTGCGGTAAATGTAAACGATGCACTGGCCGCGAAAGTCTGGCCCAAGAGTGTTCCGCTAAAATCGGAGGATGCTACAAATGTGACCGATTTTACTCCAGAGGCTGTGCTGCCACTGGCGGTCGCCTCTGAACATAGGGGTGTTCGGACAGTTCCAGAAAGTTGGACAAGAGCCCCGGAATTTCCACCGGGGCCTTCCAAGGCGCGGACCAGACGCCGAAGGGCATCCATTTCTGTGTATCCGTAGTTGGATGGAAGAAGATCATTCATAAAAAGGAAACAGCGGGCGAGCGTTTCCACCCGCCCGCTGTCGTAGATTTATTCTTTCCCGAGATTAGCTGTAGATACAGGTGGAGAGCAGCGGCGGATCGTTCTCGCACCGCTTGGCCATGAACTGATTGGCCAACTCAGGATGCACCGGACGAATGGCGTTCGTGAAGATTGCCAGCCACTTGCCGATCTTGCCGAGCGGGTTGTTGGTCTCGTGCAGGATGTTGAGCCAGATGAACTCGCCCGTGTAGTATTCGGGACGATCCGTGAAGGGCGCGCCCGGAATATCGGGGCCAACCGATTGCACCATCATTTCGAGAGCGTCCTGATGGTAAAGGTAGGTCAACTCGAAGGGCGCGGCCTCGTAGGCGGGGTTTGGGTCCCACTTCTTGCCGCTCGTGGCGTTGCTTTGCACGAACGGAACGATGCGCGTCCAAGGCTGGGCTTGGCCCTGCGTGTAGGTGTAGCGCGGGATGAAGGGGTCGATGATGTGGTACAGACCACGGAAGGAGCGGTCGATACCCAAGGGCTGAACCAGCGCGGAGGGCTGGGCATAACGAATGTCCTGCCGCACATCGGCGTTGACGCGAAGGATGTCATCGGAGGCTTCGTCGGAGGTAATCCAGCCGAGCACCGGAGCACCGTTTTCCATGCCGAGAGCGCCACGACCGGCACCGTCACGAATCTTCAGACGACGGAACTTGTTGAGCACCTCCTGTGTCATTGGGCTCGTCGGGGGCGGCAGGCTGCCGTCGATGCCGACTTGCGAAGGGAAGTTCTGGCGAACCGAAACGGTCTCGGAGACAGCGATGTGGGCTGCGCGGAGGCGATTGTCCAAGACGTACTGCTGAAGTTGGGTGAGGGTCTTGACGGTCTTGCCGATCTGTTCCTGAATCTGGAAGTCCTGTTTGAGGTCGTCCAAGCAGATACAGGGAGTCCGGTAGCTCTTGGTTTCGAGCGCCCAAGTGCGGACGGTGTGACCGAAGAGAAGGTCAGAGGGATTCGGGATACAACCCAGATTGGCGACGCCCGAGCCGTTGTTCAAGCTCATGGCCGACCAGTCGGTTTCCACCGAGTCGGTCAGGACGCGTTCAATGGTAAGGTCGGAGATGGTGGCACCCATCCCGAGCGGGAATTTGCCGATTTTTGCAAAACGCTGCCAGGGCGATACCTCTATGATCCGATCTCGGACATCTACCGAGAATCGACCGGATTCGGTTTGGAACAACGAGTTCAAGCTGGAACAATCAAGGGACATAAAGTTATTGGTATTTGGAAGTAGGTTGCGTTTCCCACGCGAGTGCGCGGAGTTTCGTTATCTTCCAGAGGACCAGCCTGAAACTTTTGAGTCCGTTGCCTTGTCAGAGACGCTGCCAGTTGCCCACGGAACTGGTGAATTTTGATGAGCTAGGCACGTTCTACTTGACGAAGCGGGGTTCGTCAACGATTATTTTCTAGCAAATCGCAACCACCGATTATTCCCGGTGAACACCTTTCAACAATGCCCGTGCCGTGCCGTGCTCATTCGAGCCGGGGAATACGCGGCACGGGCACCCTTGCAATGAGCCACAAGTGGACGAAAGAAGAAAAATCTGCCTACAACAAAGCGTATTACATAAAGAGGAGAGAGGAGTTGCTGGCCCGAAAGGCAAAACAACATAAGGAGAATCCAGAGAAGTTCAGGAAGCGCGCCTCGGATTATATTACCGCCAATCGAGAGAAGGTGAGAGCAAGGGTCAAGGCGCGATACCAAAACAACCCAGAAAAGTTCGCTGAAATACGAAAACAACGCGCTCCATATCAGGCCGCTTATTACAAATCGAATCGAGAGAAACTGACTCGAAAAATGAAGGAATACCGAGAGGAGAACAAGGATGCACTGAAAGCCCACCGGAAGGCGCATCCCGAATACCATCGGAACAGTATGAATCGAAGGAGGGCTCTAAAGCGGAAGTGTGGAGTTGGAAACTCTCAGATCATTTATGCGTGGGAGCGGATGGTAAAATCGAATCCGGTTTGCGTATGCTATTGGTGCCGAAAAGTAGTCAGCACCAAGAAGATTCACTTCGATCACGTTCTTGCTATCAGCCTTGGGGGCCAGCATTCACTGGAGAACCTATGCGTCTCTTGTCCATCGTGCAATCACCGGAAGCACGCCAAAAGCATTTCCGATTGGAATCAGGAGTTGGAGCAGCCAGTACTGCTCTAGCGCCCCATCGTTTTGATTCGCTCAACCATACCCATGGCGCGCCCGTCACTGTTTCCATTGTCCGAAGACGATCCGTTCAGATTCGGTTTATTCGACTCGTACTTGGCGAGGCGTTGTGCCATCTCCTCGTTTTCGGAGCGAAGCTGGGCGATTTCCTTCAATGCGTACTTGGTCTCAATGGCCAAATAAGCAGCGATGGCTTGGTCTTCCATACTGGCCTCTCCCGTCAGGAGTTTGCGCGCCTCGCTCATTTTTAGAGCCACGGTCTGGTTGTGTTCCTCATCCCCGACAATTTCACGGTATCCCGGAATCTTCGCGGCCACTTTGCTTTTGTTGGCGTCAAACGCCCGGAGAATCTCGTTTCGACCATCCTCGGCATCCCTCAACTGGCTGGCGCGTTCCTCCGCACTCATTCTCTCCCGCTCCTGTTTCCAATCCTGAAGTTTGGCAGCCTTCTTTCGTTCCAGCGTTTCAATGTTGGCCAGAAGCCCGGTAAGTTCACCCAGAGCGGATGGCGAAGAGTTGGCGAAAGCAGAGTCCAAGAACTCCCGGCGAGCCGCGCCCTTCAAGTTCAGCGCCCGTTCAACCAATCCTTCACCATCGGCACCCAAAACATCCTTGGCCAATTCGGAGGCTTGATTGAGCAGGTCGAGCTTGGGCTGGGTAAACTCCTGATTGAATTTCGGGCTATCCGCCAAGGACTGGATTTCCAGCTTGGCCTCCAGTTCGGCGGCGCGTTGTTCGGCTGCCGTCAGACGCTCCGGTGGCACATACTTGGTTTTGATCGTGTCCAGTTCGGTTCGCAGAGCATCTCGTTCTTTTTCGGCTTCGGAACGCGCGGTTTTGAGTGCCCGGATGTCGTCCTCCTTGGTCGTCTTCTTCTCGACAGCCTTTTCTTTCGTGGGCTCGATTTGCCGAAGCAAATTCGGGTCGATCTTTTCGGTCTCCAAAACTTTGGTATCAACCTTTTCCGGTTTGGTCATTTGGGCGATCTTCTCGCTCATACTGACCAATCCGGTTTCCTTTCCGGTTTTCGGGGCTTCGGCCACGGAACGGGTGGAGGTATCGGGTGCTTCGAGGGTTTCAGTGCTCATTTTTGTTCTTCTTCTTGCGCGCCGTAATTAGCAATGGGCTGGCGCGGTTGTTCGGTTGGGGATGCGGCTAAAATCTTGATGAATCGAAGGGCCTGTTCGTAGCCCTGAACCTGACCGAAAAGGACGCTGGCGTTCCGGTTGGAATGATCGGCGTTGTGAGTTGTGCTCATCTTGGAAGGGCTGACCTCGGCCATCACTTCCAATGCTTTTTTGAATACCTCACTATCCACCATTTCCCGCCATGCAGTAATCAGTTTCGGTGCTTGCTGCCAATCTTGGAGGGTCATTTACCGTTGCTCCCGTTTGGTTTTGGCTCCTGTTTGACCTTTCGCTCCACGGCGCTGTTCTGCAATTCATTAGCCGTCTTGGCGTCCTCCAAGACCATCTG
>Ga0070701_10000456_pt1 | contig 13936 bp, 10 predicted proteins | sample KBSK5102metaG_FD_65451 | JGI IMG/M metagenome (GOLD analysis project Ga0070701, IMG submission 65451) | Corn, switchgrass and miscanthus rhizosphere microbial communities from Kellogg Biological Station, Michigan, USA - KBS K5-10-2 metaG | ecosystem: Host-associated > Plants > Roots >... | reverse complement strand
TCCCGATTTTCCGTACGCGAGCTACGCGGAATCGATCGGACTGAAAGGCATTCGCGTCGATTCGCCGGATGCGATCGCAGGCGCGTGGGATGAAGCGCTGCGCGCGGACCGGCCATGCGTCGTCGAGTTCATCACCGATCCCGAAGTGCCGCCGCTTCCACCGCACATCACATTCGAACAGGCGAAAGCGTTCACCCAATCGCTCGTCCGCGATCCGGCGCGCAGCGCGATGATTCGCCAGTCGATCAAAGAAATGTTTGACGGTTGGAGGAAGTAAAGTTGCTGCGCGCAACATGAAGAACGAGATCAAACGCTTCCCTTCAGTCGAATTCCCGCATCCCGCGCGTCCGATCGAGCCGCGCTTCGAGCACACCGACCGCATCCAGACCGTTTCCGTCGACGCCGCAAATCTCGAAGCAGCTTTGCGCGCATCGATCGCCGGCGAAGTTCGTTTCGACGACGGAACGCGCGCGCTGTACGCCACGGACGCGTCGAACTATCGCCAGGTGCCGATCGGCGTCGTCCTGCCGCGCACGATCGACGACGTGATCACGACCGTCAGGCTCGCGCGCGAATTCGGCGCGCCGATTCTCTCGCGCGGCGGCGGCACGTCGCTCGCCGGCCAGTGCTGCAACGTCGCCGTCGTCATGGACTTTTCCAAGTACCTGAACGGCATCGTCGAGCTCGACGCCGACGCCAAATACGCGCGCGTGCAGCCGGGCATCATCCTCGACGATCTCCGCGACGCCGCCGAGCGCCACAAGCTCACGTTCGGTCCGGATCCCGCGACGCACACGCACTGCACGATCGGCGGAATGATCGGCAACAACTCATGCGGCGTGCACGCGCTGATGGCCGGCAAAACCGTCGACAACATCGAGGAGCTCGACATCCTCACCTACGACGGCGTGCGCATGACGGTCGGCGAAACGTCGGAGGAAGAGCTCGCGCGCATCATCGCGGAAGGCGGACGCCGCGGCGAGATTTACGCGGGACTGAAATCGATTCGCGACCGCTACGCCGATCTCATCCGCGCGCGCTACCCGAAGATCCCGCGCCGCGTTTCCGGATTCAATCTCGATGAGCTGCTGCCTGAAAACGGATTCAACGTCGCACGCGCGCTGGTCGGTTCCGAAGCGACGTGCGTCGTCGTGCTCGAAGCGAAGTGCAAGCTCGTTTACTCGCCGCCGGTGCGCACGCTTTTGCTCGTCGGGTACCCGAACATTTTCGAAGCCGCCGATCACGTTCCGACGCTGCTGAAGCTTGATCCGATCGGACTGGAGGGCGTCGACGATCGCCTCGTCAACGACGCGAAAGCGAAAGGCATTTTTCCCGACGGCATCAAGCTGCTTCCCGCCGGCAACGGCTGGCTGTTCGTCGAGTTCGGCGGCGAAACGCGCGAGGAAGCGAACGCGAAAGCGCAGCGTGCAGCCGACGCCATCGCACGCGAAGGCGGCCAGATGTCGACGCGGATCTTCGACGATCCGCAGCAGCAGAAGCTCGTGTGGGGCGTTCGCGAATCCGGCCTCGGCGCCACCGCATACGTGCCGTCGAAAAAACTGCGCACGTGGGAAGGTTGGGAAGACGCCGCGGTCGCGCCGGAAAAACTCGGCGGCTATCTGCGCGACCTTCGCAAACTGCTCGACCGCTACGAATTCACCGGCGATCTCTACGGCCACTTCGGTCAGGGCTGCGTCCACACGCGGAACAATTTCGATTTCGAATCCGCGGCGGGCGTCGCGAAGTTCCGACGCTTCATCGATGACGCGGCCAATCTCGTCGTGTCGTACGGCGGCTCGTTCTCCGGCGAACACGGCGACGGTCAGGCGCGCGCCGCGCTGCTGCCGAAGATGTTCGGCGACGAGCTGATCGCCGCGTTCCGCGAGTTCAAATCGCTGTGGGATCCGCAGTGGAAGATGAATCCGGGCAAGGTCGTCACTCCCTACGAGCCGACCGAAAATCTCCACCTCGGCGCCGGCTTCAAAGCGTGGTCGCCGGAAACGCACTTTCAGTTTCCCGACGATGAAGGCCGCATCGATCGCGCCGTGATGCGCTGCGTCGGCGTCGGCAAATGTCGCCGCATGGACGCCGGCACGATGTGTCCGAGCTTCATGGTGACGCGCGAGGAAGAGCATTCGACGCGCGGCCGCTCGCGCCTTTTCTTCGAGATGTTCAAAGGCGAGGCGATCGAGAGCACCTGGAAAAACGAAGCGGTGAAAGACGCGCTCGATCTCTGCCTCGCCTGCAAAGGGTGCAAAGGCGATTGCCCGGTTGGCGTCGACATGGCGACGTACAAAGCGGAGTTCCTTTCGCATTACTACGAAGGCCGCGTTCGTCCGCTCGGCGCGTACACGATGGGCTGGATTTACTGGTGGGCGCGCCTCGCGGCGCTCGCGCCGGGCGTCGTCAATTTCGTGATGTCGCTCCCCTTCGTAAAGTTCCTCGGCGGCATCGCGCCGGAACGGAACGCACCGAAGTTCGCGCGCGAAACGTTCACGTCGATCTTCCGCCGCAAGGTCGTGACCGCGGCGCACAACGAACCGAAAAAGCGCGTCGTGCTCTGGCCCGACACGTTCAACAATCACTTCCATCCGGAGACTGCGATGGCCGCCGTGGAAGTGCTCGAAGCGGCCGGCTATCACGTCACGATTCCGTCGAAACGTCTCTGTTGCGGACGCCCTCTCTACGACTGGGGCTTTCTCGGCATGGCGAAAAAACTGCTGCGCGAAACGATGGACGCGCTCGCGCCGGAGCTCGACGAAGGACTGGCCATCATCGGCCTCGAGCCGAGCTGCGTGTCCGTCTTTCGCGATGAGCTGCCGAACCTTTTTCCGAACGATGCACGCGCGATGAAGCTGCGCGATTCGGTGATGACGCTTTCGGAATTCATCGCGCGTGAAGGCGACTCGTTCGTGATGCCGCAACTGAAACGAAAAGCGCTCGCGCAGGCGCACTGCCATCACGCCGCGATCATGAAGTTCGGAACGGAAACCGCCGTGATGAAAAAGATGGGACTCGACGTCGAAGTCCCGGATTCCGGCTGCTGCGGCATGGCCGGCGCGTTCGGATTCGAGAAGCGCAACTACGAGACGTCGATGAAAGTCGGCGAGCGCGTGCTGCTGCCGAAAGTGCGCGCGGCTCGCCGCGACACGCTCGTGATCGCCGACGGTTTCAGCTGCCGCGAACAGATCGCGCAATCGACGAATCGCGAAGCGCTGCATCTCGCCGAAGTGCTGCAGATGGGGTTGAGGGAAGGGCCGAATGGGCCGGCGGGCGATTATCCGGAACGTCGCGTTCGCAAAGCGCCGAAGACGAGCATCGTCCGAATCTTCCTGTGGCTCGCTGCCGGTTTGGCGGTCGTGACCGGCACGACGGCGCTCATTCGAAAACTGCGGCGATGAATGAATGACACGGTGCCCATCGCCGATTACGCGATCATCGGCGACACGCGATCCGCGGCGCTGATCTCGCGCGACGGCTCGATCGACTGGCTGTGCTGGCCGCGCTTCGACAGCTCGTCGTATTTCGCGCGCCTGCTCGATCGCGAGCGCGGCGGCTTCTTCTCGATTCAGCCCGAAGAGGCGTTCGAAGTAACGCGCTGCTACGTCGACGACACGAACGTGCTCGAGACGACGTTCAAAACCGCGAGCGGCGTCGCGCGACTCACCGATCTGATGCCGGTGCTGCGTGAAGAAGAGAAGCAGGATCGCATCACGCCGTTTCGGCAGCTGCTGCGCCGCATCGAAGTGATCGAAGGTGAAGTTCGGATCGTCGCGCGTTTTTCGCCACGGCCGAATTTCGCGCGCGAGACGCCGAGAATTCGTTCGCGCGTTCGCGGCGTCGTCTTCTGCGAATCGGGACCGAGCATTCTGCATCTGCGCAGCGACGTCGAATTTCCAACCGGTGATGCGGATGCCGAAGCGCGATTCACGCTGAAGGCGGGAGAGCGGCGGTGGTTCGCGCTCGGATTTGACGAGCGCACGCCGGCGGTTTTCGCGCACATCGGCGACGAAGCCGAACGCGAGGTGGAACGAACGATCGGGTTCTGGCGCGAATGGTCGTCGCAACTCACGTATGAAGGCGCGCATCGAGGCGCGGTGCTGCGCAGCGCGCTCGTGCTGAAGCTGCTGACGTATGCGCCGTCCGGCGCGATCGTCGCGGCTCCGACGACGTCGCTTCCCGAAAAAATCGGCGGCGTGCGCAACTGGGACTATCGCTACTGCTGGCTGCGCGACGCGTCGTTCACGGTGGCCGCGCTCGACGATTGCGGCTTCGAGGTCGAAGGCGCCGCGTTCGTGAACTGGTTGCTTTACGCAACGCGCATCACGCATCCGAACCTGCAGATTCTCTACGACGTGTTCGGCGAGTCGCGCATCCCGGAAGCGACGCTCGATCATCTCGAAGGCTACGCGTCGTCGAAGCCGGTGCGATGCGGCAACGCGGCGCACGATCAGTTTCAGCTCGACGTTTACGGCGAAGTGCTCGGCGCCGTCGAAGAACATCTCGAGCGCGGTGGCGTCATCGCGGAACAGCAGGAGCTCGATCACGACGTGCGCACGCTCCTGCGCCGCCTCGCCGATACGGTCGTGAAGCGCTGGCGCGAACCGGACAGCGGCATCTGGGAAAAACGTTCCGGCCGCAAACATCACGTGCACGCGAAGGTAATGGCCTGGGCCGCGCTCGACTGCGCGCTTCGCCTCCTCGGCCCGCACGCGGAATGGCAGCGCGCAAAGGATGAGATTCACGAGGAAGTGCTGACGCGCGGATTCAATGCCAAGTTAAACAGCTTCGTCAGCGAGCTCGATGGCGACGAGCTCGACGCGAGCATCCTCTACATTTCGCGCGTCGCGTTCATGGAGCCCGACGATCCGCGCATGCTCGGCACGATCGACGCGATTCGCGCGGAGCTCGGCCGCGATGAGCTCGTCTATCGCTACGAAATGAATACCGACGACGGTCTGCCGCCGGGCGAAGGCGCGTTTCTGCCGTGCAGTTTCTGGCTCGTCGAAGCGCTCGCGTACGCGGGCCGCGTCGATGAAGCGGAAGACGTCTTCCGCAAGCTGCTCAAACACGGCAACGACCTCGGGCTTTTTTCCGAGGAGGTTGATGTGGAGACGGGGGCGTTGCTGGGGAACTTTCCGCAGGCGCTCACGCACATCGGCCTGATGAACGCCGCGATCTGTCTCAGTGAGGCAGATAAAAAGCGCCGAGCACCGCACCGTAAACTGCGTGCGCGATGACGAGCGCGAGCGGCGTCATCCGTCCGTAGTTCGTCGCGAGAAAGCCGGGCGGCTCGAGCAGTCGCGTCGGCTCCGGGCCGCGAAAATCCGAGACCATGCGCGGATGAATTCCGGGTAGCAGCGGCAGCAGCGCGACGACTACGAATACTCCCTGAACCGCGCCGATGATCGCGCCGAACCACCACGTCGCGACGTGCACGTTTTCGAAGAAGAGCGCGTAGACGATCGCGAAAATCCAGCCGTTCACGAGGTGCATTGCGAGCCCGGCGAAACGGGCGCGATCGCGATTCGCGGTGAACATCGTGCCGACGATGAACGGGATGTCGATGCGCGTGAGCGACAGCGACTGCGCCGCGATCGTCAGCGTCGTGAGAATGACCGTGGCGGCAAATCCCCAAAGCAGAATCGACGGCAGATTCACGAGTCGATCATAAAGGGGATCGGAGATTGCTCATCGGAATCGACATGAGCGAAGTCGTCGTCATCACAGGAGCATCAGCAGGAGTTGGTCGCGCAACGGCGCGGCTGTTTGGAAAGCGTGGCGCGAAAGTCGGACTGATCGCGCGCGGCATCGAAGGACTCGAAGCAGCGAAGCGCGAGATCGAATCGTACGGCGGCGAAGCGATCGTGCTGCCGCTCGACGTCAGCGATCACGACGCGATGGACGCCGCCGCGGCGAAGGTCGAAGAGACCTTCGGCCCGATCGATATCTGGATCAACAACGCGATGGCGTCGGTGTTCTCGCCGATCGACGAGATGACGCCGGAGGACTATCGCCGCGTCACCGACGTCACGTATCACGGCATCGTCTGGGGAACGCTCGCGGCGCTGCGGCGGATGAAGCCGCGCGATCGCGGCATCATCGTGCAGGTCGGTTCCGCGCTCGCGTATCGAGGCATTCCGCTGCAGTCGGCGTACTGCGCCGCGAAACATGCGGTGCAGGGATTTCACGATTCGCTGCGATCGGAATTGATTCACGACGGCAGCAGCATTCACGTGTGCATGGTGCAGCTGCCCGCGCTCAACACGCCGCAGTTTCGCTGGGTGAAAAGCAGGCTGCCGCGCAAAGCGCAGCCGGTGCCGCCCATCTTTCAGCCGGAGGTGGCGGCGGAGGCGATTTTGTTCGCGGCTTACAGCAAACGGCGCGAGCTGAACGTCGGCTGGCCGGCGTCGAAAGCGATCGTCGGCAACAACTTCTTTCCGGGATACGGCGGGATCTATCTCGCGCGCCACGGATACGAAGCGCAGATGGTCGAGGAGCCCGAGGACAAAGAGCGGCCGAATAATTTGTGGAAGCCGGTGCCGGGCGACGCGGGAGCGCACGGCGTGTTCGACGCGCGCTCGCAGAATCACAGCGTGCAGTTGTGGATGAACGAGCGGCGCGGGTGGTTGCTTGCTGCAGCGGGAATCGTCGCGCTCGGACTCGCAGCGTCGCGACGCAAGCGTTAGATGCGGACGAGCTTCGCGTACTTCGCCACGAACTTCTTCGAGCCGGCGCGATCGAAGTAAACCGTCAGCTTCGCATCCGGACCGTTGCCTTCCATCGTGAGGATCGTGCCGTCGCCAAACTGTTCATGACGAACGCGCGCGCCACGTTTCAGCTCGCCGCGCGGGGCGTCGCTTTTCTGCGCGGCGGGACGGATCGCGGCCGGATCGAATTGCACCGGACGCGGCGCTTCGGGCGAAGCCGCGGCCGCGCGATTCGCGGGCGCTTCCGGCGCGGCATCTCTGAAGAACGAGAAGACGCTGTTGACCGACTCATTCACTTTCGGCGGCGGCGCAACCGGTTTCGGCGCCGGCCGCGGCTGCTGAATCGGCGCGCGCTGCTGCGTCGACGGTCTGCGATTTCCGTACTGCTGCGAACCGTAACGATTCGATCCGCCGCCGTAACCGCCACCGCCGTAACCGCCGCCGCCGCTGCCGAGCGGACGCTCGCGCCACGCGGGCTGTTCCTGTGAATAGAAATTCGCGCGCGCGAGACGGACCTCTTCGCGCACTTCCTCCGGAATCTCGTTGAGAAACGGCGACGGGCTCTGCTCGCGAAACTGTCCGTGCAATCGCCGCTCGAGGCAGTGAATGCAGTACAGCTGTTCGCGCGCGCGCGTCATGCCGACGTAGCAAAGGCGCCGCTCTTCCTCGAGATCTTCGCTGTGCTCGAGCGACTGCGAATGCGGCAGCACGCCTTCTTCCATGCCGGTGAGAAAGACGACTTTGAATTCAAGTCCCTTCGCCGCATGCAGCGTCATCAGCGTGACGCCTTTCTGCGATTCGTAACGATCGAGATCCGACATCAGCGTCAGTGAATCGAGATAGTCGGCGAGCGACGCCTGCGGGTTCTGCTCCCAGTACTCGCGCGCGGAGTTCATCAATTCGTCGATGTTCTCGAGGCGCGCTTCGTCCTGCACGTCGCGCGATTCCTGCAGCATTCGTCGATAGCCGGTGCGCAGCAGCAGATAGTCGTAAAACTCGGGCAGCGGATTGGCGACGGCGCGCTGCAGATCGTGAACGATCTCGCGAAACTCCTTCACCGCTTTTTCCGCGCGCGACGGCAGGAACCGGAGATCGCCTTCGATCACCGTCCAGAGCGAGACTTCGCGTTCGGCCGCCTGCTGATTGATCGCCGCGACGGTCGTGTCGCCGATGCCGCGCGACGGCACGTTGATCACGCGCTCGATCGACGGCGTGTCATGCGGCCGCACGGCGAGCCGCAGGAACGAGAGGATGTCTTTAATCTCGGCGCGCTCGTAGAACTTCACGCCGCCGACGACGGAGTACGGCACGTTCGCGCGCAGCAGCTCTTCTTCAAACGGCCGCGACTGCGCGTTCGTCCTGAACAGCACCGCGAAATCGGTGAGCTTGTAGCGCACACGCGAGCCGGTGATTTTCTCGATCACGAACTGCGCTTCCTCGCGCTCGCTGCCGCACGTCACGACGCGCACGGGCTCGCCGCTGCCGGAATCAGTGAAGAGCTTCTTTCCCTTGCGCGCGATGTTGTTCGAGACCACGCCGGTCGCCGCGTCGAGGATGTTGCCGGTCGAGCGATAGTTCTGTTCGAGCTTGATGATCTCGGCACCTTCGAAGTCTTTTTCGAAGTTGAGGATGTTGTTGATGTCGGCGCCGCGGAACTTGTAGATCGACTGATCTTCATCGCCGACCGCGACGATGTTTCCGCGCTTGCCGGCGAGCGCTTTGATCAGCAGGTACTGCGCGCGGTTCGTGTCCTGATACTCGTCGATGAGCAGGTGCTGAAAGCGCTCGTGGATCTCGTTGCGGATGTCTTCGTTCTTCTCGATCAGCGCGACGTGATTGCCGATGAGATCGTCGAAGTCCATCGCGTCGTACTCCTTCAGACGCTTCTGGTACATCCGATAAATCTCGGAGATGCGCGCGCCGAAAAAATCGAGGTTGTGCTTCTCGTATTCGGCCGGTCCCTGCAGCTCGTTCTTCGCGTTGGAGATCTTCGACAGCACCGTGCGCGGCGGGAACGCTTCGTCCGGAATGTTCAGCTCGCGCATGCAGCGCTTCACGAGCGTGAGCTGATCGGCCGTGTCGTAGACCGCGAACGATTTCGTGTAGCCGAGGCGGTCGGCGTACTTGCGGAGCATGCGGAGGGAGGTCGAGTGGAAGGTGCCGATCCACGGCCGCGCGCCGATGTTCGGAACGAGATGCGAAACGCGCGACAGCATTTCCGCCGCCGCCTTGTTCGTGAACGTGACGGCGAGGATGTTGTTCGGATGGATGCCGCGCTCGCCGATGAGATAGGCGATGCGATAGGTGATGACGCGCGTCTTGCCGGAGCCGGCGCCGGCGAGCACGAGCAGCGGTCCGTCGCCGTGCGTGACAGCGTCGCGCTGCTGCGGGTTGAGTCCTGTGAGGTCGATCATTTTCGAAACGCGGGATGGTAACAGCGCGCGCGCCGCCCGCGTTCCCCGGGAACAGGCGGCGCGCCGCCGCTATTATGGGTAGCGGAACGAACGTATACTTCGCGTCGAATTTCGGAGGCTCCATGCTCGGCTGGCCAGAACTGCTCCTCATCTTCGTCATCGTGATCCTGCTCTTCGGCGCCGGTCGCCTCGCCTCCGTCGGCAAAGGTCTCGGCGAAGGTATCGCCAACTTTCGCGACGGTCTGAACAAAGGCCGCGACGACAAAGCGCTGGAAGAGAAGAAGAATCCGTAGTTCCGAGGCGTGACCGAACCGCCCAACCATTCCGCCGCGCTGTACCAGACCGATCTGGCGCAGACGCCGCTGCCTGAGATTCTCGTCACGATCCACCGTTACAAGGTGCCGGGGACGATCGAGTGCAGGCGCGGCGATGACGTGAAGCGGGTTTTCCTCGATCGCGGACAGATCATCTTCGCGACGTCTTCGCGCGTGGAGGATTCGCTCGGCGACAAGCTGCTTCGCGAAGGGAAAATCTCGCGCGATCAGTACGAGGAAAGCGGACGCCGCATTCGTACGACCGGCAAGCGGCAGGGTGTTGCGCTGATCGAGATGCACGCGCTCGAGCCGAAGGATCTCTTCGTTGCGCTGCGCGAACAGATTCAGGAGATCGTCTGGTCGCTGTTCGCGTGGCAGGACGGGACTGTGACGTTCCAGCCCGGACGCGACAAACATCTCGAGTTCATCAAGATCGAGATTCCGATTCCGCAGGCGATTCTGCAGGGAGTGCGTCGCATGCCGGACGCGCGCACGCTCGTGGCGCGACTCGGCACGAAGACGACATTGCTTGAGCGCACCTCATCAAATGCAACGGAGTTCGCGCTCGCGGCGGATGAAGCCGCGCTGCTCGAACAGATCGACGGCCGTACCGCGCTCGTCGATCTCATCAACAAGCCGCCGCTCGCGCCCGCGGACAACGCCCGCGTGCTGTACGGATTCTTCGCGCTGCAGCTGATTGCGATCCGCCAGCCGGTGAAGGTTCAGATCAAAACCGAGGCGGGTAAACACGGTCGATGAGCGAGCGGTGGTTGATTACAGGGGCGGGCGGGATGGTGGGAACCGATCTGCGTCACGCGCTCGAATCGCGCGGCGAGATCGTGATTCCGGTCGCGAAGTCGGACCTCGATGTGACTGATGCGACTGCGGTGCGCGAGCTCGTCGCGGCGAAGCGGCCGACGATCATCGTGAACTGCGCGGCTTACACGAAAGTCGATGATGCGGAAACGAACGAAGCGCTCGCGAATGCGATCAACGGCTCGGCCGTCGAGCTGCTTGCGCACGCGGCGAATGAAGTCGATGCGCTGCTCGTGCAGATCTCGACCGACTTCGTATTCGATGGCTCGCAGACATCGCCGTATGAAGTGAATGCGCCGACGAATCCGCTGTCGGCGTACGGCCGCTCGAAGCTGATCGGCGAGCAGGCTGCGTCGCACGCGAAGAAGCACCTCATCGTCAGAACGGCGTGGCTGTTCGGTGTGCACGGGCCGAACTTCGTCGAGGCGATGCGCAACCAGGTGAAGAAGGGAACGAATCCGCTGCGCGTCGTCAACGATCAGCGCGGGCGGCCGACGTACACGCCGCACCTCGCCGACGCGATCATTCGTTTGGCGCAGCTCGCGGTGCGCTCGGATGAAGCGCGCGGCATCGTGCATTACGCGGACGACCCGGAAGTGACGTGGTTCGGTTTTGCATGCGCGATCGTGGCGTCGATCGATGAGCGGACGTTCGATCAGATTGCGGTCGAGCCGGTGACGTCGGCGGAGTTCCCGCGTCCGGCGAAACGCCCCGCGTATTCGGTGCTTTCGACCGAGCGCTACACGCGGCTCACGGGAGTGGAGCCGGAGTCGTGGCGGGAAGGTCTGCAGGAGTACCTGACGCTGCGTACATGAGCATCTCGATGTTCCCTTCAGCACCTTTGATCGGACTCTCGATCAGCCCCTTCACCTGAAAACCGATCTCGCGCGCGAACGCGACGACCGACTCGACGGCCGCCGTTCGCTTGGCGTCGTCTCGCACGATCCCGCCCTTCCCGACTTCATGTTTCCCGACTTCGAACTGCGGCTTGATCAGCGCGACGAGCTCGCCGCGGAGAAACGTCGCGACGGCGGGAAGAATCAGCTTCAGCGAGATGAAGGAGACGTCGACACAGACGAACGAGATCTCGTCGTCGAAGCTCTCCGCGGTGAGATAGCGCGCGTTCACCTTTTCGCGGTTCACGACCTGCGGATGTTCGCGAATGGATTGGTCGAGCTGGCCGTGACCGACGTCGATCGCGTAGACCTTCGCGGCGCCGTTCTTCAGCAGCACATCGGTGAAGCCGCCGGTCGACGCGCCAATGTCCGCGCACGTTTTGCCGCGAACGTCGATCGCGAATTCGCTGAGTGCGTGCGCCAGCTTCATCCCGCCCCGCCCGACCCACGGATGCTCGAGCTGTTCGATCGCGAGCTCGTCATCGGCGACGACGTGCGCACCTGCTTTGTCAACGTGTTGACCGTTGACGAGAATGCGCCGCGCCATGATCAGCGACTGCGCTTTCGCGCGCGAGTCGACGAGCCCGCGCTCGACGAGGGCGACGTCGAGCCGCTGCTTCTTCATTCGTTGACGAGGGTGAAGCCTTCCTGGCGGAAGTGATGATCGTTGGTGAGGACGTGGGAGATGCCGCGGTCGCGCATGACGACCATCGACATGCAGTCGGTGAGGGAGTACCGCTTGTCGGCGCGCTCTTCGTAGAGGTTCAGTGCGCGAAGGAAGAAGGCGCGACCGATGGTCACCACGTCGATCGCACGGATTGCGTGACGCGCCGCGGTGGCGGCCTTCGCGCGAGTATCCGCGCCGTACCCCGAAAAGTACGCGAGCACCTCCGTCAAAACCGACTCAGTGGTGACCAGGTCGTTCCCGACGCGCGGAACGAGACTGACGGCGCGGCGGTGGTGAGCATCGAGCCGATCAGTGAACGCGATGAAGAACCATGCGTCCGCGAAATACTTCGCCGCCATTATTTCGCGTTGGCGCGGCGATGAGTTCCGTACACGACTTCATCGATGTGGTCCGAATCGTGACCGTTTTCATGGAGCCGCCGGAGTTCTTCTTCCGGGATTGAATTTCCGAGCTCGATGAAGCTCTCGAACAGACCGCGCGCGTCTCTTCCGTGCAAGCCGAACTCGCGCAACCGCTTCGCAATCCCTTCCGCGTGCAGGTCGTACTGCGCGCGAAGAACGTCCTGCGCGCCGTGGTGCACGTACTCATCGGGGATGCCGATACGCAGGAACTGCACGCCGGTGATTCCGAGCTCTTCGCAGCGCTCCATGACCGCGGCGCCGAAGCCGCCCGCGAGCGAGCCTTCTTCGACCGTCACGATCTTCGCGCCGGAGACGCAGTACTTTTTGATCAGCTCATCGTCGAGCGGCTTGATGAAGCGCGCGTTGACGACGGCGACTTCGATCTTTTCGGCGGCGAGGATGTCGGCAGCCTGCACGGCCGGCCAGACTTCGTTGCCGATCGCGAAGATCGTCGCCTGCGCCATTTCCGGATCGCGCAGCACTTCGCCTTTGCCGACCGGCAGCGACTTCAGCTCCGCGTCCATTTCGACGCCGTAACCGTTGCCGCGCGGGTAGCGCAGCGACGTCGGATGGCCGGTCTCGAATGCGGTCTTCAGCATGTGGCGCAGTTCGTTCTCGTCTTTCGGCGCCATGCAGATCATGTTCGGGAAGACGCGCAGATACGCCATGTCGTAGATGCCGTGGTGCGTCGGGCCGTCCTGACCGGCGATGCCTGCGCGATCGAGCGCGAACACGACCGGGAGATCCATGATCGCCACGTCGTGAAACACCTGATCGAACGCGCGCTGGAGGAACGTCGAGTAGATCGCGGCGATCGGCTTCATCCCCTGCGTCGCCATTCCGCCCGAGAACGTGACGGCGTGCTCTTCGGCGATGCCGACGTCGAACATCCGTTCCGGCAGCGCCTTCGCGAACTTGTCGAGTCCGGTGCCGTCAGGCATCGCCGCGGTGATCGCGACAATTTTCGGATCGCGCTTCGCGAGCTCGATCAGCGTGTCGGCGAAAACGGCCGTGTACGACGGCGGCGCCGGCTTGTCGGATTTCTTCACTTCACCCGACGCGCGATCGAACGGCGAAACGCCGTGCGACCAGATCGGTTTGTCTTCGGCCGGTTTGTAGCCGAGGCCCTTCTTGGTGATGACGTGAATGAGGAGCGGGCCGTTGTAGTCGCGGTTCTCTTCGAAGAGATTGATGAGGAACTCGAGGTCGTGACCGTCGTACGGGCCGAGGTAGCGGAAGCCGAGCTCCTCGAAGAGCGTGCCCGGCACGACCATGTTCTTGAGGACCTGCTCCATGTCGTGCGCGAGGCCGTGGAGCTTGCCGCCGACGAGCGGGATGCGATCCATCACGCCCTTCGCGAGGTCTTTCATCTGGTTGTAGCGCTGACCTTTGATGATCGAGTTGAGGTAACCCGACATCGCGCCGACGTTCGTCGAGATCGACATGTCGTTGTCGTTCAGGACGATCATCAGTTTGCGCTTGAGGTGTCCGGCCTGGTTCAGACCTTCGAGTGCGAGTCCGCCGGAAAGCGCGCCGTCGCCGATGACGGCCACCACGCGGTAATCCTCTTTGCGGAAGTCGCGCGCGACTGCGATGCCGAGCGCCGCCGAGATCGACGTCGACGCATGGCCGGCGTTGAACACGTCGTACTCCGACTCTTCGCGTTTGCAGAAGCCGGAGATGCCGTTGTGCTGGCG
>Ga0070701_10000453_pt1 | contig 14007 bp, 13 predicted proteins | sample KBSK5102metaG_FD_65451 | JGI IMG/M metagenome (GOLD analysis project Ga0070701, IMG submission 65451) | Corn, switchgrass and miscanthus rhizosphere microbial communities from Kellogg Biological Station, Michigan, USA - KBS K5-10-2 metaG | ecosystem: Host-associated > Plants > Roots >... | reverse complement strand
CAAAGGGTATCATCCGCCCCGAGGCGGCGCGGCCGGCAGGCACAGCCGCAACTTTCCACTCTCGAGGCCGTAAGAGGACATGGCGCAGGCAGAGCAACTCGACGATCGGGCACTCGTGTCCCGTATTCTCGAGGGCGACCGCGACCGATTCACGGAGCTGGTGAAGCGCTACGAAAAGCGCGTCGTCAACTACGTCTACCGGATCACGCATCGCTACGAAGAAGCTCATGACCTCGCGCAGGAAATCTTCGTGAAGGTCTTCCTCGCCCTCGATCGATACGACCCGAAGTACCAGTTCTCGACCTGGCTTTTCCGGATCGCACAGAACAGCGCCATCGACGCGCTCCGCAAGAAGAGTGTGGCCGAGGTGCCGCTGGCGCGGCCGGCGAGCGACGATGAGGGGGCGAAGGATCGCGAGTTCGCCGACCACGGCGTGTCGCCGTATCGCGCGCTCAAGAACAAACAACTCAGCGCCGCGATCGACGACGCCGTATTGAAACTGCCGGCCGATTATCGCGAGCTGATTCAGCTGCGGCATTTCGCCGAGCTTTCATACGAAGAAATCGCCGCGATGAAGAGGCTTCCCCTCGGCACCGTGAAGAATAAACTTTTCCGTGCGCGCAATTTGCTGAAGGACGCGCTCGACCATTACGTGGAACCGCTATGAACGAAGCCTGCGAGCGGTACATCGAAGATCCCGAGGCGAACGCCGCGCACCTGGAAACGTGCGAGGCCTGCCGCGAGCTGTTCGGCGAGCTGGATACGCCCGTGGCCGAGCATCGCCCGATCTCCGTCGATGCGCTGCCGCTCGCGGCGTGGGAAGGCGCGTCGCATCGCTCGTGGCCGCTGGTCGTTGGCGGCGCGCTGCTGCTGATCGGAATCGCTGCGGCGCTGTTTGCGATCGCCGGCATTTCGCCGCGTGTGCTGATCATGCAGCTGCCGTCGAGAGATGTGATGGCGAGCGTGATCAACGGCGGCGGCGCATTCGTGCAGAACGCTCCGCGCGCGTGGCAGATCGGCATCGGCATCGGCTTCCTCGTCATCAACACGATTTTGTACGTGCTGCTGCGCCGTTCCCCGCGAGGTGTCGATGCGGCGTAACGCGCTCCTGCTCGTCTCGCTGCTGTTCGTCGCGCCGCTCGCAACGGCGTCGAGCGAACCGGGCATGCAGTCGTTCGGTCACAGCGTGACGATCGATCAGCCGGTGAAAGGCGACGTGCAGGTTTACGGCGGCGCGGCAACGGTGCGCGACGTCATCGACGGCGATCTCTTCGTCTTCGGCGAAGGTGTCACGTTCGAAGGCAAAGGCCGCGTGACCGGCAACGTGATCTGGTTCGGCGGTCAGGTGACGAACGGTGAAGGTCGCATCGGCGGCCGGCTCTATTCGCCGACGTCGTTCGAAAGCGCCGCCGCTGCGATGACGCGCAACGCGGTGATTCTCTCGCTGCTCGTGGTGTGGCTGATCGCCGCGGTAATTCTCGCGCTGATGAGCGGCCGCGAACTGCGGCTGTCGTCCATTGAAGTGCGCAGCAGTCCGCTGCATTGCTTCGCGCTCGGACTCGTCGCGATGACAAGCTTCGTGCTGAGCGCGATCGTATTCAGCTATCTGATTCCGTACCTCGTCGGCATTCCGCTGCTAGCCGCGCTCGGCGTGTTCGCGATGCTGACGAAGGTCTACGGCACGATCGCGGTGTTTCACGCGGTCGGAACGCTCGTCGCCGGATCGCGAACGCGCGATCAGCTCGCGCGACGCAAATGGCTGCGCGGCGATCTCGCCATGGTCGTCGTCGGCCTCCTCATCCTCGGCGCCATTCGCATGCTGCCGGTCGTCGGCCCGCTGGTGTGGGGCTGTGCCTCGGTGTTCGGCGTCGGCGTCGCGCTCGCGACGAAGTTCGGCCGCCGCGAGCCGTGGTTCCTCGTGTGGCGTCCGGCTGACGCCTAACGGAAAAGGAGGGCGGACTTATAGTCCGCCCACTCCCTGGCAAATGCGCGATCCTGGTGGGCGGACTATAAGTCCGCCCTCCGTTTGAGGTACTTCTTGCGCAGCGCGTCCGGAAACTTCTCGATCGCGTAGCGCAGCATCGTGCGCGGCATTTCGTGCGCGTGCTCGTCGAGGAACGCTTCGAGCACGCCGCGATCGCGATTGCCGACTTCGCGCAGCATCCATCCCGTCGCTTTGTGGATGAGATCTTCTCGATCGCCGAGCAGCATCTCCGCGATGCGCAGCGTGTCGTCGAAATCGCCGCGACGAATGAAGTACTGCGTCGCGACGATCGCGATCCGCCGCTCCCAAATGCTCTTCGACTTCGCGAGTTTGCGCAGCGGCGCACGTGACCGTTCAAACAAATGCGCGCCGACGATGGATGGCGCCGACCCATCGACGAGATCCCAGTTGTTGATGAACTTCGTATTCGCGAGATAGAGGTCGTAAATCGAATCTTCGCGCTTGTACTGCTCGACGAGAATCAGCAGCGCGAGCAGCCGCTCTTCGTGCCATTCGGAGCGCAGCAGCTCCAGCACTTCATCGCGCGGCAGCTCGCGAAATTCACGCGTGACGATGCGGAGATTCGGAACGCTGACGCCGAGCCATCGATCGCTGCCGGCGTCTTTGAAGAAACGGCGGTTGACGGCTGCGCGTTCTTCGCTTGCGAAGTCGCGCAGCCGCCGCCGGGCTTCAGATGTTTTCGACGATCGCGCGGCCGAACTCACTGGTCGACACCTTCGTCGCGCCTTCCATCTGCCGCTCGAGGTCGTACGTGACCTTCTTCTGCAGGATCGTTTTCGCCATGCCGTGCTCGATCGCGTCGGCCGCTTCGAACCACTTCATGTGGCGCAGCATCATCACGCCCGAAAGGATCAGCGAGCCGGGGTTGATCATGTCTTTGCCCGCGTACTTCGGCGCGGTGCCGTGCGTCGCCTCGAAGATCGCAACCTCGTCTGATTCATTCGAGCCCGGCGCGATGCCGAGGCCGCCGACCTGTGCGGCGAGGGCGTCGGAGAGATAGTCGCCATTGAGATTCGTCGTCGCGATGACCGAATACTCCGACGGGCGCAGCAACACCTGCTGGAACATCGAATCGGCGATGCGATCCTTGATCACGATCCTGCCCGACGGTGCGGCGCCGGTCAGCTCCGACTCAGGAATCGTGATGTCGCCGAACTCTTCCTTCGCCAGCTGGTAGCCCCAATCCTTGAAGCCACCCTCGGTGAACTTCATGATGTTGCCTTTGTGCACGAGCGTGACGGAATCGCGTTTCGTGGCGATCGCGTACTCGATCGCTTTGCGCACGAGACGCTTCGAGCCGAATTCGGAGATCGGCTTGATGCCGATCGCGGAGCCTTCCCGAATTTTCGCGCTGCCGCGGCGCTCCATCGAGTTCAGGAAGCCGATGATGTTCGTCGCGCCTTCCGAGCCGGCCGGCCATTCGATGCCGGCGTAAACGTCTTCCGTGTTCTCGCGGAAGATGACCATGTCGACTTTCTGCGGTTCTTTGACCGGTGAAGGCACGCCGTCGAAATAGCGGACCGGACGGACGCACGCATAGAGGTCAAGTACCTGGCGAAGTGTCACGTTCAGCGAGCGGATGCCGCCGCCGACCGGAGTAGCGAGCGGACCTTTGATCGACACCCGATAAAACTGCAGCGCTTCCAGCGTCGCCTCGGGGAGGTATTCGCCGAACTGCTCGTTCGCTTTGTCGCCGGCGAAGACTTCGAACCACGAGATCTTCCGCTTGCCGCCGTAAACCTTCTCGACGGCGCCGTCGAGCACGTACTGCGTCGCGCGCCAGATGTCGGGACCGGTGCCGTCGCCTTCGATGTACGGGATGATCGGATCGTCGGGAACGACGATGTGGTTCGATTCAAAGCCGATGCGGGTGCCGGACGTCGGTTTGCGTTCGCTCATAGGCGGCGCAGTTTACCGAAATTCGCTCAGCGGATCAGTGACCTGAGAATCGCGAGGTTTTTGCGATCCGATTCGTGCTCGACCGGCTTCGGCGTTTCGAGAAGTTTCGGCAGCCTGGAGAAGCGCGGGTCGTTGAGCAGAAAGGCGAATGCGTCGGTGCCGATCATGCCGTCGCCGATGTGCTCGTGGCGATCGACCCGCGAGCCGAGCGGCTTCTTCGAATCGTTGATGTGGAAGACGCCGACGTTCTCGATGCCGACGTGTTTCGCGATGTCGTCAACGGTGCGCTCGTAACCGTCGCGCGTGCGGATGTCGTAGCCGGCCGCGAAGATGTGGCAGGTGTCGACGCAAACGCCGACGCGCGATTTGTCGTCGACGAGGTTCATGATCGTGCCGAGCTCCTCGAACGAGCAGCCGACGCACGAGCCCTGGCCGGCCGCGGTCTCGAGCAGCGTCACGACTTTGTGGTTCGGCAGCGCCGCGTGAATCTGATCGAGCGAGCGCGCGATCTGTTCGAGTCCCGCTTCTACGCCGGCGCCCATGTGCGCGCCCGGATGCAGCACGACGCCATGCGCTCCGAGCCGCTCCGCGCGATCGAGCTCATCGATCATCGCGGCGATTGATTTGCGATGAAACTCCGGATTCGTCGTCGCGAGATTGATGAGATAGGAAGCGTGCGTGACGATCGGCCTGACGTTGCGCAGCTGCTGAAACAGCGCGACGTCCGCGTCCGTCAGCTCTTTGCCCTTCCACTGATTCGAGTTCTTCGCGAACAGCGCGAGTGCGGTCGCGTTGATCTCGGCGGCGCGATCGAAGACGGTGTGCAGTCCGCCTTTCGTGGAGATGTGCGCACCGATGAGATCGCCGTGCTCTGCGGGGAAGTGAAACCGGGACATGGAGACGTCGGAAAACGCGGGAGACAGCGGATTCATTCTTCCGTCTCGCGCCGTCGGCAGGAGAAGGGGACGAACTAGCCGGTGATTACTTCGAGCTCATCGCTGATGTCACGCAGCGACTGAAACACGATCGACGACGGATCTTCGATCAGCGCGTCGAGCGCGGGCGTCGCGAAGCCGAATGCTGCGAGCGAATCGCGCAGCGGCATTGCGTCGGCGCGTAACTCTTCCGGCGGATGCGGCGGCGCCTGTTCCGGCGTGTCCTCGGCGCGATAGAGATTGCGCTCGATCGCCGTCCGTCGCGCTTTCAACTTCGTCTGTAACGCAGCGATCGAGGCGAGCACGGCCGGCGACAGCGAAGTCTCTTCTTTCAATCGCGCGACGTCTTCGCGCAGGAGCGCGACCGCGGGCGCAATCGCATCGGCGTCAGCCGCGCTCAGCTCGTCGACGCTCGCGAGGAGATCGTTGAGCGCGAACTCCACATCATTCACGGTCGACGCGTTGAGCATCTCGCCGGCCGACGCGATGGCGCCGCCGAGGACGTTGATGGCGAGGCGAAGCTGGGAATCGGAAATCGAGGCGGCTGCTGCGCGCAACTGAAACAGCGCCGCCTCGAGCAGAACGATATCCGTCATTTCTTCGCGGTCGCCGCCATGAACGCAGACAGCATGTCGACCGGCAGCGGGAACACGATCGTCGTGTTCTTCTCGACGCCGATTTCGGTCAGCGTCTGCAGGTAACGAAGCTGAATGGTCGTCGGTTCCGTCGCGAGCACTTTCGCCGCGTCCGCAAGTTTCTGCGATGCCGCGAACTCGCCCTCCGCATGAATCAGCTTCGCCCGCTTCTCACGCTCCGCCTCGGCCTGTTTCGCCATCGCGCGCAGCATCGATTCCGGCAGGTCGACCTGTTTCACCTCGACGTTCATCACCTTCACACCCCACGGCTCGGTATGCTGATCGAGGATCGTCTGAATGCGTGCGTTGAGCGCGTCGCGATGCGCGAGGAGCTCGTCGAGCTCGACTTCGCCGAGCACCGAACGCAGCGTCGTCTGCGCGAACTGCGACGTCTGATAGCGATAGTCGAAGACTTCGACGACGGCGCGACGCGGCTCGATGACGCGCAGAAAGACGACCGCGTTGACCTTCAGCGTGACGTTGTCGCGCGTGATGATGTCCTGCGGTGGAACTTCGAATGCTTCCTGCCGCAGCGACACGCGCACGATCTTGTCGATCGGTGCGAAGACCAGGAAGATGCCCGGTCCTTTCGCGTCATCGAGCAGGCGGCCGAGGCGGAAGATGACGCCGCGTTCGTACTCGGGAAGGATTTTGATCGACGCGAAAAGATAGAGCGCGAAGAAGACGACGACGATGATGACGCCTGGGCCCACGTGCACCTCCGGTGCTGCTCTCGACTGATTCGGACTTTATTGATTCTATCAATCAGCGGGTTCGACGATCAGATGCAGCCCGTTGATGGCCGCAACGCGGACGCGCGAGCCGATCGGCACCGGCGTTTTCGCGCTCGCGTTCCACAGCTCGCCGTGCACGAATACTTTTCCTTCCGGACCGAGCTCCGTGCGCGCGACGCCGATCTCGCCGACCATGCCTTCCTGTCCCGTGACGACGCGTTTCCGCCGCACGCGCAGCGCGAGCATCATCAGAAAAACCGTGATTGCGCCGAGCGGAACGCTCACGGCGATGGCGGTCGCGGGTCTCACGCGCATCTCCGGAATCGGCGAATCGAACAGCAGCAATCCGCCGACTGCCATGCAGACGATGCCGCCCGCGCCGAGGACGCCGTGCGAAGTGAACTTCGCCTCGAGCACGAACAATATGAATGCGAGTATCAACAGGCCGAGCGCGGCGTAACGCGTCGGCAGCACGTCCATCGCAAACAGCGCGAGCGCGACGCAGACGACGCCGGTGACGCCCGGCAGCACGGCGCCGGGATGATTGAACTCCGCGATCAGCGCGAAGACGCCGATCACGAGCAGCACGAACGCGACGTTCGGATTCAGCACCGTCGTCAGCAGCCGCTCTTTGATCGTCATCTCATATGTGATGACCGGCTTGCCGGCGAGGTGGAGCGTTCCGGTCGTGCCGTTGAAGCGTTTCAGCGGACGGCCTTCGAGCGCGCGCAGCAGCGCGGGCGTGTCGGCGGCGACGACATCGATCAATTTCTGCGAGAGCGCTTCCTGTTCGGTGAATGACTTCGATTGCCGCACCGCGCTTTCGGCGACGGCGACGTTGCGGCTGCGCGTCGTGGCGATCGTTCGCATGAACGCCGCGGCGTCGTTCTCCATCTTCGCCATCATGATGTCGTCGATTTTTCCGCCGCCGAGGATGACGGGATGCGCGGCGCCGGTGTTGGTGCCGGGCGACATCGCGGCGACGTCCGCCGCTTCGAGAATGAAGAAGCCGGCCGACGCTGCGTAGCCACCGCTCGGCGTCACGTAGACGATGACGGGAACGGACGAGTGGAGGATCTTCTCGACGATGCCGCGCATCGAATCCATCAGACCGCCGGGCGTGCGCAGTTCGATGAGAACGGCGTCGGCTTTCGTCTTCGCCGCCTCGTCAATCGCTCTTCCGATCCGCTCCTCGGTGATCGGATGAATCACATCGTTGATGGCGACGCGAACGACGGTCGCTCGTGAATCGATCGTGATGGCGAGCGCGATGAGCGCGAAAAGCAGCGTCCGTTTCATCCGGCTATTCTCCGCCTTTCGCGTAACATGCGCTCACGCTGACATGAACGACCCGGCGCAACCGCCCGGCGCGCCCGCCTCGCGTACTTCGCGAATCGCGATCGGCTGCATCGCAGCCGTCATGCTTCCCTTCTTCCTCGGCGGCGTAATGGTTTTGCGCGAAGGCTGGCGCGAGCTGCAGCGCGGCGGATCGATGCAGTCGCTGGCGGCCCTGTTCGGCGCCGGCTGTCTCTTCTGCGGCGTCGCGCTGACGGTCGTGTTCGCCGCCGTCTGGGGTCTGCGCGCTTCCGCGAAAACGAAGTTCGCGCGCGACTCGAATCCCGACGCGCCGTGGCTGTGGCGGCCCGACTGGGCGGCGGGCGTCATCAAAGAAAGCGGCGTTCCGCCGATGGTGCTGCTCTGGCCATTCGCGATTTTCTGGAACCTCGTTTCGCTGCCGGTCTGGTTTCTCATTTCGCGCGAGCTCGCGAAGCAGAACCGCGCGGTGCTGATCACGCTGCTGTTCCCGATCGTTGGCGTCTGTCTGCTCGCCGCGGCGATTTACTCGGCTGCGCGTCGCGTGAAGTACGGCGCGTCGACGTGCACGGTGGATCGCATTCCGCTGCAGCCGGGAACGACGTTTCAGGGCGAGCTGCGGATGCGCGGCCGGCAGCGTCCCGAGGAGGGATTCAAATTCACGCTGACGTCGCTGCGTGTGGAGACGCGCGGCAGCGGGAAGAGTCGGTCGACGACGGAGCATGTGTTGTGGCAGGAGACGCGCGTCGTGAGTGCGTCAATGGCTGCGCCGTCGCCGGACGGAATGCGCGTGCCGTTTTCGTTCGAGCTGCCGCCGGATGGACAGTCGAGCGACGAGCGCGACGCGGCCAACCGATTCGTGTGGCGACTCGCGGTTTCCGCGGAAGTTCCGGGAGTCGATTACTCCGCGACGTTCGAGCTGCCCGTGTTCCGCACCGGCGAAGATCCGAATCTCGAAGAGAAGGTTGCGACGTATCGCGTTGCGCATCGCGAGGAGTTCGCGCGCCGCGAGCTCCCACCGGATTCGCAGGTGACGATCACGGCGCTACCGTCGGGCGGGACGGAGTTCCGCGTCGCGCCGCGCCGCGATTTCGGCTCGGTCGCATCGTCGATGTTCTTCCTCATCATCTGGTGCGGCGCCATCTACGCGATGCTGCGACTCGGCGCGCCAATCCTCTTCCCGATCTTCTTCGCGCTCTTCGCGCTGCTGATCATCGCCGGCATGATCGACGCGTTCATCGGCCGCTCGACCGTCATCGCGGAGAACCACACGCTGACGATTCGCCGCAGCTGGCTGGGCCGCGCGATGACGAGCACCGTCGCCGCGAACGAGATTGAATCGATCGTGGCGAAACCGATCGGGTCGTCGAGCAAACCGGTGTACGACGTGGAGGTGCGGCTGACGACAGGAACGCCATCTCGCTCAGTCAACTGCTACCTGAAAGAGAAAGACGACGCGGAGATCGTCGCCGCGCGCATGTGGCGCGCGGTTAAGTAGGCGCCGCCTACTCCGGCGTGTAATCCGGCTGCGGCTCGTAGTTGAAGAACTTCGTGATGTCGTGGCGGAACACGAGTTTGAAATCGCCGATCGGACCATTTCGCTGTTTGGCGATGATGATCTCGGCGATGCCTTTCTCCTCCGTCTCTTTGTTGTAAACCTCGTCGCGGTAGATGAAGCAGACGAGATCGGCGTCCTGCTCGATCGAGCCGGATTCGCGGAGGTCGGCGAGCTGCGGGCGATGGTCTCCCATGCGTTGCTCGGGACGACGCGACAGCTGCGAGAGTGAAATCAGCGGGCAGTTGATCTCTTTCGCGATCGCTTTCAGGCCGCGCGAAATCTGCGAGATTTCCTGGTTGCGCGACTCGACTTTGCCTTTCACCGACATCAGCTGCAGGTAGTCGACCATCACCATGTCGAGACCGACTTCCATCTTGAGCCGACGCGCCTTCGCACGCATTTCCATGATGTCCATGCCCGGCGTGTCGTCGACGAAGATCTTCGCTTTCGACAATCGATGAGATGCATCGGCGAGCTCGCGCCAGTTGCGTTCGCTGAGCATTCCGGCACGGATCAGGTGATTGGAAACGCCGGACTCGGACGAGAGGATGCGCAGTCCGATCTGCTCCTTCGACATTTCGAGCGAGAAGACGCCGACCGAGTGAAGACGATCGCCGCCGTTGCGCGGCAGTCCGTCGCGGCCCGGGATCGCGATCGACTCCGCGATGTTCATCATGAACGACGTCTTTCCCATCGAAGGACGCGCGGCGATGATGATCAGATCCTGCGGCTGAAAGCCTGACGTGAATTCGTTGAAGCGATCGTAGCCGGTCGGGATGCCGGTGATGAGCCGGCCGTTGCCCTGCATCTGCTCGATCGCGGTCATGTTGGTCCGCGTGATTTTTTCGAGCGCGACGAATCCCTTGTCGATGCTCCCTTCGGCGATTTCGTAGATCGACTTCTCGGCGATGTTGAGCACGTCGCCGGGCTCGCCAGGCGTATCGAGCGCGGCGCGCATGACGGAGTTTCCCATCACGACGAGGCGGCGCAGCGTCGACTTCTCTTTTACGATTTTTGCGTAACGTTCGACGTTGGCGATGTCGGGGATGCCGTCGACAAGCGACGCGATGTAACCCGGTCCGCCGACCTGATCGAGCGCGCCGTGTTTCGCGAGCTCGTTCTTCAGCGTGATGAGATCGATCTCGCGCGACTCTTCGGCGAGCGAGCGCATCGTCGAGAAGATCGTGCGATGCGCATCCTTGAAAAAATCTTCCGTGTCGATCGTGCCGACGACGCGATAGAACGCGTTGTTGTTGAACAGAATCGCACCGAGCACGGCGCGCTCCGCTTCAGGGTTCTGAGGCAGAGGTCTGTCGAGAACGACGTCGAGTTGTGCAGTAGCCATTGAACGGTGACGGGATTCTGGGGCGATTTCTACGTCGCGTAGAAATCAGAAGGCAAAACCGCAGCATTTCCGCAGCCTTTCGACAGCATGAAGCGCCGCGAAATGACTGATGCTGCGCCGCCGCTCCCTCCCTTCTTCCGCAGATCGTGGCGAACCGCACCGATCCCTCTTGACGAGGAAAACGCTGCGCGACGATTGTCGCGCGAGTGCACGAAGACGAACAGAAGAGAATACGCGCAATCTCCGGATAACTCGCCGCGGGCCATCCTGATCGCGACCGACTCTACGTCACGTAGAACGCGCACGGAGCCCCTCCGCCGAGCTCGCCGGAATGCCTCCTCGTCTCTCTCCTGTTGGTCACGACGCCGCGCGAAACCTCTGCGCCCGCGCGGCGTCTTACTCCCGCACCCGGAGGTTTCATGAAGAGTTTCGTTTCCACGACTTTGTTCCTCGTTCTCGCGCTGCCGCTGGCCGCGCAGACCGCCACGCCCGGCTCGCGTCCCGTCGCGTCCGTCAACGGCGAGATCATCACCGCCGCCAAGCTCGATTCGCTGTGGAACACGCTCAGCCCGGCGCGCCGCGAGCAGTATGAGAAGAACGGCGGCAAGTCCGCGTTCCTCGACAACTATCTGCGCAAGCGTCTCCTCGTGCAGGAAGCGCTGAAGGGCGGCTTCGACAAGCGTCCGGACGTGCAGGCCGACATCGATGCGGCGAAAGAGTCCGTGCTCTTCGATCGCTACGTGCGCGACGTCGTCGCCGCGCAGATAGTTTCGGATGCCGAGGTGCGGAAGTTCTATGAAGACAACAAGGCGGATTACGCGATCCCGGAAGAGCTGAAGATCCGGCACATCGTGATCCTGCCGAACGGCGCCGGCCCGCGTCCGAAGTCGAAGGAGCAGGCGCTCGATCTGATCAAGCAGGTCGCGATGGAGCTGAACGCCGCGGCCGTGCACACGTCAAATGACGCCGCCGGCGTGCGCGCGCGCATCGCCGCATTCGACGCTGCCGCGAAGCGCTACTCCGAAGACGAAGCCGCCCCCAAAGGCGGCGACCTCGGCTACGTCGGCAAAGGTCTGCTCGATCCGACGTTCGAATCAACCGCGTGGGAGCTGCCGATCGGAAAAATCAGCAGCGTCGTCGAGACGAAGTTCGGCTATCACCTGATCCTCGTCGAAGACAAAAAGCCCGCGGGCACGCAGCCGTACGAAGTGGCTGCGCCGAAGATTCGCGAAGGCATCACGGCGGCGCGCTCGGCGGAGATCGTCGAAGCGGTCGCGAAATTGACGAACGAGCTTCGCGGCGCGAGCAAGATCAGCGTCTATCCCGAGAACATCAAATAGCGACTCGTCGCGTGTCTGCCGCGCGCGTGCGCGGCAGCACGCCGACGAAGTAGCGCCGCATCCTGATGAGATACGCGGCGTACGCGAGCCACGCGACGAGCATGATCGCCCAAAGCGGCACGTTGCGAACGCCGCTCCCGCTCGAGAGTGACGCGATCGCGGCGACGGCGCCGAGGACGTGCAGCATCATCGTCGTCCACCACGCGGATTGTTTGAGCTCGTAAAGTCCGAGCGCGAGATACGCGAACAGCACGGACATTGCGAAGACGACGATCCCCGCGGGCGCCGCGCGTAACGCTTCCGGAAGCTGCGCCGATGCGTTGCCGAGATTCGCGAGCAGCGTGACGGAGCTGAACGCCATCACCAGCACGACCGGGAGCACCGACAGCGGCACGCGATCGGTCCAGCGCGTTTCAGGATCGCGCAGATCGCACGTCGTGCCGACGTCGCGCGAGTGATAGAAGAGATGCAGCGCGAGCGGGATGACGATGCCGCCGACGACGTAACGCCAGATCGACGCTGAGCTCGGACCGACGGTTGCGGTGACGAGCGTCGCGATCGTTCCGATGGCCAGCCAGATCGCGGTGACCGAAACGCTGAGCGCGCGCGCCCAGCGCCGGCCGCGCAGCGAGCCGATGCCCGCGGCGAAGAAGTAGAGCGTTGCGGTGCCGAGGAGGACGATGTTCGACGCGAGCTCGGGAGCGGGCGCGTCGGATGCGCTGACCGCGAGCGCGAGGACGCCGGCTGCGGCGCCGAGGATGATCTGGATGATGCCGAACACGACGAGTCCGGCGCTTCGATCCCGGCGACCGGCCTCAGCCGCGACCGGCAACGCAAAGTCAGTCATTGCACAACCTCCGGGCGGATGAAGTTCAGGAAGAATGCCTACACCAGCGTCTTCTTCGCGGTCTCCACGATCTCGCTCGGAAACTTCATCAGCTCCAGGAGCGCAATGGCGTTGCGAGTCGACGCTTTTCCCGGCTGAATCCGGTAATCGAAGCGCAGCTCGTCGCTCTCGATCAGCTCGCGGAAGTGATGCGATTCGTACGAGTCGCCGAGGAGGTCGATGAGCTCGACGTCGTGCGTGGCGACGAAGACGAGATCGTCGCCGCGATTGAGATACGCGAGCACGCCGCGCGATGCCGCGATGCGCTCCATCGTGTTCGTGCCGCGGAAGATCTCGTCGATGACGAAGAGATGCTGCACGTCGCCGCCGCTGTCGCGCACGAGCGAGCCGACGCGTTCCACTTCGGCGAGGTAGTAGCTCTTGCCGAGCGAGAGATCGTCGCCGCGACCGATCGAGCTGCGCACGCGCAGCAGCGGCGCGCGCCAGCCGCGTGTGAGCGTCGTTGCGATCGATTGCGCGAGCACGGCGTTCACGCCGATCGTGCGGAGGAACGTCGTCTTGCCGGACATGTTCGAGCCGGTGACGAGCACGCTCACGTCTTTGATGTCGATCGAGTTCGGTACCGGCTCGCGGACGATCGGATGCACGACGTCGATCGCCTGGAGTGCTTTCGCGCGCGGCGTGAAGAGCGGCCGCGTCCAGAACTCGGCGCCTTCGCGAAACGATGCGACGGACAGCGCGGCGTCGACGCTGCCGATGGCGTTGAAGACGCGCTCGATGACGTCGCGCTTTTGCTCGATGACGGCGAAGCTCGCGACGAACGCGTTCACGTCCGCGAGGAAGAACATGTTCAGGTACTGCCAGAGAATCGTCATCGGATCGTCGAAGCCTTCGCGCTCGAGCGCGAGCCAGACCGTCGAGCGTGTGAGGCCGCGCAGCGATGCGACGTCGGCGGCGAGCTGCGGAAAGCGCTCGCGTACGACGGGAACTTCAGCGAGCGCGCGGCCGGTGCGAATGAGTCCGTCGAGCACGCGCATCGGCCGCACGTATTCGTAGATGCGACGGCGGAACGTCATCTCGATGCCGATGTTCGTTGCGAACATCGCGATGGCGACGAAGAGCATTTGCGGCACGACGAAGATGCTCGCGACGCTCAGCACCGCGACGATCGTGAGCAGCGGATACAGCCAGCGAAAGCGCGGCCGCCACGGCAGCGGCAGCAGAAAAAGATTCGGGAGGTAGTACGCCTTCGCGCGATTCAAACGCTCGAGCAGCTTCGCGATTTTCGTGCGCGCCGCGCCGTCGCGCGCGAGGCGATCGGCGAGCTCGTCGAAGTCATCGAGCCGTTTCGTTTCGAGCGACGGCGTCCGCAGCAGGTGATAGAGATACTGCTGG
>Ga0070701_10000445_pt1 | contig 14133 bp, 16 predicted proteins | sample KBSK5102metaG_FD_65451 | JGI IMG/M metagenome (GOLD analysis project Ga0070701, IMG submission 65451) | Corn, switchgrass and miscanthus rhizosphere microbial communities from Kellogg Biological Station, Michigan, USA - KBS K5-10-2 metaG | ecosystem: Host-associated > Plants > Roots >... | reverse complement strand
GTGCTCGTCGAGCTGCCGACGTACATCGGCGGCTCCGCGTCGTTCTTCGCGCGCAGCGCGGAGCTCGAAGGCGTGGCGCAGGACGACGACGGCATCGTGCCTTCATCGCTGCGCGAAGTGGCGACGCGCGTTCGCGGAGAAGGTCGCCGCATCAAGCTGCTCTACACGATTCCGAACTTTCAGAATCCGTCCGGCCGGCTTATGACGCAGCGCCGCCGCGAAGAAGTGCTGGAAGTCGCGACGGAGTACGACTTCCTCATCATCGAAGACGATCCGTACGGCGAGCTGGTGTACGTCGACGACGCCGACACGACCGCTATGAAAGCGCACGACCGCGACGGCCGCATCCTCTACCTCGGCTCGTTCTCGAAAGTGCTCGCACCCGGTCTGCGCTGCGGCTGGATCATCGCGCCGCCGGAACTGCTGTCGAAACTGGAGATTGCAAAACAGGCGGCGGATCTCTGTTCGGCGATGCTCGATCAGTCGATCGTCGATGAGCTTTGCGCGGCCGGCGAACTGCCCGCGCAGGTGGCAAAAGTCCGCGACTTCTACCGCGGCAAACGCGGCATCCTCCTCGGCGAGCTCGAGCGGCATTTCGGCGGACGCGCGACGTGGACGCCGGCCGACGGCGGACTCTTCACATTCGTGACGATGAATGACGACATCGACACCGGCGAGCGGCTGAACGACGCGGTCGCGCGCGGCGTCGCGTACATTCCCGGCGAACCGTTCTTCGTCGACGGCAGCGGCCGCAACACGATGCGGCTGACGTTCGCGAAAGAGCCGGACGACAGGATTCGCGAGGGAGTCGCGCGGCTGGCCAGCGTTTTTGCATAGGCTGCTCGCATGAAGTCGTACACAGCCGTACTCGCTCTCTGCCTCATCGCGTCGTGCGCCGGCAATCCCGCGCCGAAGACGCAACCCGCTCCGCAACCGCGCGCTCCGCAGCCGGTTGCCACGTCGCCGAACGCGCTCAACGACGTCGCGACGGTGACGAAGTCGATCACCGAGCCGCGCATCCGCGTCGGCCTCCTCAGCGATCAGACCATGGTCACGTTTCCGCGCGTCGAAGGCGGCTACTACCTCATCACGCCGACTCGCTCGATGACGCTGCGCCGCGGTTTCACCGCGACGCCGCCGCTGAGCGATACGACCAAGCGTTATGCCGTGCAGGCGAGCACGATCTCCGACATCGCGAGTGCAAACGCGTTCGCCGAAAAGATCCGGAAAGACATTGGTCAACGTGTTGACGCTGTGTTCGATCCGGCCGGCGGCGCGTATCGCGTGCTCGTCGGCGACTTCGCCGATTCCGCAGCCGCAGGTCCGCTGCGCGATCAGCTGCAGTCGTCCGGTTACGGGCAGGGAATGCTCATCGTGCGCCGTCCGAGCGACGCGCAGTTCGAGCGCAAACACGCGATCGTCGATGACGAAGGCGATCGCTACACGATCGACGGCGACTCGATTCTCATCATGCCGATGACCGCCGACACGATCGCCATCGGCGAGAAGCCGTATCGCACCGCGGCGCGAATCTTCATCAACCCGCGCGGCCTCTACAACGTCGTCAACGAGCTGAACATGGAGGATTACCTGCGCGGCGTCGTGCCCGCGGAGATGGGCTCGAAGGTTTACGACGAGCTCGAAGCGCTGAAGGCGCAGGCCATTGCGGCGCGCACCTACGCCGTGAAGAACATGAACGGCTTTCGCGTCGAGGGATACGACATCTGTCCCGGTCCGGCGTGTCAGGCGTACAACGGTTTTTCCGGCGAAGAAGCGCTGACGAATCAGGCCGTGAAAGAGACCGCCGGCCAGATCCTCACTTACGAAGGGAAGCCGATCGATGCGCTATACACATCGACGTGCGGCGGCGAGACGTCCGACGTCGGCGTGATGTTCCCCGGCCGCAACGAGCCGTATCTGAAACGCGCGCGCTGCGTCGAGCTGGAGATGACGACGCTCGCCGGCCGTGCCGACAGCGGCATGCTCACGGAGCCGCAACTGAACGGACGCTACTTCTCGGCGGTCGCCGGATTGCCGGACATCGGTTCCAGCTGGAGCGCGAGCGACGTGACGTCAGCCGTGACGAAAGCCGCGCAGGCGATCGGCTACACGATGCCGGCTGATGTGAAGCCGCCCGCGTCATCGCGTCGCGGCGACGTGCTGACGTATCTCGCGAACGTTGCGAAGTTCGATCAGAACGCGAAAGCGCTGACGATGCCCGAGGATCGAAGCTACTACTTTCCGCAGAGCGCGGAGCCGGAGTCAGTCGCGCATCTCGCCGCCGCGTTCCTCATCAAGTTCGGCTTCATGCCGACGCAGAACATCGATCGCCTCGACATGAACGCCGCCATGCCGCGCGAAGAGCTCTACGGCATCCTCGGCTCATGGCTCCGCAAACACGACGCGCTGCGCGAAGTCACCGGCAAAATCCTGTCGCTGAACGACCGCACGATCGTGCTGAAAGCGGAAGGAAAAGGGACGAGCTACACGCTGCCCGCCGGCATCCCGGTGTTCCGCCGCATCGGCGATCGCGTGCAGGAGTACAAGTCCGCGCCGGTGATGCTCGGTGACCGCGCGTACATTCAACTCGACGCGCGCAAACGTCCCGTCGCCATCACCATCCTCGGCAATTTCGACGGCGCTTCGTTCGACCGAACGTCGAGCTTCGCCGACTGGACGCGTTCCTATCGCGCCGACGAACTGGTCACGTCGATCAACAAACGAAATCCCATCAAACAACTCCTCGGCATCCGGCCGTTAGTCGTCGATCCATCCAACCGCGTTGCGGAACTGGAAGTGACCGCGGAAGGCGGCCGGACGTTCGTGCTCAAAGGTTTGCCGGTTCGCTGGTCGCTGAACATCCCGGACAACTTGTTCATGTACGACGTGACCAAAGACGCCGACGGCATGGACCGCTACACGTTCTACGGAAAAGGGTGGGGCCACGGCATCGGATTCTGCCAGGTCGGCGCGTACGGAATGGCGTTCCGCGGCTGGACGGCGGAGCAGATTCTGAAGCATTACTACGCGGGGGTTGAGGTGGCGACCGCCGGTCAGTAGATGGTGAGTGGGGCGAGGTCGATGTGGTACTCGTCGTACTCGAGGAGCCGAGTCTCGTCGATGCGAATCGCGCCGCAGTGAAAGAACGGCTGGCAGATGAGCAGCACCGTCGCCTGTAATTCGCGGACCCGCGCTTTCGAAATGTGCGCGGTGCCATCGAACGTCCTGCCGACGCGAGTCATCTCGCCTCCGCGTCCGATCGCAATCACCTCCGCGCCCTCGACCGCTGCGAGCGGCCGAACGCCGCTCGCGTGCACGAAGAGAGTGACGTCCGGCGAGGTCGCAATCGCCGGCGGTAGCGGTTTCGGTGGCGCGCTCGCGCAATGCGCCGCGAATACGATGGCGACGATGAGGGCGGCGCGCATGGAGGAAGTGTAGCGTTGCGCGCGACCGCGCCGCCCGCGCCGCGGCGTATGATCCCCGCATGTCGACTGATTTCATTCGCCGCATCAAGAGCGAGATCACGCGCGCGGAAGGGGCTTCCGAGCAGTTGCTCGAGGAGATTGATGCGGAGCTGAACCGCGCGCCGACTGCCGAGCTTTGGATTCTGCGCGGCGATGCCATTCAGGTCAGTGACGCGGACGACGCCGATCTTGACGAGGTCGAAGCGAGCTATCTCGCGGCGCTGGAGCTCGATCCGAATTCTGCCGACGCTTACGAATCGCTCGGCCATTTTGCGTTCGGCGTCGCCGATGATCCGCGCACTGCCGCTGAATACTTTCGTGCGGCGATCTCGCGCGGTGCGGGAGCGAGTGCGCGCGAAGGGTTGCGCGATGCCGAGGACGAGCTCGCGGAGCTGGGCTGATTACGGTTCGGCGCCGAGGATGAGCGTTGCGAGAGCGATCGCGACGCGGCGATCGAGCACTCGCGCGGCATCCTCGGAAAGATCGAGTACATCCGCGACGCTGTTCGTGTCGGGACGGCGCACGATCCAGCCGACGTCCTTGTTCAGGTAATGGATGCGCACGTCCGACTCGAAATCGGCGCTGAACTTTCCTCCGACCTTTCGTACCCACGCGCGCAGCAGCGACTCCTCGGCGGCGTAGCCGAGAGTGCGGTCGGCGTCGCCGGAGAGAATGTTCCAGCGATTGCGTCCGAAGCGCGTCAGCACGTTTCGGCGCAGTCGCGCGAGCACGCGTCCTTCCTTGCCGATGATCGCGTGCGTCACCGATGGAAACGCGAGATTCGATTCCTGCGCGATCGTGATGACCGGCGTCGTTCCTTCGAAGATCGTGACGTTGATCGCCGGGACGAGCATGGCGATGACGATCGCGAATCCGGCGCTTAGCATCAGCGCGAGAATCGCCGGCGCGACGCGTCCTTCGGCGACGAGAAAAGCGACAGCCGCCAGTCCCGCGATCAGCACGACCGCTGACACGAGCGCGCCGATCACGCCGACGACGCTTGCGAAGCTGCGGTAGCCGAGGAGGACTTCGCCGTTGTCGCCGCGAATGCGGGCGCTTTCGCCGGCGGGAATGCCGGTCATGAAGCGATAGCGCGAGCGCTCGAAAACTGTTGCGGGCGGGGGAGTCGCCGGAAGAACCGGCACCGGCGCGGGAGCATCTTCATCCTCGGCTTCTTCCGCTTCGGGGAGCGAATACTCGAGCGTCGACTTCGGTACGCCGTTGCTGTCGAACGGCTCGGTCGGTCCTTCATCGAGGACTCCGACGGCGCTAACTGACGTCAGCGGAACTATGCTTTTTTTTTTAAGTCGTCTTCCGACATCTTCTCGTGCGGAAGCGTTTGCATCTGGACGCGCACCGCAGATGTCGGCATGCCGGCCAGCTCGCCGGGATACGGCGACGGCAACGGCTGCTCGAGCGGCTCGGCCGATCCATCTGCCTCAGTCGGCAGCTCTTCCGAGAAGCGTCCGTAGCTGTTGCCGAGTCTCAGTTTGGCGCCGTGTGTGAGCGGCGCGACGCGAACGCGTTTGCTGTTGACGTACGTCCCGTTCGCGCTGGCGAGATCGTGCAGGACGAAGAAGCCGCGCTCGAAAACGATCTCCGCGTGATGCCGCGATACTTTCGGATCACGGAGGATGATGTCGTTGCCGGGATCGCGTCCCACGGTGAAGGGACGATGGGTCTGGAGACGGTAGCTCTTCTCCGTCCCGTCGAGCCCGACGAAAAACAATTTCGCCATGAAGATTCAGATTCTAGCCTAACCGGCCGCTGCGCTAGTGCGGATCGTTGCCCGACTGCTCGAGAATCCCGACCAGTTCATCGATGCCGACAGGCTTCGTGAGCCAGCAGCGAATGCGCGGATCGAGCTGCTCCTGAGGCGGCGCGGGCTGGCCGCTGATGACGATGATGGAGATCGATGAGGTGCCGTTCCGGCCGATTCGCTCGAGCACTTCGCCGCCGTCCATGAGCGGCATGAGCCAGTCGAGGAGGATGAAATCGGGCTTCTCGGCTTCGATTCTTTCGACGGCTTCGGCGCCGTTCGCGGCGAGTTTCACCTCGTAACCGCGCTGGTTCAATCCGATGGCGTACAGCCTGCGCACGTCGGAGTTGTCCTCGACGATCAGGATTCGCGGGCGTGCCATCGACGAGCCCAGGTGCAGTTTTCGTGCTCGGTTACAATGCGCGCCATGCGGGCCGACTGGAACGAATACTTCATGGGAATCGCGCACCAGGCGGCGACGCGCTCGACCTGCGCGCGCAAGCACGTGGGCGCGGTGATCGTGCGCGATCGCACGGTCCTTTCGACCGGTTACAACGGCTCGCTGCGCGGCCTGCCGCACTGCGATGACGTCGGCTGCGTAGTCGAAGACGGACACTGCATCACGACCGTGCACGCCGAGGCGAATGCGATTCTGCAGGCGGCAAAGAACGGCGTGTCGATCGAAGGCAGCGAGCTCTACACGACCGCCTCGCCCTGCTGGAACTGTTTCAAGCTCATCGCGAACGCCGGTATCCGGAAAATCTATTACGGCGAGTTCTATCGCGAAGAGCGGTCGAGGGAAGTGGCGAAGCAGGTCGGGATCGACTTGGTCGACCTTCGGATGCCTTCCGCGAAGGACTGAGGACTGAGGACTGAGTGAGGCCGACGCGGAGCGACTCAGTCCTCAGTCCTCAGTCCTCAGCACTCCAGCCATGATTCTCGCAATCGATACTTCGTTACCGATCATGTCCGTCGCCCTCGTGCGCGATGGCGTGCTCCTCGGCTCCATCGCCATCGAAGGCAAAGGCTCTCGCAACGAAAAGCTGCTGCCTTCGGTCGATTGGTTGTTGTCGGAATCGGGCGTCGATCGGCGCGACATCGATCTTTTCGCCGTCACTCGCGGGCCGGGCTCGTTCACTGGCGTTCGCATCGCGCTGGCGACGACGCAGGGGATGGCACTCGCGCTCGGGAAGCCGGTGTGTGCGATGTCGACGCATGAGGCGATCGCGCTCGGCGAGGCTTCGCTCGATCATCCGCTCGATCGGATTCTCGTTTACGACGATGCCGGGCGCGGCGAGCATTACGTCACGTTGTTCGAAGGCGATCGTGAAGCATTCGCGCCGCGGCTGGCGCGCGCCGAGGAGCTGGATGTGCTCGTGCACGAGGCGGCGATGGCAATCTCAGTTGGCGATTTCGTGCAGCACGGCAACGTTGCGATTGCGTGCGCGCGGCGTGCGTGCGCCATTCAGCAGCGTGGCGAGCTCGCCTCGTACGCGGACGTCACGCCGATCTATGTCCGGCTGGCGGAGGCCGAAGTGAAGTTGCAGCAGAAGGCGAATGGGTGACGTCGTCATCTCTTTCGCAGCGCCGGGCGACGTCGACGACATTCATCGGCTCGAGCACGCTTCGTTTCCCGCGCCGTGGCGGCGATCGTTTTTCGATTCCGAGCTGATCGCCAGCGGCCGATTCAATCTCGTCGCGAAACGCGAAGGCGCCGTCGTCGGCTATCTCTTCGCGATGTGGTTTCTCGACGAGATGCACGTCAACAAGATCGCCGTCGACGAGACGATGCGCCGTCAGGGAATCGCGCTGCAGATGATGGAGCGCTGCATTCACTTCGCCGAAAACCACGGCATCCACATGATCTCGCTCGAAGTGCGCAAGTCGAATGAAGGCGCGCAGGATTTCTATCGATTCCTGAAGTTCGAGCCGACGTACGTGCGATCGCGCTATTACCCCGATGGCGAAGCGGCCGTCGTGATGACGAAGAAGCTTTAATCCCTCTCCCTCCGGGAGAGGGTGGCCGAAGGTCGGGTGAGGGGCGTCATGTATCCGTAATGCCACTCCCCTCATCCGCCCTTCGGGCACCTTCTCCCGGAGGGAGAAGGATGATCCCCGTTCGTTTCGCATTCGCAACCGGCGTCGTGATTCTCGTGCTCGTCCGACAGATGCCGATGACGGTGATTCCGCTCGCGGCGATCGACGTCGCGGGCGCGATCTGGACCGGCGTCGCGTTGCGCGCGCGTTAGTTGTCCGACCAGCGCACGCGATAGCTCGTCGCGGGCTTCAGCTGACTCGTCACCGCGTTGGCGATCTCGGTCGCGGTCACGACCGGTCCCGACTCGCGCGGTTCGGCAGCGATTGCCGCGATGTCGAGCGGCTTGTCCGTTCCGCGATTTCGCAACTGCAGCATCAGCGGATCGGGCGAGAGCCAGCGGCCTTCGAGCGTCGATACGACTTCGAGCAGAGTCGGACGCGTGATCGTGACGCTGTGATCGTGGCGCTCGAATCCTTCGCTGAAGGCGATCGGACCGGGCAGCTTCACCGTCAGATCCATCGACAGCGGCTGATAGACGAGATCCGCTTCTTCGGTGAGCGAATACGAATCCTCGCCGACGGCTTCGATGCGCGTTTCGAGGTCGTGCATCGCATCCGACGCCGTATTCACCAGCGCCTTCTCATCCTCGGTCAGCAGCAAATCGGGATTGTCGGTCAGCAGCGCCGCGAACACGATCTCCGCGCGCCGCGGCTGCGTGTCGAGATACGAGTAGATCGAATGCATCGACGCGAGGTAACGCGCAACGCCCTCGGACCAGAACTGCATCGTGCGCTCGAAGTGCTCGCGCTGTTCGCGCGTCGCGCGCGTGCTCGACGCCGGATAAATCGCGAGCTCCGTGAAGCCGTCGACGTACGTGAGACTCACCGTCACCGGCAGGTCGGAAAAGAAGTTCAGCATCTGTTCGCGCTTCACGATCGCGGAGTGCTCGACGTGTTCAATCGTGCCGTGTGTGCGATCGAAGATCACGCGCTCGTTCTCCGGCGCGACTCTCGCGAAACGAACGCCCCAGTCGTCGCGGCCGTTGATAATCGCCTCGCGCTGCGTATCGAGCCGTGACGTCAGCTCGCGCGGCGCTTCCGGATAAACGGCGAGCGTCGTCGACGCGACCACGCGCACCTGATTCGGATCGCGGCCTGCGGCGAAATCGAGCGTGAGGTGATCGCGCACAGGCCGCTCGGGATTGCACGCGGCCAGCGTCAGTGCAGCGATCGCGATGAGAAGCAGACGGCGCATCGTCATTCCTCGCGAATGGCGGCGATCGGATCGAGTCGCGATGCCATTCGCGCGGGATACCACGTCGTCAACACCGACAGCGTGATCGCGATTGCGTTCACGACGACGACGTCCGAGACGTCGAGCGAAAACGGCAGAAACCCGATCGGATAGATGTCGGCGGGCAGCGGCACGAGATGAAAACGATTCGACGCCCACGACACGCCGATGCCGAGGATGTTGCCGAGGAGGGTGCCGGTGAGGCCGATGAAGAGGCCGACCTGGAGGAACGTCGAGAGGATCGTGCGCTCCGTCGCGCCGAGCGTCCGGAGGATGCCGACGTGCGGCCGTTTTTCGACGATCAGCATCGACATCGACGAGATGAGATTCAGCGCCGCGACGAAGATGATCAGCGAGATGGTGGCGAACATCACGATCTTTTCGAGACGCAGCGCGAGGAAGAGCGGCCGGTTGATCTCCTTCCATGTTTTGACGAGGAGGTCGGGGAAACGTTGCGCGACCTGCGTCTGCGCGGATTCGGCGAGCGCGGTCGGTCCGTACATTTCGATCGATGTCGGTTTGCCGTCGGTGCCGAAAAGGCTTTCCGCTTCGGCGAGCGGCAGCATCGCGTCGCCCGCGCGTTCATCGTTTGAGGCGGCGACGACGCGCGCGATTTTGTATTTGCGCCAGACCGGCATCGGACCGAACGGCGTGAGTCGTGTGCGCGGCGCGACGACCGTCAGCGGATCGCCGGTGTCGAGTCCGACCGCGGCTGCGAAATCACGCGTGACGATGATCGACGGCTCCTCGCTCGCGACTTCGTCCGGCTTCGGTTCGTACGAGTGAATCCGCACCGGGCGTCCGCGATGATCGGCTTCGTTCGCGCCCCAGCCGATGCCGCTGACGATCGGATGAATCTCCGTCATGCCGGCGCGTTTGCCTTCGTCGATGACGCGCTGCGCGCCGTCGATCGTGTTCGATTTCGCCGGCTCGATCAGCAGTTGCGGGCTCGATGCGATGAGCCGCTCTTTGATCTGTCCCTGGAGTCCGGAAAGCAGCGCGATCGACACGAGCAGCGCGGCGACGCCGATGGCGAGACCGAGCATGCTGATGCTGGACATGACGACCGTGTGCGCGCGGCGCCGCGCGCTCCAGAGGTAACGGCGGGCGATGCGCGATTCGATCACGCGCGCGGCCGCATGAGAGGGAAGAGGATCACGTCGCGAATCGACGTCGAATCCGTGAGGATCATCGCCACGCGATCGATGCCGACGCCTTCGCCGGCCGTCGGCGGCATCCCGTACTCGAGCGCGTTCACGTAGTCATCATCCGCCTGATGCGCTTCGTCGTCGCCGCGCTCGCGCTCGGTGATCTGCTGCGCGAAACGGCGCGCCTGCTCGTCGGCGTCGTTGAGCTCGGAGAATGCGTTCGCGACTTCCATCCCGCCGATGTACAGCTCGAACCGCTCGACGTAGCGCGGATCGTCTTTGCGCTGCTTCGAGAGCGGCGAGATCTCGGTGGGGAAGTCGGTGATGAAGGTCGGATTGATGAGCTGCTTTTCGGCGACGATCTCGAAGAGCAGCGCGAGCAGCTTGCCGTCGATGAGCGACTCGGCGTATTCGCGGCTGATGCCTTCGCCGCGCGCGACGACTTCATCGATGAGCGTCGCGCGATTCTCGACGTCTTCGATGCCGCCGAAATGCGCGATCGCTTCTTTCATCGAGTAGCGCGCGAACGGCGTCGCGAACGAGATTTCGTTGCCGCGGAACGTCACCGTCTCGCCGCCCCGAATCTCACGCACCAACCCGCTCAGCAACTCCTCGGTCTCCTCGATCAGGACCTCGTAATCCGCGTATGCCTGGTAGAACTCCAGCATCGTGAATTCGGGGTTGTGCTGCGTCGAGATACCTTCGTTCCGGAAGTTGCGATTGATCTCGTAAACGCGCGACATGCCGCCGACGATCAGCCGTTTCAGATACAGCTCCGGCGCGATGCGCAGGAAGAGGTTCATGTCGAGCGCGTTGTGTTTCGTGATGAACGGCCGCGCCGCGGCGCCGCCGGCGATCGGTTGCATCATCGGCGTTTCGACTTCGATGAAGCCGTGCGAGTCGAACCAGTTGCGGATGTAGCGGACGATTCGCGCGCGCGTTTCGAACGTCGTCTTCACGTCGTCGTTGACGATGAGGTCGACGTAACGCTGGCGATAGCGCTGCTCGACGTCAGTCAGTCCGTGCCATTTCGACGGCAGCGGACGGAGCGACTTCACGAGGAAATCGATCTTCTCCGCTTTCACGGAGAGCTCGTTCGTCTTCGTTCGGAAGAGCGTGCCTTCGACGGAGATCCAGTCGCCGGCATCGAGATTTTTGTACAGCTCCCATTCGCGTTCCGGCAGCGTGTCTTTGCGGCAGTACGCCTGGATGCGCGCGGTCTTTTCGGAGAGGACGAGGAACGCCGTTTTGCCGAACTCGCGGATCGTCATGATCCGTCCGGCGATGCGGACGTGCGGCTTTTCCGTCTCGAGCTCCGTGGCCGGAGTCTCGCCGTACGACGCGACGACTGACGCGATCGTCGAGTCGACGTTTGCTTTGGTCGGATAGGCGTCGTAGCCGAGGGCGACGATGCGGTCGAGCTTTTCGCGGCGGACGCGAATGAGCTCCGACTCTTCGACTTCCGGCGTTTCGTTCTGCGGTTGATCGCTCATAACGTGTGCAACGCCTCGACTGCCTGATCGATGACGTCCATCGAAGTTGAGAATGACATGCGCAGGAAGCCTTCACCTTCCGGGCCGAAGACGACGCCGGGAACGGCGGCGATCGACGTGCGCGAGAGCAGCGTTTCCATCGATTTCCATGAGTCGGGGCCGAGCCGCTCGCGTGCGTCGGCGAACAGATAGAACGCGCCGTGCGGCGGAACGACTTTGAAGCCGGCTTCGGTCAATCCGTTTACGAGGCGATCGCGACGCTCGCGGTAGTCGCCGATCATCGATTCGGTGAACGCGCGGCCCTGACTGATGGCTGCGGCCGCGGCGAACTGCGACGGCGTCGAAACGCCGTTGATCGAATTCAGCACGAGCTTTTTCAGCGCGTCCATCCAGAGCGGACCGGCGACGAGATAACCGACGCGCCAGCCGGTCATCGCGTACGTTTTCGACAGCGTGAAGACGCTGATCGTCCGTTCGCGCATCCCTTCGAGCGAGGCGAGCGAGACGTGCTCGCCGTCGTACACGAGCGATTCGTAGGCTTCGTCGGAGATGACGATGAGATCGTGCTCGACGGCGAAGCGCGCGACCGATTGGAGCTGCGCTCGGGTGAGGACGTCGCCGGTCGGATTCGACGGCGTGTTGACGTAGAGCACGCGACTCTTTTCGGTGCGATGCGCGCGGAGGACGGCGGACAAATCGTCGACGCCGCGCGTTTCGCTCCATGGAACGCGAACGAGCTCGCCGCCGCTGTAACGCACCTGATCGCGGATCGGCGTCCAGTACGGCGCGAAGAGCATCACGTCATCGCCGGGATTCACCGTCGCCTGAAATGCGCAGAAGAGTCCGTGCGCGCCGCCGGAAGTGACGATGACGTCGCCTTCGATTCCGTTGCGCGACTTCAGTTTTTCGCGAATGGCATCGAGGAGCTGCGGGATGCCGGAGGACGGCGCGTAACGCGTTTGATTGGCGTCGAGCGCGTCTTTCATCGCGTCTTTGATGAACGACGGCGTCGGCATGAACGGCTCGCCGCCTTCGAGGCGCAGCACGCGCTCGCCGCGCGACGTCATGTCGATGACGCGGTTGCGGATTTTGACGATGTCGGAGAAGCCGAGGAGGTCGGTACGGTCAGCGGTTCGCAAGCGGCGCGGATTGTAACCGGTGGGGAGGCATGAGGGATGAGTGATGAGGTATGAGTAAACCCGCCTCTACTCATACCTCATTACTCATCCCTCATGCCTCAATCACTGCTTCGGCGTCGGTGGCGGTGCCTGCATCCCCGGATTCGTGATCGGCGCGCTTGGCGTGATGATGTTCTGCGGTGCGGCCTGCGGCGACGGCGCGGCCTGCGCCTGCGGCATCGCATATCCCGGCGGCGTTCCCTGGAACGACATCGACTCGCGGCTGTGCTCGGACGGATACATCGTCAGCAGCGCGAGGTGAATCATCTGCGAGTCGAGCACGCGCGGATTCACGCGGACGTCGAGCAGCTGATGATTGATCGCCAGCGCTTTCGCGTAATAGTGCAGCGCGGCGTCGGTGTTGTGGCGCTTCTCCTCCATCAGTCCGAGCTGGAAGAGAGCCTGCGAATGGCCGGGCTTCAGATCGACGGTCTCCGCGAACGACGAGCGTGCGGACGAGATGTCGTTGCGCGCCGCCTGCAGGAGGCCGAGGTTGTACCAGGCGGGGTAGAACTTTTTGTCGGCGGCGAGGGCGCGGTGGAACTCGACTTCCGCATCCTTCGGGAAGCCTTTGTTGACGAGGTACTGACCGAGCTCGTTGTGCACGACGGCGTTGTTCGGGTTCGTGCGCAGCGCGTCGAGGTCGCGCTGAATCGCGGCGTCGAGCGGACTCGCGGCCGGATTCAGATACTTCGCGTAAAACGGCGGCTTCTCGTACGCGTTGCCGGCGTTGCGATGCAGGTTCATGTTCATCGAGCAGCCGGCCATGGACATGGCCAATGCCAGCGCCGCGATTGCAATCAGTGTCAGTCGTTTCATCGTCAGTCCTGAATTGGTTTGGCTTTCAATTTCACCTTGCCGTCGACGGTCTCGACGCGAAAGGCAACGGTGTTCACCTGGTAGCGGCTGCGGACGACTTCCGTCTGCTTCTGAATCATCGCCGACAGCTGTTCGAACGTCATGTTCGGCTGCTTGCCCTGCTTCAGATGCTCTTTGCGGATCTCGTCATACAGCCGTTGCATCTGTTCGCCGTTCGAGCCCGGCGCCATTCGTACATACGGATCGCCCCCGTCCGACGTTACGCGCGGCGGCGGAGGCGGTGGCGGCGCGATCGGCTCGACGGGACCGGAAAGCGCGGCCTGGCGGCGGCGAAAGTCCATCGGACCTTCTTCACGCTCGCGCATTTTGCGTCCCCACAACTCGCGCAGCTGATTGAGCCGGCTGACGAGCTGATTGAGGCGGAAGCGACGCGTGTTGTCGCGGATCTTCTGTTTGTTCAGCTCGTGGACGTAGACCTCGACGAGACGCCGCTCGTGCGTCGGCGGCGTCTTCTGGATTCCGGCGAAGAACTGGTCGTATCGGTTCTTCAGTCTTCGGAGGTCTTCTTCGAGCTTATCGAGCTCATCGTCCTGTTTGATCACGAGGTGGCCGTTACAATACGCGCGTTCGGTGCCATGCGTAAAACCGTTGCCAGTACCGGAGATTCCGACGCGGCGCCGCTCCGTTCCATCCCGTCCGTCGAGCGGATTCTGAGCGCCGACGCGTTCGCGCCGCTGGTCGATGCGTTCGGCCGCACGCGCGTGAAAGACGCGGTCGTCGAACACCTCAGCCTGCTCCGGGCGAATCGCGGCACGTGGCGCGAGGACGAAGCGCTGATCGCGATTCGCGGCTCACTCGAGCTCGCCACCGGTTCCTCCCTTCGCCGCGTCATCAACGCCACCGGCGTCATCATCCACACCAACCTCGGCCGCTCTCCCATC
>Ga0070701_10000442_pt1 | contig 14151 bp, 15 predicted proteins | sample KBSK5102metaG_FD_65451 | JGI IMG/M metagenome (GOLD analysis project Ga0070701, IMG submission 65451) | Corn, switchgrass and miscanthus rhizosphere microbial communities from Kellogg Biological Station, Michigan, USA - KBS K5-10-2 metaG | ecosystem: Host-associated > Plants > Roots >... | reverse complement strand
CGTCGGTGACCACGATCGTCCCGACCCGCTGGCCCGCGGCGACCGGAAGCGCGAGGACGCCCGGCACGACGACCCGCTCGGAGAGCGGCCGGTCGGTCGACGCCGGCCGGACGATCCGCCGCGGCGCGACGGCCGGAACGGGCGCGAGCCCCCAGCCGACGGGGAGCGTCGCGTACGTGCGGCCGGGGTCGACGACCGTCACGCGCCGGTAGCTGTCGAGGCCGAACCGGAGCAGCGCCGCGAGATCGCCGTCGCGCTGCGCCTCGGTGGGCGAGCCGAGCACGACGGCGGTGATACCCACCCCGCCCGACCGGGCAAACGCGGCCTGGGACCACCCGGCGCCGGAGGTGTGGCCGGTCTTGCCGCCGACGAGGCCGCCGAAGCGCCCGAGCAGGTTGTCGGTCGACTCGACGACGCGGCCGTCCGAGAGTGTGGCGCGCGACATCCCCGCGTAGCGCCGGATCACAGGCACGCGGAGCGCGTCGCGAACGAGCACGGCGATGTCGCGCGCGGTCGAGACGTGGCCCGGCTCGTCGAGCCCGTGCGGATTGCGGTAGTGCGTGCCATGGAGATCGAGCTCGGCGGCCTTCCGGTTCATGAGCGTCACGAAGCGACGCTCGCTCCCGCCTGCGGCGACCGCGAGGGTGGTCGCCGCGTCGTTGGCGCTCGGCACGAGGGTCCCGATGAGGAGATCGCGGACGGAGATCCGCTGGCCGGCACGGAGATCGAGCGTTGACTCTCCGATCCGTGCGGCGACGGGCGGCACGGTGACCACGTCGTCGAGCGAGAGGTGCTCGAGCGCGACAAGGGCTGTCATCAGCTTCGTGATGCTCGCCATCGCCCGCGGCGCGTCCGCGCGTCGTGCTGCGAGCGTGTGGCCGTCGACCGAGCTCTGCACGATGTACGCCTGCGCTTGCACGGCCGGAGCGGTCGCGCCCCGGGCGGACGCGGAGACGGCGAGAACCGCGATCGCGACGGCGAGGCCGAGGCGCATCGGAGGGCCGGTGACGCTCACCATCCCGCCGCACCCCAGACGGCCGCCGACAGTCGCGCCGCCTCGGCCCCGGCGGCGGCACGCCAGTCGTCCGGAGGCGCGTCGCGGTACGCATAGATCACGGACCTGGAGGCGTTGACGAGGGCGCTCGCCGGGCCGCTCGTGAACGCCCGCGCCACGTCGGCCGGGCTCGCGCCCTGCGCGCCGACGCCGGGAAGCAGGATGATCGCCCGCGGCATCGCACGGCGCGCCTCGCCGACGATACGCGGGACGGTGGCGCCGACGACGGCGCCGACGCTCGACAGGCCGCCCGCGCCGACGATGTCCGCGCCCCACTCGTCGACGAGCTGCGCGACGTACTGCCACACCGGGCGCCCGTCGGCGAGCATCGCGTCCTGCAGCTCCGTCGCGCCGGCGTTCGAGGTGCGGACGAGCAGGAACACCCCCGCGCCGTCGCGGCGGCACGCGGCGAGGAACGGGTCGACCGAGTCGCGGCCGAGGTACGGGTTGACGGTCAGCGCGTCCGCCAGCGGTGCGTCGCCGGACGCCGGCTCGAGGAACGCGGCCGCGTAGGCGCGCGCCGTCGAGCCGATGTCGCCTCGCTTTGCGTCGGCGATCACGAGCAAGCCGGCCTCACGCGCGTAGCGGGCGACGCCCTCGAAGGCGCGCCAGCCGTCGCTCCCGAGCGCCTCGAAGAACGCGGCCTGCGGCTTGACAGCGACGACGTACGGCGCGACCGCGTCCACGATCCCCTTGCAGAACCGCTCGACCGCCGCCGCGGCGGAGGCGCGGCCCGCGTCCGCCTCGCCGCGCAGCTCGACGGGCAGAAGGTCGACCACGGGGTCGAGCCCGACGACGAGCTGCGTCCGCTTGCGCTCGACCGCCTCGGCGAGGCGGTCCGCGAACGGCGTCGGAGCGCCTGCGGCGTCGCCCGTCACGCGGCCAAGGGTAGCCCGCCCACCAGCGTGCAGATCGCATCGACCTCGAGCGCGCAGACCCGGAGCTCCGGCGGCGGCCGCCGCAGGAACGATGCGACGAGACGCAGCTCGTCGGCGTCCTCGGGCGCACGCGAGAGCGCCGCCCGCCGTGCCTCGGCGACCAGCGCGGCGGCCTCGTGCGCCGCGCCGGCCCCCCGCGGCACGAGCCGGGTCGCCGCGACGCGACCAGCTGTGATCGCGTGCACGCGTACGAAGCCGGGCTCACGCGCCGGGACGGCGACGCATGCGCTCAGCGACCGGAGGCGCTCGAGCTCGCGCAGCGCGTCGACCGCCTCCTCCAGCCCGGCGAGGCGGTCGCGCAGACGCGCGGCGTCCTCGAAGCGGAGCGCGCGACCCAGGTTGCAAACGCGTGCGCGGAGCGCGGGCACTGCCGCGTGGATGTCGTCGGAGTCGTGTCCCTCGAGCGCGCGGGCGGCGCGCCGGGCCGGCCCACGTCCGGGCAGCGGGCCGAGCGGCGTGGGGTCGGTGGTCGTCACCCAGCGACTTCCGCGACGACGCAGGTAGACGTGCCGGTCCGGTCGCGTGCTCCGCGCGTTCGCCGGCGGGCGGAGCTCGCGGAGCAGCCGCAGCTCCTCGAGCGCCGCCTCCAGCTCCGAGCCCGTCTCCCGCCACTCGACGTTCTCGAGCGCCGCGAGGGCGGCTTCGACCGCCGGCCGCTGGCGACCGCCCGCGAAGTAGGAGCGCAGCCTCGCCCGCAGGTCACGCGCCCGCCCGACGTAGAGCGCGAGCCCGCCGCGGCCGCGGAAGACGTAGACCCCGGGACGCGGCGGCGCACCCGACACGAGGGAGCGCTTTGCGTGCAGGCGCCGAGCCCGCGGCGCTGCGAGCTCGACGATGTCCGCGAGCGTCCTCGCGCCGCGCTCCTGGGCGAGCCCGATCAGGACGACGAGGATCTCCGCCGTGGCGCGGGCGTCGGGAAGCGCTCGGTGGCACGGCTCCGTCGACACGCCGAAGAAGTGCGCGAGGGATGCGAGCCCGACCTTTTTGGTGCGCTCCCCGAGCAGGCGCCGCGCGAGCCAGACGGTGTCGACGACCGGCGCGGCGATGCGACGCCCGGTGAGGAGCTCGACCTCACGGTCGAGGAAGGCGAGGTCGAAGCGGGCGTTGTGCGCGACGATCGCCGCGTCGCCGGCGAACGCGAGCAGCCGGCGGACGGCGAGCTGCGCGCGCGGGGCTCCTCTCAGCGCCTCGGCGCGGATCCCGGTGATCGACGTGACGGCGGCGGGAAGCGCGACCCGTGGGTCGACGAGCGTCTCGAACGCGTCCTCGAGCTCGAGCGCCCGGACGCGCTGCGCCCCGATCTCGCAGATCCGCGACGTGCGCGGCGAGAGACCCGTGGTCTCGAGGTCGACGACGACGAAATGCGCGTCCTCGAGCGCGACGTCCGCGCCCGGCGGCGACGCGAGCCCGACCGATGCGCCGCGCCAGGCGAGCCGCGCGTCGCCGGTGACGACGTCGTCGAGCAGCGACCGGGCGAGCGCCGTCGGCGCGCTCGCGAGGGCGAACAGCGTCCGCGCCGCCTCGTCGGCCGGCACCGGCCCGCGCCGGGCCTCGACGAGCTCGACGAGCCGGTCGGCGGCATCGAACGAGAGCTGCATGCCTGCGAGCGTAATCGAACATGTGTTCGTACACAAGCAAGCCTCCGAGGCGCCCCGCTTGGATGTCGCTCTGTGCAACGAACCCGCGTATCGCTCACCGGGGTTCGCGACGACGCCAGGCGGCAGTTGCGACCGCGACAGCGGGCGCCTTCAGGGACGTGCCCGCCGCAAGGCGGGCCGCGGGACGGAAATCCGCTCGGCGGATTTCCGTCCCGCAGAGAAGAACGACTAGTTGACTGCTTTCTTCAGCTGCGAGCCCGCGCTGAACTTCGGCACGTTCGCGGCGGCGATCTGCACAGGCTCGCCGGTGCGCGGGTTGACGCCCTGGCGGGCCGCGCGTCGCGTGACGTGGAACTTGCCGAAGCCGGTGAACGTGATGGCGTCGCCGTTCTTCAGCGTGCCCTCGATCACGTCGAGAGCCGCGTCGACCGCGGAGCCGGCGTCGCGCTTGGTCATGCCGGCCTTGTCGGCGACGGCGTCCACGAACTCCTGCTTGGTCACGTTCGATCCTCCCTGGTCGATTGTCCTGGATTCCCCCGCACGAGCCTATAACCCACGCGGGTTCGGCTCAACCATGCGGGTTCATCCCCTGCTCCCGCTCCGGGAGCAGATCGCCCGCCCGGTAGAGCGCGGCGAGCCGCACGCCGACCCGTGCAAGGGCGTCTGCGCCCCCCTCCTCGCGGTCGACGACGCACACCGCGTGGCGGACGACGAGCCCGGCTGCGCGAACGGCTTCCACCGCCTCGCAGAGGGCGCCGCCCGACGTGACCACGTCCTCGACGAGGCACACGAGCTCACCCGGCTCGTGCGGCCCCTCGATGCGGTTCCCGGTGGCGTATTCCTTGGTTTCACCGCGCACGATGATGAAGGGCAGACCGGACGCCATCGCCGCCGAGGCGGCCAGCGCGACCGCGCCGAGCGCCGGTCCGGCGATGCGGGCGGAGCCCGGCTCCGATGCCCGAATCGCCGCCGCGAGCCGCTCGCCGAGCGAGCGCAGCAGCTCGGGGTCGGTCTCGAAGCGGTACTTGTCGAGGTACCAGCGAGAGCGCCGGCCGGAGCGGAGCGTGAAGTCGCCCTCGAGGAGCGCCACGTCGACGAGGCGGCGCCCCAGGTCGTCGACGGCGCTCACCGCAGTGCACCCTCGGCGATCGAGGCGAGGCGCTCCCGCGACGGGCCCTCGCCGAGCTCGAGCTCGGAGCCGTCGGCCCACCCGACGACGACGTTCCGTTCGTCGCCCGAGCGGCGACGCCGGAGGAGGAGCCAGGCACCGACGGCCGCGGCGGCGAGCAGGACGCGTTTCACGCGTCGTCCTCCGCGATCCGGCGCAGTGCCGTCCGCAGGTCGAAGGCGACGAGGCCGGCGGTGGGCTCGGGCACCGTCCTCGCGATGATCGTCCGCGCGCCGTCGGAGACGGCGACGAGCGAGCCGCGGCCGAGATCGACGTGGACGCGCTCGACGGCGACCTCCGGGCGCAGCGACGACGCCTCGGCGAGGAGCTCGGTACCCGCGGCGGCGAGCCCACGCGCGCGCGCGTCCTCCATCGGGCGCGCCGCTTCCACGGTGCCGTCGGGCCTCGTGACCACGGCCTCGACGACCTGCGTCGAGAGCGCGAGGAGCTCCGAGAGGGCGGCGGAGGCGTCCATGCCGGCGCCCGAAGCTACCAAACGAGCGGACGCGCGACCGCCGCCTGCGGCACGATCCCCCGGTGCGCGCCATCGGGGCGACCTTCGACCGCTTCTTCTCCGAGCGGGGGACACACCTCGCCGCGATGGTGGCCTACTTCGCGCTCGCCTCGTTCGTGCCGCTGATCTTCCTGGCGCTCTCCGTGCTCGGGTTCCTCGACCAGGCCGACTCGTCGAGCGCGCTCGTCTCGTACCTCGAGGACGTCTTCCCCGACCGCTCGGTGGAGTCGATCGTGAAGGTCGTGGACGCGGTGCAGCAGAACGCGACGGCGCTGTCGGTGGTCGGTGCCGTCGCGCTGCTCTGGAGCTCCGTCTCGCTCTTCTCGGCGCTCGAGTCCGCGTTCAACATCCTCTACGGGCGGCCCAACCGCCCGTTCCTGCGCGGGAAGGCGCTCGCCAGCGTCTACATGACCGCTGCCCTCTTCGTCCTCTTCGCCGGGCTCACGATCGGGACGTTCGGCTACGACCTGCTCCGCCGTTACGCGACGGACGTCGTCGGCAATCAGTGGGTCGCGCTCGCGTTGACCCTGCTCGTCTCCGGGGCGGCGCTCTTCGCCTTTCTCCAGTCGGCGTACTACCGCCTCCCGAACGCGCGGTTGACCCACCGCGAGGTGCTGCCCGGCGCGACGCTCGGCGCGGTCGTCCTCGTCGGGACGCTCCAGGCGCTGCCGCTCTTCGTCTCGCTGTCGTCCGACGTGGTCGCGCTGCAGGCGCTCGGCACGACGTTCCTGCTCCTCGTGTGGCTCTACGTGATGGCGAACGTGATCGTGTTCGGCGCGGCGCTCAACTACGTGCTCGCGTACGTCGACACGGGCCGCGAGGTCGAGCCGAGGCGCGTCGCCGTCACTCCCTCAGGGCGCTAGGAGAATCGCGAGCTCCCGCGCCGCGCGGGCGCGGTGCGAGTGCTCGCGCTTCCAGTCGTCGCCGAGCGCGGCGACCGTCCGCGTCTCGCCCTCGGGGACGAACACCGGGTCGAAGCCGAACCCCTCGTCTCCGGAGGCCTCGCGGGCGAGGTGTCCCTCGAGCGTTCCCCGGGCGACGAGCTCGCGGCCGTCGGGCGCGATCGCCACCATCACGCAGACGTAGCGCGCCGCCCGCTCGTCCTCGCCCGTGAGCGCCTCGAGCATCCGGCCGACCGGGTCGCCGGCCGCCCAGCGGGCCGTGCGCACCCCCGGCGCGCCGCCGAGCGCGACGGACTCGATCCCGGAGTCCTCCCCGACCGTCCACGTGTCGTCGAGCGCGTGCGTCCGGCCCCAGCGGGCCTTGATGCGTGCGTTGTCCTCGTACGTCGCACCGTCCTCGGGGGGCGGGTCGTCGCGCCCGAGGAGCTCGATCTCGAAGCCCGGGAGCGCCCGCCGCAGCTCCTCGAGCTTGTGCAGGTTCCCCGACGCGAGAGCGAGCCGCGGCACTACAGGAGCGACGCCGCCTCGCAGGCCGTGTGCTGCGCCGTGCGGAGCTCCTCGATCCCGCCCGTCGCGAGGTCGAGCAGCCGGTCGAGGAGCTCGCGCGAGAACGGCTCCTTCTCCGCGGTCGCCTGCACCTCGACGAGCCTGCCGTCGGCGGCCATCACGACGTTCATGTCCGTCTCCGCGGAGGAGTCCTCGACGTAGTCGAGGTCGAGGACCGGCTCGCCGTCGACGACCCCGACCGACACTGCGGCGACCGACGACGGCAGCGCCTTCGTCAGCCCGAAGCGGTCGAGGGCGCGGAAGGCCGCGACGTACGCGCCCGTGATCGCCGCGCAGCGCGTGCCGCCGTCGGCCTGGAGCACGTCGCAGTCGAGCCAGAGCGTCCGCTCGCCGAGGGCCTGGAAGTCACAGACGCTGCGCAGCGCTCGGCCGATCAGCCGCTGGATCTCCACTGTGCGCCCGTCCGGGCGGCCGCGCGAGACGGCTCGCTGCGTCCGCTCGCCGGTCGAGGCGGGGAGCAGCGAGTACTCGGCCGTCATCCAGCCCTTGCCCTTCCCGCGGAGCCAGCGGGGGATGTCCTCGTCGATCGTCGCCGTGCAGAGCACGACCGTTCGCCCCTGCGCGTAGAGGACCGAGCCGTGCGGCTGCTCGAGGAAATCGGGCTGCAGGTCGAGCTCGCGGAGCTGGTCGGGGCTGCGTCCGTCGTGGCGTGTCAAGGCGTCTCCCTCTGGGATGGCAGGGCGTCGCGCGGGATCATGCCGCCTGCGACGCCGCGGCGGCGATCGTGACGCGCTCGACGTCGCGCACCGGCAGCTGCAGGAAGCGCTTGCCCATCTCCGCGAAGTCGTCCGGGTCGCCGGTGGTGAGGAAGCGGATCGAGCCCTCGCGTCCCTCGCCGTTCTCGATGCCCTTGCGCGCGAGGGTCTCGGACACCTCCCGGGCCGTCTCGTCCGCCGAGAAGACGAGCGTCACCGCGCGTCCGAAGACCCGCTGGAAGATCGGCCGGATGATCGGGTAGTGCGTGCAGCCGAGGATGACGGTGTCGACGCCCGCGTCGCGGAGCGGCGCGGCGACCTCGCGGACCGCCTCGGTCGTCTCGTCGCCGAAGGGATCGGCCCCTTCGATGAGCGGGACGAGGCGCGGGCACGGGACGGAGACGACCTCGACGCTCGCGTCGTGCGCGTGGACGAGCGCCTCGTAGCGCCCACTCGCGACGGTCGCCTCGGTCGCGAGCAGCCCGACGCGCCGGTTCCGGGTGGCGAGCGCCGCCGCGTGCGCCTCCGGCTGCAGGACGCCGACGACGGGCACGTCGAGCGCGCGCTGCAGGTCGGGCAGGCCGGCCGCGGTCGCCGTGTTGCACGCGACGACCACGAGCTTCACGCCCTCCTGCTCGAGGTGTCGTCCGACCTCGAGCGCGAAGCGCCGCACCTCCGCCAGCGGCCGGGGACCGTAGGGCAGCCGGGCGTTGTCGCCGAGGTAGACCGCGTCCTCGTGCGGCAGCGTCACGAGCAGCTCGTGGAGGACGGTGAGGCCGCCCACGCCCGAGTCGAACACGCCGATCGGCCGTGCGTCCATCGCGGGATGATACGGGCGTCGCCACACACGGACGCCTTACAGACGTGGGCTACCCTGGCCGCCGTGACCGCGCCCGCCGCACGCGTGTTGCTCGTCCTGGTCGCGGCCGTGGCGGCGGCGCTCGTCGCCTCCGGCCCCGCGGGCGCGTTCTCCAAGCAGGACGTGACGATCACGTCGGCCGACGGGACGGCGCTCGCCGCGACGCTGACCCTGCCGGACGGCGCGGCCCCTGCCGGCGGCTGGCCGGCGGTGATCTTCATGCACGGCCTCGGCGGCAACCGCTCGAGCACGCTCGCGGCCGCGCAGCAGATGGGCATCGGCGACCGCTTCGCCGTGCTCGCCTACGACGCGCGCGGCCATGGGCAGTCGGGCGGGCTGATCGGGATCGACGGCCCGAAGGAGATCGCCGACGTGAAGGCGGTCTTCGCGTGGCTGCGCGACCGGCCGGACGTCTCCGACACGCGGATCGGCGGCTGGGGCGTCTCCTACGGCGGCGGCGCGGCGTGGAACTCGCTCGCGGCCCGTGTTCCGTGGGCCGCGCTCGAGATCTCGATGAGCTGGGTCGACCTCCGCGACGCGCTTCTTCCCCAGGGGCTCGCGAAGACCGGCGTGATCGCCGGCTTCCTCGGCTCGCTCGACCCGAAGCGCGTCGACCCGGAGGTGCTCGCGATCCGCGATGCCGCCTATGCCGGGAGCCTTGCGCCGGTGCTGCCGTTCGCCGCCGCACGCACGTCGCTCCCGGCGCTGAAAGGCGTCAAGACGCCAGTCTTCATGATGCAGGGCCGCCGCGACTTCGCCTTCGGCATGGAGCACGCGCTGAACGCCTACCGCGCGCTCGCCGGCCCGAAGGAGCTGTGGTTCGGCCTCTCGGGCCATGCCCCCTCTTCCGGCGTCGCGGCGGACACCCCGGCCATGCTCGCCGAGGGCGCGCGCTGGTTCGACCGGTACGTCGGCGGCAAGACCTCGATGGCGTTCGGCAAGCCCGTCGCGATCTCGCCCGAGAGCTGGAAGGGCCAACCGGTGCGGTTCGCCGGGGTGCCGAAGGTCGTGACGACGCGGACCGTGTTCGCGGCGAAGAGCGCCTTCGGCCAGTCCGGGAAGCTCCAGCGCACGCTGCCGCGCCTCGCGCGCCCGACCGAGGTGTTCGGCTCGCCGGTCGTCCAGGTGAGTGCGAACGCGACGGGCGGGTGGTCGCGCATCGTCGCCGTCGTCAGCGCACGCACGCCGGCCGGCAAGGAGATCGTCGTCGCGGGCGGCGGCGTGCCGGCGAAGGCCGGGAAGCGCACGTACCGGATCGTGCTCGGCAACCAGGCGACGTTCCTTCCGAGGGGCTCCAAGCTGACGGTGACGATCGCCTCGTCGTCGCTCGCCCAGAATCCCGGCAACCTGCTCTACCTCGACCTGCCGTTCCCCTCGACGGCGCGGCTCGAGGTCACCGGCGGCTTGCTGCGGCTTCCGCAGCTGGCGACGCCGGTCTCCCGATGAGGCGCGCGCTCGCGGTCGCGGCCGCGGTCGCGCTCGGTGCGGTCGCCGCGGCGGGCGCCACGACGAACGCCGATCCCGGAATCACGGCGACGTCGGTGCTCATCGGCGGGACCGTGCCCCTCTCCGGAGAAGCCGCCGCGTTCGGCACCGTCGCACCGGGGGCGAAGGCGTACTTCGACTACGTCAACTCGACGGGCGGGGTCAACGGGCGCAGGATCGAGTACCGCTACTACGACGACGCCTACAACCCCGCGCAGACCGTCCAGCTGACGCGGAAGCTGGTCGAGCAGGACCACGTGTTCGCGATCTTCAACGCGGTCGGCACGGCGAACAACCTCGCCATCCGCGACTACCTGAACGCGCAGAAGGTGCCGCAGCTCTTCGCCGGCGACGGCTCCCAGGCGCTCGGCGGCGCGTCGGCGCGGTATCCGTGGACGGTCGGCTTCCTCCCGAGCTACCGGGGCGAGGGCGCGGTCGTCGGGCGCGACCTCGTCGCGACGCGGCCGAGGGCGAAGGTTGCCGTGCTGCTCGAGAACACCGAGCTCGGCAAGGACATGACGCGCGGCCTGTCCCGCGCGATCGCGGGGAAGGGACCGAGGATCGTCGCCTCGGAGCCGTACGAGCTGACGTCGACCGACGTCGTCGCCCAGGTCGCCAAGCTGAAGGCGTCCGGCGCCGACACGCTCATGCTCTTCGCGACGCCGAAGTTCATGATCCAGGCGATCGTCGCGGCGAAGAAGCTCGCGTGGAAGCCGCAGCTCTACATCGCGTCCGTCTCGATCGAGCCGACGATCATGGCGATCGCACGGGCGAACGCGCCGGACCTCACCCGCGGCGCACGCGCGATCGCGTTCGTCAAGAACCCGAACGACCCGATCTGGCGCAACGACCCGACGGTCGCGCTCTACAAGTCGATCCTGAGTCGCTTCGCCCCTTCGGCGAAGTGGAGCGACGTCTACAACTGGTACGGCATGACCGTCGCCTGGACGATGGTCGACACGCTGCGGCGGGCGGGCAAGAACCTCACTCGCGCGACCCTGCTGCGCGCCGCGCGGAGCCTCGACACCACGAGGAACCCGTTCCTGCTGCCCGGAACACGGCTCCGCACCTCGGCAACGGACGCGTTCCCGATCGACACGGTCTACCTCTACCGCTACGACAACAGGCAGTGGGTCCGTACCGCAGGGCCCTTCCCCGCACGATGACTCGACCCCCCAAGGAGGGAACACCAACGATGAGGACACGGACACGCACCGCCGTGGTCTCGGTCGCGGCGCTCGTCGCGCTCGCGCTCGCGGCCGTGGCCACCGCGGCGTACACGTCACCGAAGCTCTCGGTCTCGTACGCGCCGGGGAACATCACGAACATCGTCGCCTCCGCGTCGGTGAACGACGACGCGACGGCCCGTGCGGCGATCGTCATCCCGAACGGGAGCACGATCACGAGCACTGCGGCACCGGGCACGAAGGTGGGCACAGCGAAGGCGCAGGTCAGCGCCCTCGCGCTCGGCGGGGCGCTGCTGCCCCTCGCGGGCGACATCGTCGTCGCGCCCCCCGGCGCGGTGACGCCGGCGTCGCAGACGGGCTGCATCGGCCCCGTGACGCCGCAGCTGACGCTTCTGCTCGTGCTCCAGGCGGCGGGCCAGACGATCAACCTCCCCGCGTACATCCTCCCGACGAGCGGCGCCCAGACGGCGCTCGGCTCGACGCAGCTCGTGTTCTGCCTGCCGCCGCCGGACATCCCCGCGGACAAGGGCGGAGCGACGTTCGGGGCGAAGTTCCTGAGCGCCGACCTGACGCTGAACGGCGTCATCGGCCCGGTCGTGCAGGGCGCGTGGGTCGCGTTCTGGACCCCGTGGAACGCCGGCGTCGGGACCGTGAACACCGCCGCGACCGTCGTCTCCCCCGCTGCGATCGCGCCGGGCGGGATCACGCTCTCCGGCCGCAAGGTCAAGGGCGTCAAGCGCCTAGCGGGCCGGGTCACGCAGGGCGGCGCAGGCGTCGCGACGCGCGTGACGATCCTCGCCGGCGCGAAGCGCCTGGCGACCGTCGCGGCCAAGGCGAACGGGACGTTCAGCTACGCCGTTCCGAAGAAGTCGAAGGCGACGACCTTCCGCGCGCGCGCGGTCGTGGCCGGCCGGGCCGCACCGGCTGCATGCACGCCGTTCGCCTCGCTCGGCGTGCCGTGCGTCAACCCGACGGCGAGCGGCTTCACCGCGACGTCGGGGAGCGTCCGGCTCCGCTAGAAGAGCCAGCGACGCGGAGATCGGAGCGGGCGCCTGCGGGCGCCCGCTCCATGTCGCGGGGCTCAGGCCGGCCCGAAGCTCGGGGCGACGCCGAAGACCGCCTCCGCGACGCCGGCGGCCGTCGCGCCGTACCGATGCGCCGTGGCGGACGGCACGAAGAACGCGTCGCCCGGGCCGAGTGTCGCCTCGACGCCGGCCGCTTCGACCTCGAGCTCGCCGCGGGTGACGTAGACGAGCTCCTCCCCGTCGTGGGACTCCTCGAGGCTCGCCCGTCCGGCGGGCACGGTCAGCGTCCCTGCCGTCAGGTGCTCGGTGCTGATCAGGAGCCCCACGAGCACGTCGCGGTCGAGCCGCCAGACGCTGTCCTCCCGGCGCAGCAGGTGCAGGGAGCCGTCCGGCGGGCGCGCGCCGGCGAGGTTCCCGACCACGCCCTCGACGGCGTACACGCTCTCGTCGAGATACGGCCTCGTCCGCGCGTACGAGCCGGAGGTGCCCGTCGCCGGCGGCGGCGCGAAGAGCTCGAGCACCCGTAGCGGCTCGTCGCCGTAGGAGAAGCCGTGATGCCAGGTGTCGCGGCGGAAGAAGACGCTCTCGCCGGGGTCGGCTCGGACGATCTCGCCGGTCTCCGGGTTCGCGAGCACGAGCGTCCCCTGCAGCACGTGGAGGAGCTCGTCCGCGGCGAACACCGTCCGGAAGCTGTCCGAGTGGCGGAACACGCCGCCGGGCGGGAGGCCGAAGACGATCGCGTGGATCCGCTGCGAGGAGACGTAGATCCAGTCCTCGACGAAGCCTGCCTCCTCGTCGCCCCAGGTGTGCCGGACGGCGTCGGCCGCGCGGATCACCGTCGGCGCCTCGAACGACGGCCGCGGCGAGGGCCTATAGCCCATCGTGGCTCCGGCGGTCGTGGGCGAGGCGCGCAGCGTCGAGCTCGGAGAACGACGCGTCGTAGAGCGGGTCGGGGAAGCCGCTCTCGATCGTGCGCGCGACGCCGTCGCGGCCCGCGGCCTGTGCGGCAAGCATGATCTCGAGCGCGTGGTAGGCGTGCTCCGGCCGCGTGACGGTCGGGCGGCCGCTCTCGACGCAGTCGACGAGATGGCGCAGGCCCTCGGTCCATTGCCAGTGCGGGTCGGTCTCGGGGAAGACGCGCCAGGCGCCGTCGTCGTTTCGCCAGAGCTCCCAGCCCTCGGGCGCCCAGTCGTCGCCGAGGAGCTGGATCGTCCCTTCGCTGCCGTAGATCTCGATCGCAGGCGATCGGTAGCGCTGCATCGTGAAGCCGGTCGTCACCACGGCGAAGCGCGCATCGCCGAAGTCCAGCAGCACGTGCGCGTTGTCCTCGGCCTCGACGCGGATCGGGCGGCCGTCGACCTCGCGCTCGGGAATCGCGACTCCGGTCATCGCCGTCACGCGCCGCGCGGGCCCGAATACGGCGCAGAGGCTCGTGACGTTGTAGACGCCGAGGTCGAACAGCGACCCGCCGCCGGGCGCGTAGAACCACTCACCCCACCACGGCCCCGCCCAGCCGTAGCGCGCACGGGCCGTGAGGAGCTCTCCGATGCGGCCGTTGCGCACGGCACCGTGCACCGCGCGGAAGGTCGGGCTCAGGAGGATGTGCGGCGCGCAGACGAGCAGGCCGGGCGACGTCTCTGCCAGCTCGAGGAGCTCGGCTGCCTCCCGGAGCGACGTCGCCATCGGCTTCTCGACGAGGACGTGCTTGCCCGCCTCGAGCGCAGCCCTCGCGAGCGGGCCGTGCTCGTTCATGCTGGTCAACACGAGGACGACGTCGACGTCGGCTGCGCCGATCACCGCGTCGGGCCCGCGCAGCTCCGGCTCGGCGTCGTAGTGCGCGGCCGCGCCGCGACGCTTCGCGTCGTCCACGTCGTACAGCGCGCTGACGCGCACGCGCCCCTCGGTGCGCAGCCGCTCGATCATCGCCCGATACGGTCCGGCGAAGACGCTGCCGCAGCCGATCACGCCGAGCCCGAGGCTCATCTGGCCCGTCTCGCGACCCGGTAGTACGCGTCGGTCCACGCGGGCCGGTCGACGTCGAGGCCGCGCTCGAGGCCGATGCGAACAGCCACCGCGGCGGTGGCGGGGAACGTCGAGACCGCCGTGAGCCTGCGGTCGGTCGTCTCGCCGCCGGGCGCGCGGATCACCGTCGCACCCTG
>Ga0070701_10000437_pt1 | contig 14250 bp, 10 predicted proteins | sample KBSK5102metaG_FD_65451 | JGI IMG/M metagenome (GOLD analysis project Ga0070701, IMG submission 65451) | Corn, switchgrass and miscanthus rhizosphere microbial communities from Kellogg Biological Station, Michigan, USA - KBS K5-10-2 metaG | ecosystem: Host-associated > Plants > Roots >... | reverse complement strand
CCGGCGCGACGCTCGCGCGCGACCTCGTCATCGGCGGCGAGTTCATCGTCGTGCTCGAGATCACCGGCGACATCATCCGGAGCGCCGTCGCGATCGAGCGTGACTGGCTCACGCCGACGAAACGCGAGATCGTGCACGCGATCGACGGCGGTCGCGTGCGCGCCGTCGAACGGCTTTGGTATCACGGCATTCTTCTCCGCGAACAGCAGGTGCCGGTTGACGCAACCGCGGCCGCGCGGCTCCTCGCGCAACAGGTCGCGATCGCGCCCGAATTGCGGCAGCGCGTCGCGTTCGCGCAGCTCGACATCGACTGGACGCCGATCGTCGAGCAGGCGGTCGCTGGTCGCACACGCGCGGATGACGTCGACGTCGCGGCGTTCCTTCCTTACGACGTGCGGCGAAAGCTCGACGCGCTCGCGCCAACGTCGATGGCGCTGCCGAGCGGACGATCGGCGCGACTCGAATATCGCGAAGACGGCAGCGTCCTCGCGTCCGCGAAGCTGCAGGAGCTGTTCGGACTCGCGGAGACGCCGCGCATCGGTCCGCATCGCACGCCGATCACGCTCGCGCTGCTCGCGCCGAACGGACGTCCCGTGCAGGTCACGCAGGACCTGCGCAGTTTCTGGAGCTCGACGTATGCCGAGGTGCGGAAGGAGCTGCGGGCGCGATATCCGAAGCATCCGTGGCCCGACGATCCGTGGACCGCAACGCCGACGCATCGTACGAAGCGGCGTTAGCATGCGGGCATGTTTGCCGCCATCATCCTTCTCGCAACCACCATGAGCGCCGCCGACGTGAATCTGACAAACGAGCTCGCCGCGAAATACGGCGAAACGCAGCGGCCGGCCATCGAGCGCGGAGTCGCGCAGGTACGCCAGTTCTGGCGCGCTGAAGACGGCGACGACGCCGCATTCGCGGAGTTCGTTCGCACGAATTACGCGGGCGACGTCGCAACGCGCGACGCGCTCTTCGATCGGATGGAGTTCGCGTTCGAATCGCTCGACGGACACATGCTCGAGATCTCGCGCGACTGGCGACGGCAGTCCGATCTCGACATCGGCACCGTCTACGGCTTCGACGACATCATGGCCGGCTACGATCCGTCCGCGCATGTCAGCGACGATCTCTTCGCGAACAAGCTCGCGTTCGTCGTTCTGCTGAATTTCCCGCTGACGACGCTCGAGCAGCGTTTGTCCGAAGGCGACAAATGGTCGCGCCGGCAGTGGGCCGAGGCGCGACTCGCGCTCCGTTTCTCGAAGCGCGTGCCGTCGAGCGTGAACCTCGCGATTGCGCGCGCGACCGCGGAGTCCGCGCAGTACGTCTCGAACTACAACGTCTGGATGTATCACGTCCTCGACAGCGAAGGACGGCGCCTGTTCCCCGCGAAGATGCGGCTGCTCGAACACTGGAACCTGCGCGATCAGATCAAAGCCGATTACAACGACGCGGAGAACGGACTGGCGAAGCAGCGGCTGATGCAGCGCGTCATGGAGCGCATCGTCGATCAGTCGATTCCGGCGGCCGTCATCGACAACCCGAGCGTCGACTGGAATGTCATCGCGAACAGCGTGAAGCCCGCCGCTGCGAACGACGACGGCACCATTCCCCCGCCCGCCGGCCGCGCTCCGAGTCTGCACATCAACGAGTCCGAGCCGAACACGCGTTACGAGATGCTGCTGAAGACGTTTCGCGCGGCGAAGCTCATCGATCCGTATTCGCCGACGGCGCCGACGCACATCGCGCGCAGCTTCAATGAAGGTCGCGAGCTGCCGGAAGCGCGCGTGAAGGCGATGCTCGAAGCGGTGCTCAGCTCACCGCTCGTGCCGCGCGTCGCGGAGCTGATTCGCAAGCGGCTCGGACGTCCGCTCGAGCCGTTCGACATCTGGTACAACGGCTTTCGCCCGCGCGGTGCGTATACCGAGGCCCAGCTCGACGAGATTACGCGGAAGAAGTATCCGACGGCCGCCGCGTACAAAGCGGACATGCCGAATCTCTTTCAGAAGCTCGGCTTCAGCAAAGAGACCGCGGAGATGCTCGCGAACAACATCGTCGTCGATCCCGCGCGCGGTTCCGGCCACGCGCTCGGCGCCGAACGTCGCGCCGATCATCCGCATCTGCGCACGCGCGTCGGCAAAGACGGCATGGATTACAAGGGCTACAACATCGCGGTGCATGAGATGGGGCACAACGTCGAGCAGACGTTTTCACTCAACTCGATCGATTACACGCTGCTGAACGGCGTGCCGAACACCGCGTTCACGGAAGCGCTCGCGTTCGTCTTTCAGAATCGCGATCTCGAGCTGCTCGGCCTCGCAAAACCGAGCGAGGAAAGCCGCGCGAATGCCGCGCTCAACGAGTTCTGGGGCACGTACGAAATCGGCGGCGTCGCGCTCGTCGACATGGGCGTGTGGCACTGGATGTACGACCATCCGAATGCAACGTCCGCGGAGCTGCGCGATGCAGTCGTCGCGATTTCGAAGGATGTCTGGAATCGTTACTACGCGCCGATCTTCAACAAGCGCGACGTCACGCTGCTCGGCGTCTATGCGCACATGATCGACAGCTATCTGTACCTGCCCGATTACCCGGTCGGCCACATGATCGCGCACCAGATCGAGGAGCAGATGGAGAAGGCCGGCAGCGTCGGAAAAGAGTTCGAGCGGATGGCGAAGATGGGCGCCGTGACGCCGGATCTCTGGATGCGCAACGCGACCGGCGCGCCTGTCGGACCGGACGCGTTGTTGCACGCCACGGAAAAGGCGCTCGCGACACTTTCGCGGTGAGCGCGCACAAAAAAGCGGACAGGCCGTGAGGCCTGTCCGCGGTGAAAGACAACGTGTTGACTGATTACGGGTTGGTGTTCGTGCCGACGTACGGCGCGATTCCCGGCGAGCAGCCAGCCGTGTTCGGCGGGCAAACCGGGGTGTCGCCAGCCGGTCCGATGTTGCCACCGGCCGCCGGGGACGGCGAGCAGCCGTTGCCGAGCCACGCCGCGTCGAAGTCGACCGAGTAACGGCCTTCCGCGAACATCGAAACGATGACCCAGTTCTGCGACTGACGAACGCCGACCGTGGTGCTGGTGCCGGCGCCGCTGAAGCCCGGGCGCTGCGTGCTGTACGCGGTCGAGCCGAGGTTGTTGAGGTTCAGGTACATCCAGCCGGCGACGTCGCCCGAAGTCGTGTTCTGCGGGAAGAGCGACGACGAGGTCGGAACCGACTGCGTCTCAGCCGTACCCGGCTGGCCCGGAGGCGGCGGCGAGATCACGATGCCGCTGCCGAGGATGAACGCGTTCTCGTGCTCGTCGAAACGAACGACGTCCGCGATCGGAAGGTTGCTGTTGCCGACGTAGCTGGCGCACGACGCGCCGCCACCGGTGACGCCTTCACGCCAGATCTTGTAGCGAGTCGTGAAGTCGCCCGTTCCGCCCTGAATGTAACGAGCGGCGAAGGTCGAGGGAAGCGGCTGACGGCGATCGATCGTGCGCGGCAGGCCGACGAGACCGTTGGTGTAGCGATCGTAGAAGGTGTACGGAAGGTTCGTCGCGGCCGGAGCCGGGACCGAGCCCGCGCGGCCGCCCTCGGGAACCGCACGAAGATGAACGAGCGGGTTGCCGCCGGCGTAGTTGCCGGTCGTGGCGTTCGGGTTCACATCCTGATAGTCGCCGATCAGAACGTTGTCGAACAGGATCTCACCGATGAAGTACGCAGCCTGCGTCGGCAGCGAGGTCGAGCAGGTCGCCGCGACGTCGATCGTGACGTAACCGATCGCGTTCGCGTGCGTGCCACCGACGCGCGTCGAGCCGCAACCGCTGTACGCGCCGGTCGTCAGCGCCGTACGGAGGTCCTGAAGGTTCGACGGCGGGATGTTGCCCGGAAGCAGACCCGCGGCGCACTGCGTCGAGACGTTCGCGAGGAAGTTCGGGTTCGCCGTGTTCGCGAGCGGCTGCGAGCCGAGCGTCGGGTTGTCCGGCACGTCGGTCGCGATCGAGGTTCCCGGCGGGTTGCCCGGAGCGATCACGCCCTTCGCGAGGATGTCGTACATGTTCAGCGACTGAACGTCATAGCCCGTGAGGAAGACGTTGAAGTCGAGAATCGGGAACGACCAGTCGGTCCAGACCGTGATGTGCGCGATCTGCGGCGTGTCGCTCACGTTCGTGATCGTGAACAGCGTGGTGCGGGCAGCTGCCGGCTGCGCGTTGAAATCAACTTCGAAGTACGGCAGCAGCAGGGTGGCGGCCGGCGCGACACTGATGTCGCACGAGTCGTCGTTGTTCGTGGTGGTCGGGCCAAAGGCGCCGCCGGGGAAAGGTGCCGACAGATTCGGCGTGATCGTGCTCCGCTGAGCAGCGAACGCCGAGCCGGCGATCAACAAAGTCGCGACCAGGGCGATTGTTCTTTTCATTCTCATCTCCTGCAGTAGGTTGACAACAAGGGTCATTACGATTCGTCACCGGACGAATCCAAACGGATCAATTTCGGCGTGTTAGGGACCGGGATGTTCGGGGGGCCGGCGCGGATGGTAAGCGAACTCCATCGCCGATGGAAGGGAAAACTACGGATGCCGAAGGGAATCCGTCCAGGAAAAGAAAAAACGGCCCCGCCGAAAAGGCGAGGCCGTTTGCAAATGCTGCAAAAAGAAGACGTTAGTTGGTCTTTTCCTTCGCGACTTCTTTATTGACTACGGCCTTCGATTTCGCCGCTTCGATGTTGATCTCGATCGCGACGTCATCGCTGAGCAGCGCGCCGCCCGCGTCGAGCGCTTTGTTCCAGTTAATGCCGTAATCCTTGCGATCGAGCGTCGTGTTGACGCTGAAGCCGGCCTTGTCGTTGCCCATCGGATCCTTCTGGAAGCCGAGGAATTCGACCGGGAGCGTGACGGCCTTCGAGACGCCGTGCATCGTGAGAATGCCGGTCACGTTGTAAAGATTTTTCTTCGCGGACGGTTTGACCGACGAGCTCTTGAAGGTGATCGTCGGGAACTTTTCGACGTCGAAGAAGTCAGCACTGCGAAGGTGCTTGTCGCGGCCCTGGTTGCCGGTGTCGATCGACGCGGCGTTGATCGAGAATTCGACGGACGATGCCGCGGCGTTCTTCGGATCGACGCTGATCGTGCCGGTGAACTCGTCAAACTTCCCCGACACCTTGCTCATCATGTGGCGAATCTTGAACGTCGCCTCGGAATGCGCTTTGTCGACGACGTACGCGTCGGCCGCGAACATCTGCGTGGCGGCGAGCGTGAGTGCAGCAATGAGAATGCGAGTGGATTTCATGGAATCTCCTTTGTGAGTTCGTGATGAGCGAAAGCTCATCGACCTTTTTGTTGGTGGATGGCGTCGAGCGCGGCGTGCACTCCGGCGCGGGCGCGGTCGAGCTGCTCGACGAGCTGCGTGAGATCGCGCGCGCTGAGTGTGGCGAGCGAGCCGATGCTCGCGCGCACCGGCTCGTCGAGTGATGCGAGAAGTGAGAGTCCCGACGCGGTGATGCGGCACCAGACGCGGCGGCGATCCTGATCGCAACGCTGCCGGTCGACGAGCTTCTTTTCTTCGAGACGGTCGATGAGCCGCGTGATGCCGGGGGTCTGCTCGATCATCCGCTCGGCGATTTCGAGCGTCGGCAGACCCTGTTCGCCTGCGCCGCGGAGAATGCGAAGGACGTTGTATTGCTGGATGGTGATGTCGTGCGGTTCGACGACGGAACCAACGAGGCGGCGAATGAGGTCGGCCGTGCGCATGAGGGAGATCGCGGCTTCCTCGTGGCGGGAGGAGAAGGGCCGGTTTTGCCGGATTTCGTCTTTGATGGTTGCGTGCTTCACCGGCGATACGTTACGCGGCATTAGTTGATCTGTCAACAATCTCGGGACGGGGTCACATCTGCATTTTGCAGTGACGCCTCGAGAGGACAGGTCGTGATGGTCGCTCTGTGGTCTCGTCGCGAAGCCGCTCCGACAACGTCCGGCGGCGCGGAACGGAACTCCTTCGCTTTCTTCGAAGCGCTGCGACGTAAGTCGTAATGATGCAGCGGTTTACTCGATCACGATCGCGTTTCGCCATCGATGGAACCCCGTCTTCATCGTCACCACCGGGTGACACTGCAAAGTGCAGATGTGACCCCATCCACAAACGAACGTTCGTGCTATTCTTTGCCGCGTGAGGAGGAACACACACCATGCATGCGACGACCAACGCCGTTCGTGATGAGCTCAACCCCAAGTTCGTCTACAACTCGCCCGTTCACTTTGACGAGCTCGATCCGATGCAGATGCTGCACAACTCTCGCTTTGCCGCGCATGTCGAGCGGGCGATTTCGGCGTGGTACTTCTCCATGGGCGGGAAGTGGGCGCTCGACGCGACGGACAATCCCGATCAGTTCCATGTCGTTCGCGAGCTGCGCATCGAGTACCTCAATCCGGTGCTCGGTCCAGGCACGATGCGCATCGACGTCTGGGTCGAACGGCTCGGCACCACGAGCTGCGCTTATGGCTTCCTCTGCTCCAGCGACGACGGACGCGTTCCGTACGCCCGCGGCGAACGGACGATCGTGAAGGTCGATCCCGCTTCGAAACGTCCCGCGCCGTGGACGCCCGAGTTTCGCAATCGCCAGTCCGCGCTGCTGAAGGATCTGCCGGCGTACGCATGAAAGGCGCGCGGACACGGCAGAGCATCCTCGAGCGCGCGGTCGACATCGCATCGACCGACGGCCTCGAAGGACTGACGATCGGCAGACTCGCCGATGAGCTGTCGATGTCGAAGAGCGGTCTCTTCGCGCACTTCGGATCGAAGGAAGAGCTGCAGCTCGCCGCAATCGAAGCAGCGCGCGAGCGATACGTGCAGGAAGTCTTTCGTCCCGCGCTCGGCGCGGCTCGCGGATATCCGCGGCTCGAAGCGATCTGTCGCGCGTGGCTCGATTACGTGCGGCGCGGCGTCTTTCCCGGCGGCTGCTTTTTTGCGGCGGCGTCGTTCGAGTTCGACGGCCGTCCGGGTCCGGTGCGCGACGCGATCGTCGAGACGATGGACACCTGGATCGGCGCGCTCGAGAAAGCGATCGTCATGGCGAAGGATGAAGGACATCTGCGCGCGGACGTCGACACAGCGCTGCTCGCGTTCGAGCTCAACTCACTCTTCTTCGGCGCGAACTTCGCGTTTCATCTGCGAGGCGACAAGCTCGCGCTGAAGAAGGCCGAGACCGCGATCGACATCCGCCTCAAAGGCGCGGCGGTAAAGAAACGGCCGCAGCGTGCCGCACATCCCCGAACGAGTTCATCGCGGCGTCGCGAGTAGCGACGTCGCGAAACGCGCCGAAGATCGTCGATCCGGATCCGCTCATCCGCGCGAGCGTCGCACCCGCATCGCGCAGTCGCGAAACGAGCGCGCCGAGATTTGGATACGCATCGAACACAGGCGATTCGAAATCGTTCGCCAGCTCCGAATCGTGCGACAGAAAATCGGACGCGAGCATCGATGAGTAGCGCGCGATTCCCAGCGCCGGCGAAAACGCTCGCAGCATTCGAAACGCCTGCGCCGTCAGCACGCGATGTCCGGGAAACAACAACAGCAGCGGAATCTCACCCGGTGACGGCATCGGCGTCAGCACTTCTCCCCGCCCCGTCGCATACGCCGTCCCGCCGAGCAGAAAGAACGGCACGTCCGATCCCAACTGCAGCGCGATCTCCGCGAGCGGCGCATCGATCGAAAACATCTTCGCCAGCGCGACCAAAGTCGCCGCCGCATCCGACGACCCACCCCCCAATCCCCCGCCCGCCGGAATCCGCTTCTGCAGATGAATCGCAACCGGCGGCGTATGCAGCGCGCGCGCGGCGCGCACGACGAGATTGCGCTCGTCCGTCGGAATCGTTCGATCGTCGCACGTGAACGAGAAGCGCTCCGCTGGCTCGATCGTCAGCGTGTCGTGCAGTGAGATTTCCTGGAACAGCGTTTCGAGATCGTGGAAGCCGTCGTCGCGGCGGCCGGTGACGCGCAGCGCCCAGTTGATCTTCGCGTGCGCTTCGACCTGCATTACGGCGCGACCTTCGCGTCGCTCGCCACGAGCTCGAGATGCTCGATCTCCAGCTTCTGTCCCGGACGCTCGACGACGACATGCGCCGGCGGAAACCGCGGCGGATCGTAGGTGATCACGACGTCGCCGGTCGCCGCGCGCGCGAGTCCCGCCGGCGTCACATCAAACTGTGCCGCGGACGCGGACGGCGGAATGCCGACGATCAGCAGCGCGAGCTCCGCCGGCGTCAGCGACGGCGCAAAAAATCCGACTGACTTCGCGAGCTCCGCCGCCGAGCCTTCCTGCTTCGTCCGTTCGAGATCGTTGTAGAGCGTCACGCGATCGCCATCCGCGTACAACCGCATCGCGCTCGTGTTCACCGGCGTGTACGCGGTCAGCAACATGCGCCCGTTCGCGTCGACCTGCAGCTGTGCGCGGAACGACTGCGACTTCTCGCCCGACGTCGCACGCACGCGCATGTAACTTCGTGCGCCGGCGAACGCGGCGCGGCGCGCGAGCAGCTCGCGCATCGCATCCTCTTTCGTCGTCGACGTCAGCGCCGCCATCGGCGATTCGACTGCGCCCGCGGGCGGACGACCGGAACGGCACGCCGCCGCCAGCGCAAGCGCGAGGAGGACGGCGGCGCGACGTTTCATTGACGCTGCGCCGTCTGCTGCTTCTCGACGTCGGCGATCTTCGACTTCAGCTTCGCCTCGTCTTTCGGCTCGGGACCGAGCGTCAGCGCGTTGCGATACACCGACAGCGCGCGGTTGTACTCGCCGCGTTTCGCGAGCACGTCACCGAGGTGCTCGTGCACGGTCGCGTCGCGCGGAAGGAGCTTCGTCGCGTCGGTCAGATACTTCTCCGCGAGATCGAGCTTGCCCTGGCGGAAGTAGACCCAGCCGAGCGAATCGATGAACGCGCCGTTGCGCGGCTCCTGCGTCACGGCACGATTCAGCATCTCCGCCGCGCGCTCGAGGTTCGTTCCCTGCTCGGCCCACATGTAGCCGAGGTAGTTGAGCGTTGCCGCGTGATCGGGTTTCTTCGCGAGGATCTGCTGGAACAGCTGCTCCGCATTCGTGCGATCGCCGCTCCGCTCGTACGCGGAGCCGAGCTCGAACTGCAGATCGAGCTCTTCCGGCTTCGCCTTCATCGCTTCCTTCACCACCGAAATCGCCGTCGGGTAATCCTCGACCGCGATATACGCCTCGGCCGCCGCAATCGCATTGCGCGGACCGAACTTCGTCTGCGTTGCCGCCGCGACGCGCGCGCGATCCTTATCTCCGGCGCGCGCGAGCATCTCGATGTAGCGCGCGTTGATCCACGGCTCGCTCGAGAATTTGTCGACGATCGGCTGCAGCAGCGCGACGCCTTCCGCGTATCGCTTCTGTTTGCGCAGCGCTTCGACGGCGATGTTGATCGCCTGATTGTTCAGCTTGTCGCGGAATACCAGAATCGGCCGCGCGGCATCGAGCGCGCCCGCATAGTTCGATTTCTGCAGCTCGATGTATGCGAGCTGCGTCTTCGCAACGATCTGCAATCCCTCCGGGACGTCCTTCAATGCGAGCAGCGTGTTGAGCGACTTCACCGCATCCGGCCACTTCTTCTGGCCCATCTGCGACATCGCAAAACTCAACAGCACTTCCGCATCCTCGGGACTCTTCTCGAGGATCTGCCGATAGATTTTTTCAGCCTGTTCGTACTGCTCGAGATCGTTCAGCGCCTCGCCCATGTAGAAGAGCGAGCGCGTGTCTTTCGGATCGGCATCGAGCAGCGCTTTGAAGCTCGCGCGCGCTTTTTCCGACTGGCCGGAGCGCAGCTGGAAGTACGCCTGCTGGCGCTGCAGATCGAGATTCGACGGATCGTCGTTGATGAGCGGCTGCAGCACGTCCGCCGCTTTTTCCCACTCATTGCTCTGCTGATAAATCTCGACGAGCTGCAGGATCGCGGGACCGAACGTCGGATCGACGAGCACCGCGTGCTCGAGGTACTGCTTTGATTCGTCGCCGCGGCCGAGTTTCGTGAGGACCTGCGCGTATGTGTAGTTGATGCCGCGCTGATCGGGCACGCGCTCGAGCAGCGCCGCCAGCACCTTCTCCGCCTCGGCATTCCGGCTCGTCGCCAGCATGATCTGCGCGACCGCCATGCCGGTCGCGATGTCATCCGGATTGACGCGGAACGCCGCCTGAAGATGCGTCAGCGCATCGTCGATTTTCGCGCGATCGTTGCCGGCGCGGTCGAAGAGGATGCGGCCGAGGATGCGCTGGGCGTCGTAGAAGTCGGGGTATTTGGTGGTGACGGAGCGGAGCTCTTTTTCCGCGCCGTCGACACGGCCGGCGTCGACGAGAATCATCGCGCGTTCGTAGCGAAGCACGAGGTCGTTCGGATTCTTCGCGATAACTTTGTCGATCAGCGTGAGCGCTTCGTCGTATCGCTGATCTTCGGCGGCGAGCTTCGCGACGATGAAGTCGTACGGCTCTGAGGGAAACTCCTGCGGCGCCTGCACCTGCGCCTGGATCGGAGCGGCAAAACTGACGGCCGCCGCGACCAGCGCCAACATCATTTTCATCTTGAGTTTCATCGTATCACCCGGCATTGGAACAACCCGGCGCGCGCGCCGCATTCTGTTCGACGCAACCGGCGCCGATTCGTCACATACAGCCCGTTTCGTGCCATCACTGAGATGCACTCCGCACAGATGGCAACAACTCCATTGTGGATGTGCTAAAAGCCGAGTGCTGCATGAGCCTCGACCGCCTCGAGATCACGCCGTTCGCCATTGTCGCCGCCGACATTCTTCAGCAGCGCCGTACCGGTGTGCTCACAATCATTCGCGGGATGTTCCGCCGCGAGCTCTACTGGTCGCAGGGCGAGCTCGTGTTATCGACGTCCGGCGCGCCGCAGGATGCGCTTCACAATTTTCTGCTGAGCCGCGGCATGGTCACGCCGCAGCAGGCGATGGCCATCGGCTCGAAACCGCCGATCGACGCGGTCGCCGCATTTCATGAAGCGGGCGTACGCGATCTTTCGTCACGGCAGACGCTGCTTCGCGAATGGCTGGCGTCGCAATTCATCCCGCTCTTCTCGTTCGATGAAGGGACATCCGCCTTCAATGAAGACGAGGCGCTCGCGCCCGACAAGCGTGTCTTTCTGCAATCGACCGCGGCGCTGATGCTCGAAGGGATCCGTTCGATTACGAACGGACTTGTCCTGCGCCGTTCGCTCGGCGACATCAAGCGAGAGATCGCGCCAAATCGCGAAAGCCGCTATTCGCTCGACGCCGTTCCTCTGAACGAAGCGGAGCGCACGATCGCGGTGGCGCTCACCTCGCCGATCACGATCGAAGGGTTTCTGAAACAGTTTCCGGCCGGCTCGCTCACCGCGGCGAAAGTCATCATCGGAATGCTGGCTCTCGGCATCTTCGAAGTCGTCGATCACGAGCAGCGCCAGTCGATGGAGATGATGGATGCGGCCGCTATGCAGCGCGATCTCGAGCTGCTCGCGGCGATTGGCTCCGAGGATCAGAGGTCGTTGCGGGCGATCGGATTTTCGCGGCAGCTCGACAGGATGGATCACTACCAGCTGCTCGACGTTCCGCGCGCCGCGCAGCGCACGCAGATCGCGCACGAAGGCGAGCTGCTGAAACGGAAGTACGACCCGGCGACGTATCCGGCGGCGGCGCGACCGGCGGTGGAAACGATCAGGCGGCGGATCGAGGAAGCGATCGCCACACTCTCCGATCCGGTGAAGCGCCAGCATTACGACAAAATCTCCGAGCATCGCGGCGAAGGCGGCGAGAGCACGGACGCGCAGCAGCGCGCGACGCAGCGATCGATCGCCGAACAGAATTTCAATCGCGCGAAAGAGCTCGCGATCGAAGGCGATTACTACGGCGCGATCATTCTGCTGAAGCAGTCCGTGAAGTTCGCCCCCGACCACACCGAAGCCTGGTTCCTCCTCGGCACCTGTCAGGAGCGCAATCCGAAATGGCGCCGCGACGCGGCGGAGAGCATGCAGCAGGCGCTCTCGCTCGATCCGAATCACGTCGATGCATTGATCTCGCTCGGCGACATCTATCGCAGCGAAGGACTGACGTCGCGCGCGCAGAGCTGCTACGACGACGCGCTGAAAATCTCGCCCGAGAATCAGCAGGCGAAGTCGCGGCTGCAGCTGCTGAAGAAGCGCTAGCGTCGCGGCACGAGCTTGTAAAAGACGCGCGTCGAGCCGCCGTAAATCTCGCCGGGAATCGTGCGATGAAACGCGACGAGGACGTCGCCGTTTCGCGAGTCCGCATCGGCGTACGTGCGACTGCTGCCGCTCGCATCCGCGATCGCGATGCGCTGCGGCTGCAGCATCGAATCGAGGATGAAGCCTTCGATCAATTCCGTCTGCGCGATGACGAGGAACGGCCGCGTGCCGAGCATCGTCAGCGACAGCGCGTCGATGGACACGATGCCGGTGTCGACGACGCCTGGATCGAGCGGCTGACCGTCGCGCGCGAAACGTCGCGCTGCGACTGTGCCGGCTGACCAAGCCGCCAAATACTCAGTGCCGGTCCACACGACGTCCGGCTTCGCGCCGTACGACGCGAGCGGTTGCGGCGCGCCGAGTGCGTGGCCGTGTTGGTCGATGCGAAGCATGTACGGGCGCGGCGAAAAACACTCAGGGATGATTCCGCACGGCGCGCCCGCCTGCACGACGAGCATTCCTTCGCCGCCGCCGCTCCACGCGATTTTCGGCGCCGAATACGCGGCTCCGAAGAAACCGACCGTGGGCGCAACGAGCTCGCCTGCGTTGCCGGCGAATCGCGCGACGCGATGACGCGCGAGCTCCGGCGAGATCGGCGTGCCGTCAGGCGCGAATCGCACGACGCGCAAGGCGCCGTTGCCGACATAGATAACGAGGAACTCGCTGCCGCTCCACGTGACTTCGAATTGCGGGAGGTAACTCGAGATGCGCGCGATGTCGTATGAGATCGATGGTGTCAGCGAGCTCACGTCGAGCACCAGTCCGGCCTTCAGCAAACCGCCGTCATCCCAGGCGGCGAAGCGAACGCCGTCATGCGCGGCGAGGCGAACTTCGCGCGGCGCGACATGCGGCGGAAAGTGCAGCTCGCCCGCGATCGCGCCATTCGCATCGACGCGCACTCCGCGCAGCGCGTTCGTTTGCACATCCACCCACGCGATTGCATCGCCGGCAACGGACGGAAGTTCCTGCGCGATCGTGGCGCCGGAGACGAGTTGTTCCGCGCTCGTCTGAAGCACGCCGCATCCGATCGGTGCGATCGATGAGTAGAGATCGGTGCGCGACTGCCGCGCGTCCTGGCGGACGCGCAGGAGCGACACGCCATCCGTCGCGAACGACGAGTAGCGCGGCGTCGCGACCGGCGCAGCATCGCATCCGGCAATCGTCGCGAACGCTGACGTGTCAGTGGTCCAGCTGAGCAGCGTCAGCTCGCGGCGCAGCGACAGCGTGTCGAGACTCGTCGCGTCTTTTGCGAGTCCGGCGACGAGCGTTCGCGGCGGTTCGATGACGTCGCCGTTGCTGTTGATGCGTATCGCGACGACGCGCCGCGGACCGCTTTGCGGCGGAAGCGTTTCTTCGATCCAGCTGACGAGATATTCGGATCCCGTCCACACCACGGACAACGACACCGGCGCCAGCGCGGGACCGAACGTATGCAGGACGGCGTCGCGCTTTTTCATGACGCCGTCGCCGCCGATGAGGTCCGCGTGAATGCTGCGGATGAGCGTCGCGCGATCGACGACGGAACGCACCGAGATGTAATCGTTCCCGTTCGTCGCGTCATCGATCGCGTAGCCGAATCGTTCGATCGCGAACGACGCGAGCGGTCGGAGATTCGGATCGACGATCAGCGCCGGCTTGTCGCCGAACTCGTTGTGAATCAGCCAGCCCTGACTGCTGCGCACGACGATCGGATCGAACAGCACCGGAACCGGCACCGTGCGCACGCTGCCGATCGTGCCGGCGGATGAAACCTGCAGGAACGCGAGCGCATCCGCCTGCGGTACCGTCGCCGTCCATCCGTCCGCGTCCGCGAACACCTGCGGCGTGCCGTAACCCGTCACTCGGCCGCACGGGACGAGAACGATTCCTTTCGGATCGAGGATGTTTCCGTCGCGATCGAAACGCGCCGCGTAGAGCGATCCCGGATAGATGTCGCAGTCGCGCGTGTCGAGCCAGACCGCGAGATAGCGATCGCCGGAAAACGCAATGCGCGGCTGCGTCCGGCCGCGCG
>Ga0070701_10000436_pt1 | contig 14255 bp, 13 predicted proteins | sample KBSK5102metaG_FD_65451 | JGI IMG/M metagenome (GOLD analysis project Ga0070701, IMG submission 65451) | Corn, switchgrass and miscanthus rhizosphere microbial communities from Kellogg Biological Station, Michigan, USA - KBS K5-10-2 metaG | ecosystem: Host-associated > Plants > Roots >... | reverse complement strand
GACCGATTTCCTCGCGAAGTCGCGCCTCTCGGCGAACCTCGTCACGATCGGCCCGGATTACCAGGCGCAGGAAGCGTGGCGCACGAGCCTGCAGTTCGAACAGCAGCTCGGCACCGCATTCAGCGCGGGCGTCAGCGCGGTTTACTCGCGCCTGAAGCACGTACAGGGCACGAAGAACATCAACGTCGTTCCCACGGGCGTCGTGCTCGGCAACATGCCGGTGTACGACTACAACAGCGCGGCGAACCCGAACCGCCGCTACACCGACCTCGGCATCGTTCGCGAGATCACGTCGAATGAAGATGCGTGGTACCGCGGTCAGACGCTCGAGCTGCACAAGCTCGCCGTCAACAATTCGAAACTGTCGTGGGACGTCAGCTACACGCACTCGAGCTCGATCGACGAAGAGACGAACACGCGCTCGACGTCGACCACGTTCCTCATCGATCCGAACAACCCGCGTCTCAGCGAAGGCCCGAGCGACAACGACGTGAAGCATCGCTTCGTCGGCGACCTCAGCTATCGCCTGCCGTGGGGCTTCCAGATCGGCGCGGTGGCGTTCTGGCACAGCGGCTTCCCGTACACCAATGCGATCAGCTTCACCTGCAGCGGCTGCACGGCGAACAGCCTCACCGGCCAGGCGCAGACGAGCCAGGCCGCGAACTTCACGCCGGTCTTCGTCGACGGCAGCGGCAACGTCATCGACATCACGCAGGCGAACGGCTTCACGAAGCAGCAGTTCGCGGACTTCCTCGCGGCGCGCGACGCGCGTCTGATCAGCCGCAACACCGAGCGTCAGCCGAGCGTTTGGAATGCTGACCTTCGCCTCTCGAAGGTCTTCAACCTCACGCACGGTCTCGAGCTCGAGCTCCTCGGCGAAGTGTTCAACGTGTTCAACCGCAGCGCGAAAGTCGTCACCGGCGCGAACCAGGATTCGTACCGTGTGACCTACACCGCGTCGACGGACAAGTACACGATCATTCCGTTCACGAACAACGTGGGCGGTACGGCGCTGAATACGTTCGGCGTCCTGCAGGGCTACTCGAGCGAGACGACGCCGCGCCAGTATCAGGTCGCAGCGAAGTTCAACTTCTAGTCGCTCGCTTCATCGCAGTTCACTCGTCGGGCCGCTCGAAAGAGCGGCCCGATTTCTTTCAGCGGACGACTTCGTAGACGCGCACGAGCGGCAGCGGACCGAACGGACCATCGACAGCGGCGCGCGAACGAAGCACTTCGCGATAGCCGTCGACGCGCGGCGCATACGTCAGCTGCGCGCCGATCGTGCGCATGAAGTTGCGAGCGTCAATCGTGCGATTGCGCGTGTAGCGCGAAGGATCGACGCCCGCGACGCGCGCACGCGCTTCGATCGATCCGGTCTCCGGCGTCACGATGACGTAGCGCACGCGATGCGAATCGAGAAACGCGCGAGCTGCGCGAGGATCTTCGAGAAAGGAAAAACGCATCGCCGAAGCGAACTCGGACTGGCCGACGGAAAGCATCGGACTGACGACGACCGGCTTGTTTGCGATCCGCACGATCCAGTGCCCGAACTGCCACGGCGCGAGCACGACACCGTTGGGCGCGCTGCGCAGCGCGTCGCAAATCGAATCCATCTCGAACGTACGCAGCGCGTTCTCGCGAGCGAAGACGTTGTACCGCGAGCTGCCGAAGTACGCGGCGAGCGTCGGCGAGAGCACGAGCACCGCGAGCGCGATCACGAGCGCGCGGCGATGCGTGCGCAGAGCGTCGTCGATGGCGATCCCCGCGAATGCACAAAGTGCGAGCGCCGCATCGAACGTGAAACGCGAATGAAGCATCGCCAGCGTGAAGGTGATGACGACCCAGGCCGCAACGAATCGGTTGCGCAGAAAGAAGAGCGCCGCCAGCGGCAGAAAGCCGAAGCGGATGAGCATCGGCCGCACGTCGAACGTGCCGAAGAGTCGCAGCAGCGGCTGCGCTTCTTCGACCATCGCGAGAATCGGCGCGTCGCCCGCGGCGTAACGCACTCCGGTGATGAACGGCACGATGGCGATCGGCAGCAGCGCCAGCGCAGCGATCGATGAGATCGCGAGCACGCGCCACTCGCGCGCGAACGCGGCTCCAGCGACACTCGCGCCGACGAGCGCCGCGACGTGCAGCCATGACAACCCTTCGAACGTCGCGCCACGCCAGACGCTGGTCATCACGAACGGCAGAATCAGCAGCGCCGCGAGCGCGCTGCCGTATGCGAGAACGCGAGCCGTCGCCCGCGAGGCGGTCGCGAGTGCGGCGCATGTCACGATCGCAACACCGACGACCGCGCCGGTCCAGCCGAGAATCGCGGCGCTCAATGCGATCGCGAGGATGACGATGAGTCTGCGCTGCGACGACGCGTCATCAGCAATCGCAAACAACGCGATCAGCAAACAGAGACTGAAAAACGGATCGTGATCGAGTGCGCCTAGCAGTGTGTAGCGCACGACGCCGGGGAGGATTGCGGCCACCGCAGCAGCCGCGAGTCCCGCGCGCTCGCCGCGCAATCGCGTGACGAGTGCGTACATCGCGAGGATTTGCAGCACGCCGAGCAACGCCGGCAGAAACGCACCGACGATGTCGAGTCCGCGCTCGGCGCCAAACGGCAGCGCGAGCGTCGCGAGCACTCCGTCGAACAGCGGCGGCCAGCTGATACGCCCACCGGCCGGCGCGTTCAGCATTGCGTCCGTCTGCGGAACTCGCGGCCATTGCGCCATTGTCATTGCGGCGCGGCGCAGGTGATACCAGCCGTCAGGTCCGTCGATGTAGACGCGGCCGTTCGCGAATGTTTCGCTCCACGTGCCGAGGCGGAGTGCGAGGCCGGCGGCGAGAATCAGGAGGAGCGAAGCGCGCCGCATCGCGACGATTGTATGCGCGAGTTATGGCTCGCTCTTCCGGATGTGATCCGCGATGCGGCCACGGTCGTCAAAGATCACGATGCGCGTCCTGCCGCCGAATCCGCCGCTCGGCATGTAGACGTACGACCAGCATTCGCGGTTGTCGCAGCGGCCGGCGATCAGCGGCGAGCCGAGCTGCGCGAGCACGTCCTGCTTCGTCATTGCTGCGCGAGAAGTGACCGCGTCGAAAGCCGCCTCGCTGAAATGCGGCGCAACGCGCTCGGTAGCGTCGAGCGACCAGACGAAAAGGATCGGCGCAGCAATCGCGATTCCGACACTGGCCGCTCGCGTGAGATTCGTCGCGCGAAGCAACGATGCGAGTTGAGTGAACACGACCAGCACACAGAGCGCCGCGCGAATCAACAGCGTCGACGATCCCGCGCCGGCGGTGTAGTGCGGAGGAAACAACGCGGCCGGTTCGAAGTAACCGTTGACCGTTACGTCGTACGCCGTGAGCGCGACGAATGCAACGATCAGCGCGACACGAGCTCGCGCCATGAGCGAATTACGCGACGACTCCGCCGACGACGTCGTACGGATGCGCGTCGCTGACTTCGACGCGAACGAACGCCGGCAGCTCGCCGATGCGCTCGATGCCGTCGTTGATGAGCAGGCGGCCGTCGATCTCCGGCGCTTGTCCGATGAGGCGTCCTTCGAGCAGATGCTCGGTCTCGTCGCATACGCCGGTCACGATGGCGTCGTACGTGTTGCCGATCTTCGCCTGATTGCGCGAAAGCGAAATCTGCTGCTGCAACTCCATCAGCTTCGCGCGGCGACGCTCGGCCGTTTTGCGCGACGGCAGCTCCGCCATGCGACCGGCGATCGTGTGATCTTCCGGCGAGTAGACGAACGCGCCCATCTGATCGAACTGCGCCCACTCCGTGAAGTCGTACAGCTCGCCGAAATCCTTCGGGCCTTCGCCCGGATGACCGGTGATGAACGTCGTGCGCAGCGAGAGATCGGGAACGAGCTCGCGCATGCGCGAAACCATCTCGCGATACTCCTTCGGCGAACCGGGACGGCGCATCGTCTTCAGCACATTTTCGGAAACGTGCTGCAGCGGAATGTCGCAGTACGACACGAACCGCTTCTCGCGTCCCATCAGCTCGAACAGCGACCAGTCGAGCGAACCGGGGTACGCATACAGGAATCGAATCCATTCGAAATCCGTGTCGGCGAGCAGCGCCTTCACGAGTTCCGTCAACCCCTGATTGATGCCGAGGTCTTCGCCGTAACGCGTGGTGTCCTGCGCGACGAGACAGAGCTCTTTCACGCCCTGCGCGCGAAGCTGCTGCGCTTCGCGAACGAGAGAGTCGATGCCGCGGCTGCGGAACTTGCCGCGCATCTGCGGAATCGCGCAGAACGTGCACGGATTCGAGCAGCCTTCCGACACCTTGAGATACGCGTGCGACTTTCCGTGCGTGAGCACGCGCGGCAGATCTTCGTACAGCCGCACCGACATCTTCCGTTTCACCGGCGCGGCATCGACGCTTCCGGTCACGGCGGCCGTGATCGCTTCGAGATGGTCGAGTCCAACGAACGCATCGATCTCCGGAATCGCTTCCTGCAGATCGCCGCGGTACTTCTGAACCATGCAGCCGGCGACGATGAGCCGCTCGACGCCGCTCCCCTTGCGCTCGGCAATCTCGAGAATCGTGTCAATCGATTCCTGCTTCGCCGCGTCGATGAATCCGCACGTATTGACGATCACCACGTCAGCCTCGGCGAGGTCATTCGTGATGACAACGTCAGATTCCTCGCGCAGCTGACCGAGCATGATCTCGCTGTCGACGAGGTTCTTGGGGCAGCCGAGGGAGATCATCCCGACGCGGCGGAGCGGCTTTTGTGTGGCGAGTTCTGACATCGAGTCGGCTGAAACAGTGCGGGGGCGGCAGGTATTCTTGAGCGCCGAGGACTAGAATGCCAATGCGTCGCAGATGGTTGCGATGAGTGGGAGATCAGATCGATGGCAAAGAACACAGCCAGTACGTCGAAGAAGAAGACGGCCGGACAATGGAAGAAGCCGCTCGAGCTGGCGAATCCCGACAGAATCGTAAGAGGGCACGGGTTGCCCGATCTCCTTCTGCCGACCGAACCGAGCACGATCGGCCGCGACAAGATCGATGCAGCGATCGCATACGTCATCGCGCAGAGGAAGTCCCGGTAGTTGTCGGCGCCGGAAGAATACGACGGCAACGTATTCATCAACTGTCCTTTCGACGCCGAGTACACCGCGATCTTCGAGGCGATCGTTTTCGCGGTCAACGACATCGGCTTCCGACCGAAATGCGCTCGCGAACGACTCGATTCGAGTCAGGTGCGGCTCCAGAAAATCTCCGCACTGATTTCCGCGTCGCGCTATTCGATTCACGATCTGTCGCGCACCGCGCTTGATGACGTGAATTTGCTGCCGCGATTCAACATGCCGCTCGAGCTCGGCATCGATCTCGGCTGCAAGTACTTCCATCCCGACTGCGGCGACAAGTCGCTGCTGATCTTCGATTCCGAGCAGTATCGGTTTCAGAAGTTCGTCTCAGATCTCAGCGGGCAGGACATCCACCAGCACGCAAACGATCCGAAGACGGCGGTGATGCGCGTGCGCAACTGGCTGCGCACCGAGTCAGGAAACAGCGGCATGCCGGGAGGCGCCGCGGTCTACGCGCGTTACGAGGAATTCCGATCTGAATTGCCGGTGATCTGCACGAGACTGAATCTCGACGTCGGCGATTTGACGTTCGCAGATTTCTCGTACACGGTCGTCGGCTGGCTGAGCACTCACAAGCTCTGAGTCACCCCACCCGCCACATCGCCACCGCACTCCCGAACGCCGCCACATGCTTCGTCAGCGCGTGGTTCATCACGATGCTGTCCGTGAGCAGCATGTCATCATCGCGCGTCGCCTCGACGAGTTGCAACCCCAGCGCGTCGATCACCGTCGCAACCGTCCGATCGTGCAACGAAGCGATCATCTCCGACACCGGCTTCGCCTGATTCACCTCGTGCGTCGGCGCGAGCGCGGAGCCGCGCAGGATGTACGTGCGCACGTTCTGATCGCGCAGCCACTGAATCGCCGCGGCGAGCGTCGCGAGATGCCAGTTGCGATGCTTCCGATACAGTTTCGCGATGGCACGATTGCGATCGCCATGCGGCTTGTAGACGTTCGGCTGCACTTCCCAGATCAGCGCGATCGAACGCCGCGAATCGAACGTGCCGCTCGTCTCACCTACGGATCCCGGCAGCGTATGCTGCTGGCCGGCCGCTTTGCCGATCGCGATCGCATCCTCGAGCTCCGGCGCGACGATGTCGAATGAGATCGTCTCCTGCCGTCCGCCGAAATGCGCGTTGCGGCCGAGCATCAGCAACCCATCCGGCATCGTCTGGCCATCAGCCATCAACTCCGGCGGTACGTGCAGTTCGCCGAGCGGCATCGCCAGTCCCGACGCGCGACCTTCCGTCACACGCGGATGCCAGAGACTCGGCGTCGGCCTTCCCTCTTCCCACTGCGGATGATGGCGCTCGAGATACGACTCGACCACGCGCTCGCGAATCGACATCGTGTCTTCCGGCCGCAGCATCGACGCCGACGCGACGCTCTCCGCGATATCGCTGAACGCCGCGAGCACCGCATCGCCCATCGAAACGTAGAGGTCGTAGACCGCCGCTTTCGTATCGGCGGGAACGCCGTACGCGTCGAAGATTCGATTGATGTGCTCGGGGAAAGGCACGCGCGTTACGCGGCGAGCGAAAGCCGCGCCTGATCGAGGAGCCGCTGCACTTCGCCGATCGACGTGATGTCCGCGAGGCCGGTGCGGATGTCTTTGCCGTGCGCGATTCCTTTCGAGAACCAGCCGATCACGGTGCGCGCTTTATGCAGCTTCCACTTCTCGATCTGCGGCGCGCCGTCGATCTTCGACAGGTAACGCTGCATCGCTTCGATGCGGCGCTCGACTTCATTCGTGACCGGCACGCCGGAGACGTATGCATGAATGTCGCGAAAGATGAACGGGTTGTGCAGCGCCGCGCGACCGATCATCACGCCGTCGACTTTCGTCTGTTCGAACATGCGAATCGCGTCGGCAGCCGTCTTCACGTCGCCGTTGCCAAACACCGGAATGCGCAGCTCGCTCTTCACGTCGGCGATGTAATTCCAGTCGCTCGCGCCTGTGTACGCTTCGTTCCGCGTCCGCCCGTGAATCGCAATCGCCGCGACGCCCATGTCTTCAAAGCGCTTGAGGAGCGGAATGACGTCGTCGCTCTCCCATCCCTTGCGCACTTTCACCGTGACCGGGATCTTCACGCGCTGCCGGATCTTCTCGACGACGCGCGCGGCGCGATCGAAATCCTTCAGCAGCGCGGAGCCGGCGCCGTTGTTGACGATCTTCCGGACCGGGCAGCCCATGTTGATGTCGACGATGTCGACGCCCTGCTCTTCGACGATCGCGGCAGCGTCATCCATGCGATCGGGATCGCCGCCGTAAATCTGAATCGCGACGGGACGCTCGTTCTCGTTGAACGCCAACATCTGCGTCGACCGCACATTGTTCCGCGTCAGCCCCTCGGCCGAAATGAACTCGGACACGACGAGTCCCGCGCCGCCGAGCTCTTTGATCAGCGAGCGGTAGTACGTGTCGGTGACCTCGGCCATTGGCGCAAGCGCCAGTGGCGGATCGATCCGCACGTTTCCGATGTCGAAGTGTTTTTCCAGCCAGTTCATCCGCGTTTCGGAGCTAACGCACTCGCGCGTCAGAGTGTTCCAGTTATGCGCCGGCGACGAAGAAGAGCTTCACGCCCGCCGCTTCGATTGCGCCGGCCTCATCGTATGGATCGAAGTCGATCACGTCGCGCGCTTTCAGTCCCGCTTCGCCGAGCGACTGGACGATCTCGCGCTCGCTGTAGGCGCGCTGTTCGTGCTTCTCATGGATCTCTGCCCGCTCGCCGTTCGGCAGCAGCGCCCAGCCGGTAACGAGCGCCTGTCCGATCTTTTCTCGGCGACGGTATTTCGTCGCGATCTCGAGGTGATAGTCGGCGCCGGACGCGACATACGGCTGCTTCATCCCCCAAATCTCCGGGTAAATGTCGGGATGATTCATGTCGAAAAGAAACAGCCCGTCGTCCGTCAGCACGCGCTGCACGGCGCGAAACGCGCCGATGAGATCGGCGCGATCTTTCAGATGATTGAGGCTGTCGTACAGACACGTCACGCGCGCGAACTTCGAGCGAAACGGCAGCGCGCGAAAGTCCGCGGCCGCAAGCCGCGTGTTGCGCTTCGCAGCCATCCGCAGCATCGGCAGCGACGCATCGACGCCGATCGATTTGAAACCGCGATCGGCGAAGAACTGCGAAACGAGACCGGTCCCGCACGCGACGTCGAGATGCGTTCGTTTCGCCGTCGGATATTGCTCGACGACATCCGTCAGCACGCGTCGCACGGCGCGGAAAAATCGGTCGCCGAGCGCTTTGTCGTACGCGTACGCGAACGCGCCGTACGACTCGTTATCGCTGGTCGCCGGCGAGATATCGGATGGCGCGGTCGAGGACTTCATCTTTCCCTTCACGAATTCCTTTGATGGTCGGCTCGACGCGGACGGCCGGCACGAGTCCGATCCGCTGCAGCTGCGCGCCGTCAGCGTGACGAACGTCGTGTCCGGTGAAGTTGATGCGAATCGCGCCGGGCAGCACGAGCGACGTGACATCGCCATTCGTCCCGGCGCTGTTCGAGCCGATGAACGTCGTCCCGTTCGCGGCTTCGAAAAACAGGCCGGAGTGCTCGCTTTGACTGATCGCACGATCGTCGATCAGCATCACCGTCCGGCCGGTGTATTTCGGTTTGTCGGTGACCGGCAGCTTCTGTTTGAACCAGTAGCCCGCGGCGAAATCCATGTTGTTGCCGGTGAACTGCGGACGCTGAAAACGCGCGCCGTAAACTGCGCCGCGCGTGTTGATGCGCGGCGCGATCGCCCACGCCGTTCCCCGCGGATAGCCGCGCATGTCGAACACGATCGCTTTCGTTTTCGCGAACGCATCGAACATCGCGTCGACTTCGCTCACCTTCAGCCGCCGAAGATCGACGTAACCGATGTTGCCGTCGAGCAGCCGATACGAATCGCCCTCCGGATACGCGAGCGAAGCAAGCGGAATGCGCGCAATGGTCGCGCTGCGCGTCACCCCATCAGCGCCGCGCAGTTCGAGTGTCGCGCTCGAATCTTTCGCGCCACGCAGCGAGTAATTGAGATTGCGATTCAGGCGCGCAGCGTCAGTCGACGCGGTGACGAGTTTGCGCACGCGCGCGACGCGAGCGGCGAGCGGCTCGCCATCGACGCTGACGACGATGTCGCCCGCGTTGACGGCCGCCGGCAACGGCTGCTTGCCAAGCGGACCGGTGACAACATATTGGCCTTCGACCGCGCGCAGTTCGATCGGCACGATCGACGTCCCCGTGATCGCCGAAACCGCGCCGCCGGAAACGGTCGTGTGTCCGTCTTCGATGCGTGCCGCCATCTCCAGCACCGCGCGCGCGTATTCGTCGGCGTTCTGCGCATCTTCGAAACGCGGAATCATGTCGCGCAGCGCCGCATCCCAGTCGCCGATCAACTCTTTGTATGGATAGAAATGATCGATGACGCTCCACAGCCGGAATGCGGCGAGCAGTCGATAGGGCAACTCGGGATACGTCATCGCCGCGAAGCGCTTGTCGGCGTGCGAATGCGGAGTCGCATCAGGTGCTGCAGCGATTGCTGAACGCGATGACGGCGCGTCGCTCCGCGCTAACTCGATCGCGCGACTGAGCGCCGTTTCATCCGTCGCGATCGCATCCGCCGTCACCGGCGGCGCGACCACTTCTCCGACGCGCACCTTCGCGCTCCAGCCGCCGGGCATCGCGATCTCCGTCGTCTGCGCGCCGGCTCCCGGATCCATCTGACCCGTCGACACGATCGCCGCGCGCCCCGACATCCACAACGCCACGAGCGTCGCCGGCAGCGGCGAACGTTCGTTGACGATGAACACCACGCGCTTCGGCGCCGGCCCGTTCGCGGGCTCGATATTGCGCGACGCCGTCAGCAGCAGTCCGTCGTTGTAGCCGCCGCTCGTCATTCCATCCGAAGGCTGCCAGCCCGAGTAATACGTCGTGCGAGACGCCGGCACCGCGATCGCCATGTCGGTCAGCCCGCGCCACGAGTCGACGGAATACGGAATCGCTTCCTCTTCATCGGGCGCGTGAAGGCGCAGATCGACGACGACCGCTTTTGCTTTCGCAACGTCAGCCGCGATCGCAGCGCCGCCGCGGAACACCATGTCGTATTCCGCGCGATCGACGAACGGGCCGAGGTTGACGATGAAGACGTCGTCGCCTGCCCATCGCGAGAACGGAACGTCGCTCTTCGGAATCGTCTTTTCGACTTCGTGATGTGAAACGCGCGTCGCGGGATCGTGCAGTTCGGCGAGCATCGCACCGACGGCCTTCGCGAACTCCTCATCGCTCGTCGCCGCGCGCACGGCGGGAATCGCATGCGCGAGCGGCTCGTCCCAGTCGATGTCTTTGTACGCAAGCCACGGATGTCCGAATCGCACCGTCGACCAAACCTCGGCCAGCTTCATCAATCGCTCGACGCGCGGTTCAGCAGCGAACGCAGACGAAGCGACGAGCAGCGCGAAAACACAAACGACGACGCGACGCATCGCCTACTCCTCGGACCAGCGGTAGAAACCTTCGCCGGTTTTCTTCCCGAGCTTCCCCGCGGCGACGAGATCGCGCAGCAGCTGCGGCGGCTCGAAGCGCGCACCCAGCGTCGACGCGAGGTATTCGGCGATGCCGAGGCGGACGTCGAGGCCGACGAGATCGGTGAGACGCAGCGGTCCCATCGGATGGTTGTATCCGAGCTCCATCGCACGATCGATGTCTTCAGCTGACGCCACGCCTTCTTCGAGCATGCGAATCGCCTCGAGGCCGATCGCGACGCCGAGGCGCGACGTGGCGAAGCCAGGACTGTCGCGGACGACGATCGGTGTCTTCCCCATCCGCTCAGCTACGGCGCGCACCTGCGCAACGGTTTCATCAGAGGTCCGCTCGCCGCGCACGATCTCGATGAGCTTCATCACGTGCGGCGGATTGAAAAAGTGCAGACCGACGAATCGGTCGCGGCGCTCGACGTTCGACGCGAGCGTCGTGATGGAAATCGACGAAGTGTTCGACGCGAGAATCGCCGACTCGCTGCAGAAAAGATCCGCCTGCGCGAAGAGATCGCGCTTCAGATCGAAGTTCTCGGGAACGGCTTCGATGATGAGATCCGCGTCGCGCACGGCCGGCTCGAGATCGCTGACGAGGTGCAAACGATCGAGCGATTCCTTCGCGGCGTCGTCGGTGATCTTTTTCTTCTCGACGCCCTTGCGCAGCGTCGATTCGATCGCGCCTTTCGCGGCGTCGAGCGCGCCTGCATCGACATCGAAAACGACCGTGTCGTAGCCCGCAACCGCGCTCAGATATGCGATGCCGCGGCCCATCGTTCCGCTGCCGATCACTGCGATGTTTCGGATGCCGTTCGCCATGGCGGCGGATTCTAACGACTATCATCGAGTGAACGTAAGGAGGCGACGCCGATGGGTCTCGTCAAAGAGTTCAAAGAATTCGCCCTCAAAGGAAGTGTGCTCGACCTCGCAGTCGGCGTCGTGATCGGCGCGGCATTCGGCAAAGTGGTCACGTCGTTCGTCGACGACATCCTGATGCCGCCGCTCGCCCTCCTCACCGGCAGCCGCGATTTCTCATCGCAGTTCGTGACGCTTTCGGGCGGACACTTCGACACGCTCGAGAAAGCGAAAGCAGCCGGCGCGATCACGCTGAACTACGGTCTCTTCGCGACCGCCGTCGTCGACTTCCTCATCATCGCGTTCGCGATCTTCCTCATCGTGAAGCGCATCAACGCGATGCGGCGCGAGCCGGAAGCGGCAACGCCGACGATGAGAGATTGTCCGGAGTGTTTGTCGGCGGTGCCGATCGCGGCGCGCCGCTGTAAATTCTGCAGCGCGGCGATTTAGACCGCGCGCATCGCCAGCGACAGGATCTCGCGGTGAGTGAAGTAGTTCACCGCGGGATCATCGAGGTGGAAGCTGTAATTGAACTTCTCCCCGTTATCCGCGACGAACGTGAAGCGGTGATACCGCGTCTCGCGACCTTCGCCGAATTCTTTGATCGTCGACGAGTAGCCGTCATCGACTTCCACGTTCAGCACGCGATAGAGCTTGTGCGCGCTGATCGGCAGGTCATCCGGCGGATAGTGGATGAACTGGATCGCGTAGATCTGCTTCGGATCGATGTCGCGCTCGGGAAACTCTTCCTGCGCGTTGTCACCGGCGGCGCCCGTGAACCACGTCTCTTCTTCCTTGAACAGGACGAGGTTCGCGGAGTTCTCGGTCATCGGCAGCACGGCGCGATCGAGATGGATGTGCTGCTCGGGATCGGTCGAATCGCGAAGCTGCGTCAGCAGATCAATGAGGTACTGAATGCCCTGCGGCGTGCCGGTCAGCGCGACTTCATCATCCTCATCCGAAATCCAGACGTCGAGCCACGCGTCCTTCGGCAGCTTGACGCGGCTCTCGAGCGTGTCGAACGTGATCGCCGCGAAACCGAGACGTTTGGCAGCTGCGCCGAGGAACTCGTTGCAGTGCGGGTCGTCGACCAATTCCTTCCGCGCGTACTCAATCGCCGCCTCGTAAGCGCGCTTGCGCCCGAAGTCGTGAGTGAGGTCGAAAGGAAGGATGATTTGATCGAGGAGCTCGGCGTAACGTTCGGCAGGTCTTGACATAAGGCTTTCGCGGACAGCAATAACCGCTTCGAATCTATCATATTTCCCTCACGGCTCCGGGCGCCGCGGACGCCCCCCAAAACCCGCGTGCTACACTCGCCTTCGTCTCTTTTTCCCTACACGAAAATGCTCGGAAGTGCGGTGGCCAGACAGCTCGTCAGCGCCGTGGTCGTGCTCGCCCTGATTACGGGCGTGGCAGTGGCTCGCGGCGAGCAACCCGCCGAATATCAGGTCAAAGCTGAGTTCATCGAGCGCTTCACGCGCTTCATCGAGTGGCCAGCCGGCACCGACGGCCGCGGCAACTTCCTCATCGGCGTCATCGGCGACAACCCGTTCAACGGCTATCTCGAAAAGATGGCGAACGAGCGCCGCATCAACGGGCGTCGCATCGAGATTCGCCACCTCACCGAGCCCGCGCAGGCAGAGGGCTGTCAGATCGTTTTCATCTGCGCCTCGGAGCGCGATCGGCTGCGCCGCATCCTCAGCCACACCGAATCGAGACCGATCCTGACGATCGGCGACACCGCCGGCTTCGCCGCGGCCGGCGTGCTCATCAACTTCTACACGAGCGGCGAAACGGTGCACTTCGAAATGAATGAGACGGCGATCGAGCGCAGCGGACTCAAAGTCAGCTCGCGATTGCTCAAGCTCGCACGACTCGTCGATCCGGGGACGCGATGAAAGCGCTGCGCGGCTTATCGATTCGCAACAAGCTCGTCGGCATCATCGCCGTCGCGACGATCCTCCCGCTCGCCGCCGGCTTCACGTTCGTCATCATGAGCGACGCGCGTGCGCTGCGCCGCGAGCTCGTCGACAACACGGTGCTCATCGCGCGCGTCACCGCGGAGAACAGCGTCGGCGATCTCGCCTTCAGCGATCGCGACGCATCGCAGCACACGCTGCAGAAACTCGCGACGATCCCGAACCTGCGCTGGGCCACCGTTTACGACGCGCACGGCAAACTCTTCAGCCGCTTCGCCGTTCGCGGCGCGCGTCCCGATTCCGTTCTCCCCGCACAACCGGCTCGCACGTTCACGTCAGACGAGCTGCGTATCTCGGAACCGATCGTCTACAAAGGCGAACGTTACGGCGACGTCTATCTCGGCGTCGGGACCGCCGGCCTCGAAGCGAAATGGCGCGAGCATCTCTTCACGCTGCTCGCCGTGATGATCGCAGTCGTCGGCGCCGCGATCTTCCTCGCAACGCGACTCGAGAAAATCGTCTCAACGCCGATCCTCGATCTCGCCGCGCTCGCGCTCGAAGTCTCCGAGCAGCACGACTACTCCGTGCGCGCGGAACGAAAGAGTGATGACGAAGTCGGCGTGCTCGCCGAGGGGTTCAACGAGATGCTCACGCAGATCGAGCGTCGCCAGCGCGAACGCGACGAAGCCGATCAGCGCACGCGCGAGAAGAGTCAGTTCCTCGCGAACATGAGCCACGAGCTGCGTACGCCGCTCAACGCAATCATCGGATTCTCCGAAGTCCTGCGCACGCGCCTCGGCAGCCGCATCGACGATCGCGAAGTCCGCTTCCTCGACAACATCAACTC
>Ga0070701_10000435_pt1 | contig 14256 bp, 12 predicted proteins | sample KBSK5102metaG_FD_65451 | JGI IMG/M metagenome (GOLD analysis project Ga0070701, IMG submission 65451) | Corn, switchgrass and miscanthus rhizosphere microbial communities from Kellogg Biological Station, Michigan, USA - KBS K5-10-2 metaG | ecosystem: Host-associated > Plants > Roots >... | reverse complement strand
CGGCGACGATCGCGCTGGACGGGTTGCTCTTCACCCGGCTGGCGGGCGGTCGGACCGCCCCGAACCGGCACGCTGACGCGATCTCCTACGGCGGCGATGAAGCCGTGGGCAGGCGAGTTGTGGAGCATCTCAACTACGTGATCTGACTCAGTGAGATCACGACGGCGCAGGGCCAACGAGTAGCTGCTGGAACACGGGTCCGGCCCAGTTGCTGAGTTCTTCGCGACCGAGGTTGGCGATCGGTGGATTGGCGAGGATGGATCGGGTCATCGCAAGCCCGATGACGAACGCATCCGTCAGCGCAATCCGCTGCCGGTGGTTGTCCGGGGTGACGGCGCGCAACGTCGGAGCCACATGCTTCGCAAGCGTCTGATTGATTGTGTCCGCTGCGATCCGGCTCGTCCCCGCCGCCCGTAGCAGCGCCAGGAACGTGTGGTCGTCCTCCCACACCGCAAAATATCGGGGCAGCAACATGCCCGGAATGTCGTCCGGGGCCGCGCCGGCCAGGTCTGGCAGATCGATCCTGAACTCGGTTGCCGTCGCGAACAAGTCCTGCTTGCTGCCGAAGTAACGGCTGACCAGGGCGGCATCGACGCCGACGTCCGCCGCGATGGCGCGCAAAGTTGTGGGTTCGTACCCCTCGGTCGCGAAGCGGCGACGCGCGGCCGACAGGATGTCGGCCTGGGTCTGGGCGGCATTGCGGGGTCGTGGTGTAGCCATCCCAGAACTTTATGTCAGCCGCTGTTGACTTCGCGGCAACCGCGGCCTATCGTCGTAAGTCATCGACAGATGACAAAAGTCATCGGATGTTGATATAGCGTCGCAGAGGGCGGGTGGTCCCGTGGCTGGCAGCGTTGGGCGGTGTACCGCGCAGATTCGTCGGACCGTGGTGAGCGAGCCGACTACTCCGTCAGGGTTTGGGTTTCTCCACCGAATCGCACAGCTCGCCATCTCCGCACCGCGGCGGGTGCTCGCCGTGGCGGCACTGGTGGCGGTGGCCGCGGGTGTGTTCGGTGTTCCGGTGGCAAAGAGCTTGTGCGCCTGTGGATTCGACGATCCATCCTCGGAATCGGCCAAGGCGAAAGAACTGCTCACGGACAGGTTCAATGTAGGCGACGTACGGATGATGGTCACTGTCTCCTCTCCGGACGGGGCCGACAGCGGTGCAGCGCGGGCGGTGGGTACCGAACTGGCCGACGACCTGATGCGCTCGCCGCACGTCGTGTCCGTGACGTCCTTGTGGACCGCACCGGCTCCCGAGCGGCCTGCCTTGGTCAGCAGGGACGGAAAGTCCGGCCTGATCGTGGCGGGGATCTCCGGAGATGAGAGCAAGCTCCAGGAATACACCAAGGACCTGTCGGACCGGCTCGTTCACGACAGGGACGGCGTGACGGTACGGGCGGGCGGCGACGCGATGGTGAATGTCGAGATCACCGAGCAGTCGCGGCGTGACCTGCTGCTCATGGAGTCGTTGGCGATTCCGATCAGCTTCGTCGTGCTCGTCTGGGTATTCGGTGGTGTCCTCGCCGCAGCGGTGCCGCTCGCGGTCGGCGGCCTGGCGATTTTGGGCTCACTTGCGGTGCTGCGCGGTGTCAGCTCCTTCGCCGACGTGTCGATATTCGCGCTGAACCTCAGCGCTGCAATGGGATTGGCCCTAGCCATCGACTACACGTTGCTGATCATCAGCCGGTACCGCGACGGGTTGGCGGACGGTGTCAGCCGCGACGCCGCGCTGGCTCAGACCATGGCGACGGCTGGTCGCACCGTGGTGTTCTCGGCCGCGATAGTGGCCCTCTCGATGGCCGTGATGGTGGTGTTCCCCATGGCGTTCCTCAAGTCGTTCGCCTATGCGGGAGTGGCCACCGTCGCGTTCGCCGCACTCGCCGCACTGTTCGTCACCCCGGCGGCACTGGTTCTACTCGGTGATCGGTTGCACGCCATGGATATTCGCAGACTTGTGGATCGGATACTCAACTGGCAGGAACCGGTCGCGCGCACCGTCGAGCAGCACGCCCTGTATCGGTGGACGAAAACCGTCATGCGGCACGCCATTCCTGCCGGATTGGCCGTCGTTGCCCTGCTCCTGCTGCTCGGTGCCCCGTTCCTGGGGGTGAAGTGGGGCTTTCCGGACGACCGGGTGCTACCCACGACCGCATCGGCCCATCAGGTCGGTGACGAGATGCGCACCCAGTTCCCCGACGACTCCGCCACAGCGGTCACCATCGTCGTGCCCGATGCGACTGGTCCGACTCAGGCCGAGTTCGATCGGTACGCAACGGATCTCGCCCGGGTAGCGGATGTTGTCGGCGTGTCTCCTGTCCGGATCGCCGACGGCAGCGCGTACCTTACGGTGCGCAGCACCGCGCCGTTGTTCTCCGACGCATCCGATGCTCAGCTCGACGGCCTGCACGCAGTCGACGGCCCCGGTGGCCGCGAGGTGTTGTTCGCCGGCACCGCGCAGGTCAACCGCGACAGCGTCGATGCCATCACGTCGCGGCTCCCGGTGGTGCTCGGACTCATCGTGGTGATCATGTTCGCGGTGCTGTTCCTGCTCACCGGCAGCGTGGTGATCCCATTGAAGGCGTTGGTGCTCAATGTGCTTTCACTTAGTGCGGCCTTCGGTGCGATGGTGTGGATTTTTCAGGACGGGCACCTCGATGGATTGGGCACGACGGCCACGGGAATCCTCGTCGCCAACATCCCGGTGTTGTTGTTCTGCATCGCGTTTGGCCTGTCGATGGATTACGAGGTTTTCCTGGTATCGCGCATCCGCGAGTTCTGGCTTCAGACGGCGCGCACACGCGCCGACAACGATGAGAGCGTTGCGTTGGGAATTGCGCGCAGCGGCCGTGTCGTCACGGCGGCCGCTGTGGTGATGTCCATCTCGTTCGCCGCGCTGATCGCCGCCCAGGTGTCGTTCATGCGGATGTTCGGCCTTGGCTTGACTCTGGCGATCCTGGTCGACGCCACCTTGGTCCGCATGGTGCTGCTTCCCGCATTCATGCATGTCATGGGTGAGTGGAATTGGTGGGCGCCCAAGTGGATGACCAAACTTCACGACCGCTTCGGTATCGAAGACGGTCTCGTCGCGAAGCAGCCGACGGCGTCCGCGTCGACCATCCGTCCGTAGTCGAACAAGCGCATACAGGAACAGGAGGATTGTGTCATGAGTGTGATCGCCTCGGTGCGTGGGGAACTACCAGAACGCCGCTATACCCAGGCGGAGGTGACCGAAGCATTGCTGGCGATGCCCGGCTTCTCGGAGCATGGTGACTTCGTCCGGGCGGTGCACGAGAGCGCCAAGGTGGACGCTCGCCACATGGTGCTGCCGCTGGAGGCGTACACGGGGCTCACTGACTTCGGTGCCGCCAACGACGTGTTCATCGAGCACGCGGTCGAACTCGGCTGTGCCGCGATCACCGGAGCGCTCGACGAAGCGGGTCTGGAACCGTCGGACGTCGATTTGATCATCACGACCACCGTCACCGGACTCGCTGTCCCGACCTTGGACGCGCGGATCGCCGGGCGGATCGGGCTACGGCCCGACGTGCGCCGGGTACCGCTGTTCGGCTTGGGATGTGTCGCAGGCGCGGCCGGCACGGGCCGACTTCACGACTACCTTCGCGGTGCACCCGATGGAGTCGCGGTGCTGCTCGCAGTCGAATTGTGTTCACTCACACCTAAATCCGATCCGTCTATGGCAACGCTGGTCGGCAGTGCACTGTTCGGCGACGGCGCCGCCGCGGTCGTCGCCGTGGGCGATCGCCGGGCCGAACAGATCGGTGCGGCGGGGCCGGTGGTGCTCGACTCGCGCAGCCACCTCTATCCGGACTCGCTGCACACGATGGGTTGGGATGTAGGCGCGACTGGGTTCAGACTGGTGCTGTCGCCTGACGTACCCGCGGTGATCGAACGCTATCTGGCCGATGATGTCACGAGTTTTCTTGCGTCCCATGGTCTTACGGTCGGTGAAGTAGGCGCGTGGGTGAGCCATCCCGGCGGCCCGAAGGTGATCGAGGCGATCACCGCCACTCTGGGTCTGACCGATGATGCGCTCGAACTGACGTGGCGTTCGCTTGCCGAGGTCGGCAACCTGTCGTCGGCGTCGGTGCTCCACGTGCTGCGGGACACCATGGCCAAGCGCCCACCCGCAGGCAGTCCCGGTGTGCTCATGGCGATGGGACCGGGATTCTGCTCCGAACTGGTCCTGCTGCGTTGGCAGTGACCATGACATGGTATGTCCTGCTGATCGTGGCCGTCGCTATCGAGCGGGTGGCCGAACTGGTTGTGTCCAAACGCAACTGGACGTGGAGCCGGGAACGCGGTGGAATCGAAGTCGGTGCCGGACACTACCCGGTGATGGTCGTGCTGCACATCGGCTTGCTGGCGGGCTGCTTGATCGAAGTGATCGCGCTGCAGCGGCCGTTCGTTCCCGCACTGGGCTGGCCCATGCTGGTCGTGGTCCTCGCCGCGCAGGCGTTGCGCTGGTGGTGCATCACGACGCTGGGGCCCCAGTGGAACACCCGAGTGATCGTCATCCCGGGAGCGGCGCGCGTCTCGGGTGGACCGTATCGCCTGATACCGCACCCCAACTACGTCGCCGTCGTCGTCGAGGGCATCGCGCTGCCGTTGGTGCACTCGGCATGGCTCACCGCCCTGATCTTCACTGCGCTGAACGCCGGACTGCTGCGCACGCGGATCAGGGTCGAGAACGACGCGCTCGCGAGCCTGACGTGATCGACCTGCTCGTGGCAGGCGGCGGCCCCGCGGGCCTGGCCACCGCGCTGTACGGGGCGGCGGCCGGACTGCAGGTTGCCGTGGTCGAACGCCGAATTGGCGTGTTGGACAAGGCCTGCGGTGAGGGCATGATGCCGCACACCGTCGCGCACCTTGGCCGGCTCGGCATTACGGCGGAAGGCCGACCGCTGCGCGGGATCAGCTACGTCGACGGTGATCGCCGCGTCGATGCGGCGTTTCGTGCGGGCGTCGGCCGGGGCGTGCGTAGGACCGTTCTGCACAGCGCGTTGTGGTTGGCCGCCGAAGCGGCCGGGGTGAAGCTCGTGCACGGCGAGCTCGGCGAGGTCACTCAGGACGCGGAATCGGTTAACGCCGCGGGATTCCGGGCCAGGTACCTGGCCGCGGCCGACGGTCTGCATTCACCGATCCGCAAAGCTCTGGGGCTTTCTATGCCGGGCGTGGGCCCGCGCCGGTGGGGGATCCGTCGGCATTTCGAGATCGCGCCGTGGACCGATTCGGTCGAGGTGCACTGGTCGCGAGGCGCTGAGGCATATGTGACGCCGGTGGCCGACGATTGCGTCGGGATCGCGATCCTCAGCTCCACCCGCGGGGGCTTCGACCGTCACTTCGAATCCTTCGGCGAGCTCGGCGATCGCATTTCCGGCCACGCCCATGGTCAGGACCGGGCGGCGGGACCACTGAGGCAGCGAGTGCGCACCCGTGTGGCGGGCAGGGCGCTGCTGGTCGGCGACGCGGCCGGATATATCGACGCGCTCACCGGGGAGGGCATGGGGCTGGCGTTCGGCGCCGCCGAGCTGCTGGTGGACTGCGTGCTGCGCGATCGGCCCTACGAGTACGACCGCCGATGGCGCAGGTTGACCCGGCGCTATCGGATGCTCACTGCGGCCCTCCTGCAGGCGAGCGCACGTCCGGCCGTTCGCGCCGGCATTGTGCCGGCCGCACAAGCGTTGCCCGGCGTGTTCACCGGGCTCGTCAACCTGCTTGCTGACTGAGCATGCGGTGCCCCGATAGGCGATCTGAACTGGGGAAACACGCCCGCCTGGGATGAAAATGTTGCGGTGGTGTGTTCGGTTTGGCGTAGCATTGAATGTCCTGCCGAAAGTCGGCGGGGATGCGAGGGGCTGAACGGTTTCGACTTCGCGCATCGAATCAAGGGAAGCGTGCCGGTGCAGGCAAGAGACCACCGTAAGCGTCGTTGCAACCAATTAAGCGCCGATTCCAATCAGCGCGACTTCGCCCTCGCTGCCTAAGCGACGGTGAGTCTGTCAGACCGGGAGAGCCCTCGGCCCGGACCCTGGCATCAGCTAGAGGGATAAACCGATGAGTTCGGTCGCGGGACTCATCGGGACACCAAACAGCGACTGGGATCGTCATCCTGACTTGTTCGCGCGATCAGGAGATCCGAGTAGAGGCATAGCGAACTGCGCACGGAGAAGCCTCGAGGGAATGCCGTAGGACCCGGGTTCGATTCCCGGCAGCTCCACCGGAAAGATGCAGGTCAGAGAGGGTAAGTAGATCAGCTAAGGCAAAAGGACACAAAAAGGACACAGAAATGCCTTAGACTCGTCCACTTCCGCCGAAACATTCGACGGCCCCACGCCGCCGGTGCGAACTACACCGTGGGAACGCCGAAAACGAAATCGTCCACCCGGCGCGTCGCCGTGCGCCGATCGTTGCTCGACAAATTGGATCGCGGCAACAAATACCTATTCGTCAACACAGTTGGATCGGCGAACGCGCTGGGCCGTCATAAGATTGGCACGCCGGGCATGATGAAAATCAACAACTTCCGCACCAACGTGTGGACGCCGCGAATCGAGAAATTGATCGCCGAGAAGAAGCTGCCGCCGCACAAGAAAGTGCGCCTGCACGATTTGCGGCACACCAGCGCGTCATGGCTGATCGATGCCGGAGCGTCGCCGCTGGAAATCAAGAACCGCCTCGGCCATAAAAGCATCACCACGACCTACAACGTGTACGGCCACATTTTCGACAAGCGCGACAGCGACGGCAAGATCACAGCGGCATTCGACCGGATCCTGGGCGACGGCACACCGGCGCTGAAGTCGGTGAAGTGATGAACTTTAGGCGACGATCGTGGCTACTCGCCGCCACGGTCGTCATTGCGATCGGTGGATCAGCAGCGTTGTTTCTTCCCACCACCCAGCACACCGCACCGGCTGCGTATCAGATCGACATCGCGCGATTGCCGGGGCTGAAAGACAGCCTTGCCGCGACATTCGCTGTCGAGATGCAACCGACACAAACGGTGACCCAGGACAATGTCGACAAGTTCACCGCCGCCCTTAACGCCTTGACCGTCACGCCGCCGGAATGCCTGAACGCGGCGGCCGCGAACTTCGGTCAAACGGTGGGCACCGTGGTGACGTCATTGTCGGCCGAAAACAAGCAATTCGGTGTGGTCATTAAGGCGGCCGAATCCCCGCGACCGTTCGTGACGTCGGCGCCGGTTGACGCGTGCCGGACCTTCGACGCGGAACGGCCGGACGGCGCGGTGTCCCGAACCCGTGTCATCGACGCCCCGCCGGTCGCCGATGCGGCGACCAGTGCGACCCACTCCATCCAGACCGGTGGGCTGGCCGGGGATCGGGTTGTCGATCAATACGACTACATCGCCGTTCTCGATGACCGGCACATGGTGATGGTGACATCGTTTGCCAACCCGACCGACACCAAGGCGGTCGGCGAACAGGTGGCGCGGCTGCTGGCCGATGCGGTCAACGCTGTGCGGTGGCGCTAGGCGGTGTCACTGGCGGGCGGTGTCGGCAATCGCGACGATCGATCCGTCGGCGCGGTAACACTCGACCGGCCGTAGGGCATACCCCGGCGGGAGATCCCCGGTCTGCTGGTAGGCCAGGAACAGGTCGGCGGCCTCGTCGGCGCCGAACACCTCGTCGGCGCTGACCATCTCCGCGCGTTGGGGCAGCTTGATCGGCACGTCGAGCGGCGCGGGCGTCGATGAGTGGCCTACGAAGTAACGCACCGACTCACAGCCCCACTGCGCGCCGCCGGGCTTGCGGATGTCCACCATCAGCGCGTCCGCGGTGCCCGCCGCCTGCAGGTAGGTCGTCCTGGGCAGGTGTTCGGCGTCGTCGTAGCTCATCCCCTCGGGCAACGGCCACAGCGTCAGTGCCCACCGCGTGTCGCCGTTGCGGCGACGCAATGGCGAGAGGAACCGATTGCGGTCGGGATAGCGGGTGATCTGGTCGACCATTGCTCCACCGTCGTATTCCACGACATGTGTGTAACCGCTGTCCATGGCTTGACCCTACCCCCCGCCAGCTAACCCGTGACCGGCCAGCGGATTGCTCAGCAGCCCGCCGACGGCAGCCAGCCCAGCCCCGACGGTCACCAGCGGCCCGTAGAACGATCGCGCGTAGTCGTGGAACATGGCGCCCCAGGCGATGCTGGTGTCCGGCGGCGCTACGACGACCGGCGCGGGCGGCGGGGCGACCGGCGGCGCTACCGCGGGCGGCGCAGCAGGAACAGGTGGCGCAGCAGGAGCCGGTGGCGCTACCGCGGGCGGCGCAGCAGGAACAGGTGGCGCAGCAGGAGCCGGTGGCGCCGGAGCCGCCGCCGGGGCCGGTGGGGCCACACCGGGTGGCGGCGGCGTCGGAACGCGAACGTCGGCGACGTCGACTACCTCGATCGGCTTGCCGTTCAGCACGCCCCGTCCCGGGATACCGGATCGCACCAGGCCATCCGCGAGCCTCTGGTTGGGCGTCGGCAACGAGCTGCCGACCTTGTGCTCCAGGCCGCGATACTTCCCCGGCGAGATCTCTTCGAGGCCGTCGTATTCGCGTTGCACCGGTGGGCCGTTCGGGTTGGTCGGATCGGTGATCCGCACCCGGATCTTCTTGCGCTCAATCGGTATGCCGGTTTGTGCCTCGCGGGCATCCCAGCTGCGCTGCTCTTCGGCCAGGCCGTCGAACCCGCTGTTGCCCGATCGGTAGGTGCCGTCGGTGGACCGATCCGGGTAGTAGGGATGCGGCTCGCGCCCTGTCGCCTGGCGCGGCATCTGCTGCGAGCCCTCATTGGGCTGCACGCCGACCCTAGACGTCGGCCGCGTGTTCGACCCCTGCTGTTGCCGCTGAGAGTCCGACTGGTCCGAACCGCGCTGCTGCCAATCCGAACCAGTGTTACGTCGCCGCTGGTCGTCGTCCCGCTTCTTCTTCTTGTTGTCGCCCGGCAACGAGTGATTGCCGCCAGGCTCACCCGGCGCGGGCTCGGCGCTGGCGGCCGGAAGGGTCGTGGGCACCGGGATTCCGGCGGGCACCGCCATCAGCACGATGATCACTGCCAGCGAAAGCAGCAATCGCAGCGCTCTCCCCGACGCTGTCATGGGGAGATCTTAGTGCGCCCGGCGCCGGGTTGAATGCAAAACTTGTGGACCAACGGCGCCCCGCTGGTACTGGTTCCGCGCGATAGATGTCGACGTTTCTATCGGCACTCAGCGCTGCCCAGCTGAGGTCAGCTGCTGCTGTCTGCAATTCCTCACGGGTACGCGACATCTTTGCTCCCAAAGGTAGATCGCACGCGCTCGTGGAATGGTATCGCCGCACAGACCAGGAAGTTCCCTGGTGGCGGCGGCGTGTCCGGCCCGACGTGGACAGCGAAGGGCCCCGTGTAAACGAACCAACACTGGATCGGGGCCCATCGTCCGGCGGCGGGCGACGGATTCCGCTGGCCGATCTTCAGGCCCAGGGCTTCAACACCACCCCGCCGCCGGGCTTCGCGCCGGGTGGCCTGATCCGGCCGGACTACAGGGGCTTCGGCATCTCGGCGGCCGACGTCTTCCAGAAGCTGAGCGACCTGCCGACGATCAACGTCAAGACCTGGCTACCGGGCGACGACGAGGCGGGCAGTTAGCGTGTCTACGTTTGTGTCCTAGGACACAAGCCGTCCGAAACCTGCAGGTCGCAACTGTAAGAAACGGGGACCAGCTGAAGCCCAAAGCAGCCCTGACCTGCACTGACCTGGGTAATGACGGAGTGTTCGATTCCCGGCAGCTCGACTAGTGAAGTGGCTGGTCAGGACCATGAGTCCTGACCAGTTTTCTTTTCCCACCGGGTTGCGCCTGGTCGTCCGGCCAGCTCGTCCTTTTAATCGGTCTCGAAAGAGACGGCATACGAGGGTCGCAAAACTTCGTGTCAGACCCAGGCGAAGTTCGAAGGCTCGTTTTATGCGACGAAGGGACTGATCACCCAAGAGGCACCGCACCAGGACGTGCAGGTCAACTGGTCGAGGAGACGCGGGCGCGGCCTGGCCCCGCGTCGCTCGTTTTCCGGCAGATGACGAGGGCCTCGATGTAGTCCCAGCGATAGCGGTCGGGGGCCTCCGCGACGCGCTCCACCAGCTCTCCGAGGAAGTCGGCGAGGAGATCGGCAGCGCGTGCCTCGCCCTCGCGCGCGAAGGCACGGAGGAGGAGCGGCCCTCCCCATGCGGTGACGCTCCGGACGTAGTCCCGCGCGAACACCGCGGGATCGTCGTGCCAGTAGGGGTTGTCGAGACGGAACAGCTCGATGCTCTCGAGTTCGAGGCCGGCGAAGCTCCCGCCGCCCGCCTCGAAGGGAGCCCGGAACTCGCCGAGTGTGCGCGACCAGACCGGAACGACGGCCGCGGCGACGGTGGCGCCGCCGATGCGCCCCGCGCGGCGCCAGTCGGCCAGCAGCAGGTTCATGTCCCCGACGATCTCGACGTAGAGTCCCGTCCTGTCCGGGCATGCAGCGGGGGAGGCCGGGATGGCGGCGATAAACCACCCCCCGGGCGCCAGCTCTACTGCGCGCATCTCGAGCATTTGCTCCCACTGCCGCTCCGCGGCGACGCGCCAGGCGCTTCGCTCGTCGTCGTCCACGTGGTCCGGGTAGCCGGGGAAGACCGAGCCGCTCGAGGCCAGGCCGGCGGCGTCGGCGACCCAGTGCATGGTCGTCCCGGTCACTGCGAGGTGCACTGTGCCCCGTGGAAGGGAGGGCGCCTGGTGGAGAGGGATTCCGGCCAGGGAGACGACCGTGGCGGGAGGCGGGTCGCGATCGAGCGCTCGCCGACAGGCCTCGCCGTGGGCCTCCGGCCAGGCGTAATGGGCGCCCGTGCCCGTGTCGGCGACCCCGGGGCCGGACTCGGCCGGCGCGGGGATCACGACTATCGCGCCCCGGTCGATCCCCGGGCCGAAGGCGTCCCGCAGGTGGGCGGCGGCGACCCGCCACGCGTTCGTCGGGAGGTCAACGAGCGCGTAGATCAGCGGCCGGCCGGCGCGCTGCGCCACGAGATCGCGGATGAGGCCGTGAGAGTTCACGCCGTCGGCGGCGCCCAGATCGGCCACGCAGAGCACGGGCTCGCTCGCCAGCTGCCCCGCGGCGGCCATCACGGCCGGGTGAATCGCCGCGAAGGAGGCGCGCTGCGAGAGGGCGTGCCGCGCGTAGTCGTCCGCCATGCTCAACAGCTCGGGGCGACGTGACGGCGTGGTGCTTCCCTCCCGCACAGCGCCGCCGCGGTCCGGACGGCGCGGGGCCTATCGTCCCACGGGGCCGGCGTGCCAGACGGCGTCTGGAAAAAGACGACATGCGAGACGCTCAAAAACTGGCCCCAGCCCCGCTGAACGGCCGCAGGACTGCGGCCCGTGTGTTTTGATCCTCGCTGCGGCCATTCATCCCTCTCGGAAGGGCCGCAGAGATGCGGCCCTTCCTCTTTGCCGGGCGCCGATGAGTTGCAGGGCGCCGGCTAGCCGCGGGTGCCGATCGCTAAACGGCGCCGTGGCGAGGGTGGAGCGCGACGTGCGGCATAGCCCAGGGCTGCGCTGCTTTCTCAACGTCAGAGTTGCACCCTGGGCTGGCCTGGCGGGGACGACAGCGCAACCAAACGTCAACGCCCGCTCGGGTGGTGGTGCCCGTTGTGTACCTCCTGCAAACCGAGTGTTGCTCGACGTCGGTCAGCGGGTTCGGTGCGAGATCTCGCATGGTCGCCGGCCCTCAAGCGGCGTGTTGTGAGCGTTGTCCCGCGCCCAAACGCTGCGATTACTATCTGACTGCGCCACAACAGCATTTCGTTCGCGCGATTCCGCTTGCATTTCCCGGAATGGGGTAACTAGTCAGCGAGGCAGTGAAGGACGGCGGGATCGCCATCGTGCACGCACCGACTGCACCCGTCGATTCCCAGGAGACTTCATATGCCCGCGCCGCGTAAACCCGACCAACGTGCTCCCAAACCCGCCAGCCCCAGCCCGACCGGCGTCACGAACGGCCAGAGCCCCGACCCTGATCCACGGGCCCAGTCCGGTGAGTTTCTGACTACGGCCCAGGGTCTGCGCCTGCCAGACACCGATCACTCGCTGAAGGCGGGCGCTCGCGGCCCGACGCTGCTGGAAGACGTTCACTTGCGGGAGAAGATCACTCACTTCGACCATGAGCGCATCCCGGAGCGCGTGGTGCACGCCCGCGGTGCCGCCGCGCACGGTGTGTTCGAGTCCTACGGTAACGCAGCGTCGGTGACCAAGGCCGGGTTCCTCGGTAAGAAGGGCACGAAAACCGAAGTGTTCACTCGTTTTTCGACTGTGCTCGGCTCCCGAGGGTCTGCCGACACGGTCCGCGACACCCGCGGGTTCGCGGTGAAGTTCTACACCGACGAGGGCACCTTCGACCTGGTGGGAAACAACATGCCGGTGTTCTTCATTCAGGACGGCATAAAGTTTCCCGACATCATCCACGCCGCCAAGCCGCAAGCGGATCGGGAGATCCCGCAGGCGCAGTCCGCCCACGACACGTTCTGGGACTTCGTGTCGCTGCATACCGAAGCGACACATCACGTGATGTGGAACATGAGCGACCGCGGTATACCCCGCTCCTTCCGGACCATGGAGGGATTCGGCGTGCATACCTTCCGGCTCGTCAATGCCTCCGGCAAGACGAGCCTGGTCAAGTTCCACTGGAAGCCCGTCGCCGGTGTGCACTCACTGGTGTGGGAAGAAGCGCAGATCGCCGCCGGCTGCGACCCGGACTTCCACCGCCGCGACATGGCCGACGGGATCGAGGCCGGCGCGTTCTTTGAATACGAGTTCGGCATTCAGGTGATGCCCGACGACGGAACCGACAGCTTTGAAGGGATCGATCTGCTCGACCCGACCAAACTGGTCCCCGAAGAACTCGCTCCGGTGCAGCTGATCGGAAAGTTGACGCTGAATCGCAACCCCACCAGCTACTTCGCCGAAACCGAGCAGGTCGCCTTCCACACTGGAAACCTGGTGCCGGGCATTGAGGTAACCAACGATCCGCTGATGCAGGCCCGGCTGTTCTCTTACCTGGATACGCAGATCACCCGTCTCGGCGGACCCAATTTCGCCCAGCTGCCCATCAACCGGCCGCACTGTCCGGTCAACGACATGCTCCGCGACGGCATGCATCAGACCGCAATCCACACCGGCACAGCGGCCTATCACCCCAACAGCATCGACGGAGACGAGCCGAAGCTCGCCGATGAGAAGCACGGCGGATACGTGCAGACGCCGCGGGTGATCGAAGGAACGGCGGTGCGCGCGCAACCTGCCTCGTTCGACGACCACTTCACGCAGGCGACCATGTTCTATCGCAGCCTGAGTCCGACCGAACAGGCCCACGTCGTCGAAGCCTTCACCTTCGAGCTGGGCAAGGTTTACGAGCAGCCGATCAAGGAACGGGAACTCCAAGTGCTGGCCAACGTCGACACCGACCTGTGCGAGCAGGTGGCCGCCGGTCTCGGTCTGCCCGCCCCGAAGGGCAAACCCGCCGAGGGCGTCACCGTCTCGCCGGCATTGGTGCAGATCTTGGGCGAGCCAGGTCGGATCGACGGACGCAAGATCGGGATCATCGCCGACGCGGGGTCCGACCTCGCCGGTGTGTCCAAGTTGGTGAAAGCCGCAGCTGCACTTGGTGTTACCGCATTGGTGATCGCGCCGGTCGGTGGGGTGCTGAAGGCAGGCCGTCGCACCGTCACTGTCGACCGGACGCTGGCCACTGCCCGGTCGATCGAGTTCGACGCGCTCGTCGTGGCCGGCGGCACCACACCGACCGGTGACATCAAACTCGTCGTGCTGCTCCAAGAAGCGTTCCGCCACTGCAAGGCGATCGCCGCGTGGGGCGACGGCGGCGCCGTCCTCAAGTCTGCGCGTATCTCTAGCAGAGATCCGGGCGTGGAGGTGGCCAAGGAAGTCGATAAGGCCTTCACTGCGAATCTGGCTGCGGCGTTGGGTCTGCATCGGGCCTGGGACCGGGCCGCCAAAGTCATGTCGTCCGCCGTCCCGCCCGCCGCCTGACCGTCGTGCATCAACTCGCGGGCGACAACTTCGAAAGTTAGGACTAAGACGATGACCGTGACTAGAGACGTAGCTGCCACGCGGCAGCGAGTGTGGGATGTGTTGGCCGACGGATGGGCCTACTCAGGATGGGTCGTCGGGAACAGCCGAATCCGCGCCGTCAGTCCCGACTGGCCCGCGCCCGGTGCGCGCATCCT
>Ga0070701_10000434_pt1 | contig 14271 bp, 13 predicted proteins | sample KBSK5102metaG_FD_65451 | JGI IMG/M metagenome (GOLD analysis project Ga0070701, IMG submission 65451) | Corn, switchgrass and miscanthus rhizosphere microbial communities from Kellogg Biological Station, Michigan, USA - KBS K5-10-2 metaG | ecosystem: Host-associated > Plants > Roots >... | reverse complement strand
GCGGTGGGAATTCTCATCGCGGCGGGGTGGTGGACGTCCACGCTGGGGGGACGTCCCGTGGGCATCACCTTCGCGGTGAACACGGGCCACGCGCTCACCTACCCGCTGGTGGGCTACCCCAATCAGATCACGTGGAGCATGGTGCTGCTGGCGGGTATGCCCGTCGGCGCCTTTCTCGGCGCGTGGCCGGCGGGCGATTTCCGCTGGAAGCTCCCGCCCGGCTGGAGCCTGGTGAAGATCTTCGGCGGGGGACTCTTGATGGGCGCCTCGGCGCTGATCGCCGACGGCTGCAATATCACCCAGGGCCTCACCAATGCGGCCACGCTCAGCGTGGGGAGCCTGGCCGCATTCCTCTCCATGTGCGCGGGCGGGTGGCTGACGCTCTGGGCGCTCTACCTCCGGAAGGGCTGAGTCGCTCGGAGGAGCCGCGCCTCAGAATTCCCGCAGCAGCATGACGGGCACCGTCTCGCCGGCGCCCACCGTGGTGTCGCCGGGCACGATGGCCAGCCCGTCCGCGGCGGACATGGAGCGCAGGATGCCCGAGCCCTGCTCGCCGGTGAGGCGCGCGCCCAGCACGCCGTCCTCCTCGCTGAGCGCCACGCGCAGGTAGCCGCGGCGCCGGCCCGGGTTGTCGATCGGCGCCAGCGCCCGCGCGAGGCGCACCGGCCGACCGAGCCGCGCATGCCCGCTCATCCGGCGGATGGCGGGGCGCACGAAGAGCTCGAACGTGACCATCGCCGAGACCGGATTGCCCGGCAGCCCGAAGATCGGCAAGGTGCGCTTGGGAGACGCGGGCAGGGTGGCGAAGGTGACGGGCTTGCCCGGCCGCATGTCCACGAGCCAGAGATGCTGCTCGGCGCCCAGCGCGGCCAGCGCGGCCTTGACGTGATCGTGGTCGCCCACGGAGACGCCCGCGGAGGAGATGAGGAGGTCGGCGCCCAGCCCCCAGGCCAGCCGCGCCTCGATCTCGTCCTGCCGGTCGCGCGCCACGCCGAGATTGAGCGGCTCCGCGCCCGCCGCGCGCACCTGCCCCATCAGCGAATAGGTATTGGAGTTGGGAATCTGGCCGGGACCGATGGGAGTGCCCAGGTCGGCGATCTCGTCCCCGGTGGACAGGATGCCCACCACCGGACGCCGGATCACCGCGACCCGACTCCGTCCCACCGTGGCGAGCACGCCCAGATCGGCGGGCGACAGCGCGCGGCCGGGCTCGAAGAGCCGGTCGCCCGGACGCATGTCCTCCCCGCGCGGCCGCACATAGTCCCCGGACCGGAGCGCCCGCGGCACGCGCACCGATGTCCCCTCCACCGTGACGTCTTCCTGGGGAATCACCGCGTCGGCGCCCTCGGGCAACGGCGCTCCGGTGAAGATGCGGAAGGTCTCGCCGGGTCTCAGGGGGCGCTCGGCCAGACGGCCGGCGGCCACCTGACCGGCCAGGGTGAGGCGGGCCGGCCGGGCCGGGTCGGCGCCCCCCGTATCGGCGGCGCGCAGCGCATAGCCGTCCATGGATGAGTTCGGCCAGGGGGGAACATCGCGCTCGGCCACCACCGGCTCGGCGAGCACGCGGTCCAGCGCCTCGATCAGGGCCACGCGCTCGTCGCCGAGGACGGCGATGCGGGAGAGGATGCGCTCGAGGGCTTCTTCGACCGGGATCACGCCGCCATTCTACCCCGGCGGCGGGCGGGGAACCCGCTCAGCGGCCCTGATCGAGCCGGGCGCCGTACCGTTGCAGGAAGCGATAGCGGCTGAGGACGAAGAGCGCGAAGAAGCCGGCGGTGATGAGCAGCTCGGAGATCCCGATGGGAAACCGGTCCACCTTGGACACCGAGGGGTAGACGAGGAGGCAGCGCTCGAGGAACATCGCCGTCCACCCCATGAAGAGAATCACCACCAGGGGCTTGTGCGCGGCGGGCGGCCGGCCGGTGAGCCGCTTGAGCAGGTACCCGAACGGGATCAACCACCCCGCCACCCAGATCACGAAGGCCATGGTGCGCCAGGGATCGTTGAAGAAGCGGCGCAGGAAGAAGCGCGTCTCCACGGGCACGTTCCCGTACCAGATCACCAGGTACTGGGAGAAGAAGAAGTAGAGCCACATCACGCACATCGCGAAGGTGAGCTTGGCCACGTCCTGGATGGCGGAGGGCGACACCCGGGTGAGCCCCCGCGCATTGGCCCGGATGGTGAGGAAGGTGACGAGGCCGAAGCCGACGTAGAGCGAGCTGACCACGTAGTAGCCGCCGAGGAGACCGCTGTACCAGGTCGGATCCAGGGACATCACGAGGTCGAAGCCCCACAGCGAGAGCACCACCACGAAGAGCGTGAGGAGGATGCCGGCGAGCAGGTTGCGGCGGTTGTTGGCGGCGGTCTCGGCGCCGCTGGTCCCTTCCGCGAACACCGCGCGCGTGAACGTCAGCGCCACCCAGTAGAGGAGGAAGACGCCCATGCCGATGCGCAGGGTGAAGAAGGGCACGTTCAGCCACTGATGCTTCTTCTCCGCCAGGGCCGGGTTGTTCACCCACGGATAGAGCGCGCCCAGCCCGAGGAAGAGCAGCACGAGGAAGAGCGCGAACGAGATGGGCAGGAAGGCGCCCGTGCTCAGCGCCACCCGCTTCACCGAGGGAGACCAGCGCGCCTCGGTGAGCTGCATCATCGCCGCGAGCGCGGGCCCCACGATGGACAGGCTCGACCAGAAGAGCAGGTTGACGAGGTAGGTCGCCCACGCGTGGGTCGGCTCTCCCCGCGTGACGCCGTGCACGAAGGCGGCCGCCCCCAGCACCGCCAGGACGGCCAGCACGAGCGTGGAGCCCTTGGAGGGCGCGGAGTCCGTGAGGGTGGTGGCGGTCATTTCTTGGCCAGGGTGCGAACGTAGTTGACGAGGTGCCAGCGCTCGTCCGGCGAGAGCGCCTCCGCATAGGCCGGCATGAGGGCGCCGCCCACCGAGAGCTGATGCTGCCACCAGCCGTCGGTGCGCGTCTTGTGCAGGTCGGGATTGGTGAGGTCCACCGCGGGAACGAACTTGGTCGTCACCGGCCCGTCCCCCTTGCCGGCGTCTCCGTGGCAGGGCGTGCAGTAGATCACCCACAGCGCCTCGCCCTTCTTCACCGAATCGGGAGCGGCCGGGATCGGGTTGCGCCGCGCCGCCGCCACGTCCCGCTCTTCCTTGGCGTAGGTGAGCTCGCCTCCCTCGCGCGGCAGGCCGCCCAGGGGCATCGCGAAGGCGCGCTCGCCCGTCTGCACCCGCTGCGTCTTGGTCATGTTGTCCTGCCAGCGCATCACGATGACGCCGAGCTGCACCGAGGCCACCGCCCCGCAGAGGCCCAGCGCGAGAACGAAGAGAATCCGGAGGCCGTACTTCTTGATCACCGCCGCACCTCCTCCGCGCCGGCGGCGGAGAGCAGCGCGGACACCGCCTGCGCGCGCTCGGCCGGACAGGCCACCGCCACCCCGAATCGGTCGAGGGTGAAGCGCGGGTCATAGGTCGGCGAGGGGCGGAGCCTGGGCAGGCGGCCGAGCACGAGGAGAGCGAGCAGGGTGGCCAGGCCCCCGAACAGGATGGTGAGCTCGAAACCGATGATGATGAAGGGCGGGATGGAGACGGGGGCCTTGCCGCCGGTGATGAGATCCCACTTCAGCGACGTCCAGATGGTGAGGAAGAAGCCGGTGGTGGTGCCGGTGAGCGCGCCGATGAGGGTGAAGAAGCGCACCTTGGAAAGCGGGCGGATGTGCTCGATCTCTTCCTCGATCTCCTCCACCGGCACCGGGGTGTACACGGTGAGATCCGGGTAGCCCTTGGCGCGCAGCTCGCGGATGGCCTGGAGCGTGGTGTCCACGTGCGCGAAGACGCCGAGGACGCTGGTGCCGGCCATCCTAGTGGCCTCCCCCGTGCGGGACGGCATGCCCGTGCTTGAGGGGATGCGGCAGGACCTCCTTGACCTCGACGATGCTCAGCGACGGCATCACCCGGATGAAGCCCATGAAGAGGAGGAAGAACCACGCGAACGAGCCCACGATGATGGTGGAGTCGGTGATGGTCGGGTAGTAGGTGCCCCAGGTATACGGATAGAAGTCGTGGGCGAGGCCGGGCACGATGATGTTGAAGCGCTCCAGCCACATGCCGATGAGGACGAAGATCGACACCACGTAGAGGATGGTCACGTTGGTGCGCGCCTTCTTCCACAGGAAGATGAGCGGGGTCACGCAGTTGCTGAAATACATCATCCAGTACGCCCAGGCGTACTGCTTGGTGGCCTTGGCGAACACGCTCGCCCGCTCGAAATGGTCGCCGCTGTACCAGGCCACGAACACCTCGCACACGTAGAAGTACGTGAGGACGAGGCCGGTGACGAGGATGAGCTTGGCCATCGCGTCGAGGTGCCGGTCCGTGATGTAGGCGTACCAGTTGAAGTAGTACCGCATGGGCAGGATGAGGATGAGCACCATCGCGAAGCCGGAGAAGATGGCCCCGTCCACGAAGAAGGGCGCGAACAGCGTGGAGTGCCAGCCCGGCACCAGCGCCATCGCGAAGTCGAAGGACACCACGCTGTGCACGGACAGGACGAGCGGGGTGGCCAGGGCGGCGAAGAGGCCGTAGGCGCGGCGGTAGTGCTTCCACTGCGTGTCCGAGCCTTCCCAGCCCAGCGCCATCACGGTGTAGATCTTCTTCTTGATCCCGGTGGCGCTGTCCCGCAGGGCGGCGATGTCGGGGATCAGGCCCACCAGGAAGAAGACGATGCTGATGGTCATGTAGGTCGAGATCGCGAACACGTCCCACACCAGCGGCGACTTGAAGTTCGGCCAGAGGTACCGCTGGTTCGGGTACGGCATCAGCCAGTAGGCGAACCACATCCGCCCCGCGTGGATGAGGGGAAAGAGCCCCGCGGTCATGACGGCGAAGATGGTCATGGCCTCCGCGCCGCGGTAGATGGACGTGCGCCACTTCGCCCGGAAGAGGTACAGCACCGCGGAGATCAGGGTGCCCGCGTGCCCGATACCGATCCAGAACACGAAGGTGGTGATGTACATCGCCCACATCTGCGGGGTGCGCTTGCCCGCCGCGCCCATGCCGATGTAGATCTGGTAGGTCCACGCGGCCACGCCGCACGCCAGCGTGAGGGCGATGACGGTCATCCAGAAGAAGTAGGTGTTGCCCGGCATGCCCACCGTGCGGATGACGTCCCGGTTGACGTCGGCCCAGGTCACCTCGCGGGTCTGGACGGGCGCGCTCATGCCTTGTGGCCCTGGCCTTCCGCCGCCGGGGCCGCGTGCCCCCGCACCACCTTCTTGAGATAGGTCACCGCGGGGCGCGTGCCGAGCTCTTCCAGGACGTGGTAGCTGCGCGCGGAGCGCGACAGCGTGGAGACCTGGGCCTTGTCGTCCTTGAGGTCGCCGAAGGTGATGGCCTGGGTCGGACAGGTCTGCTGGCAGGCGGTCTTGATCTCGCCGTCCTTCAGGGGCCGCCCCGCGTCGCGGGCGTGGTCCTTGCCCTCGAGGATGCGCTGGAGGCACATGGTGCACTTCTCCATCACTCCGAGCTGCCGGACGGCGACGTCGGGATTGAGCTGGAGATCCAGCGGCGAGGGCCACTGGTAGTAGAACCAGTTGAAGCGGCGGACGTGATAGGGGCAGTTGTTGCCGCAGTAGCGCGTGCCCACGCAGCGGTTGTAGACCTGCCCGTTGAGCCCCTCGCGCGTGTGATACGCGGCGTAGACGGGACAGACGGGCTCGCAGGGCGCCACGCCGCAGTGCTGGCAGAACATGGGCAGGAAGATGTTCTCCGGCCGGGCCGCCGGCCCTTCTTCCCAGCGCTCCAGCCGCAGCCAGTGCTGATCGCGCCCGTACGCCACCTGCTCCTTGCCCACCACGGGGACGTTGTTCTCCGCCACGCACGCCACCACGCAGGCGCTGCAGCCGGTGCAGCGATCGAGGTCCACCGTCATGCCCCAGCGATGGTCGGGATACTTCACCGCCGGATACATGCTCGGGTGACTGGCGTGCTCCGGCGGCTTGCCCCGCACTTCCAGCTCGCGCGCGGCGGCCAGGCCGACGTGCTGCGCGATCTCGCGGTCGTCCTGGTTGAAGGTGGACTGCGGCACCGCGAGCGGCCGGCGTCCCACGCCCTTGGCGAGGCTCACCTTGACCGCGAGGTAGGGAAGCCCGCCCGATGCCGCCTCCGGGGCCGCGCCCAGGAGCGCGAGCGGATTGGCGCCGGTATTGAGCCCGCGCGACCGGGCGTAGTCGCCGGGGTACGCGTGCCCCTGTCCCAGCGCCACCGCCACCGCCTCCGGATGCAGCGCCTCCACCGGATACGCGGGCAGGTCCACGCGCCCGTGGGGCGAGGTCAGGGTGACGAGGTCGCCACGGGCCACGCCGAGCTTGGCCGCGGTGGCATTGGGAATCTCCACCCAGCCGTCCCACGTCACCTGGGTCATCGGGTCGGGCGCTTCCTGCAGCCACGCGCGATCGGCGCCGCGGCCGTCATAGAAGCGGCTCGAGGGATAGACGAGCAGCGCGTGCGTCCCGCTGCCCTCGAGCGCCGCCGGCTCCGCCTTGACCCGCGTGGCCTCCGGCCGCAACGCGAAGGCCGGCGCCGGCGTCTCGCGCCATACTCCGCCGCGCCGCAGCGACTCTTCCCAGAACTCGACGAAGGGCTTGCCCTTCCCGAGGTCCTTGCCCGCCGCGGTCCACTCGGCCTTGACGTAGTCGGCGAAGGTGACCGCGCCCAGCGGTCCCTTGCCCGCCTCCGCCCCGAGCGCCTGCCGCCCCACGGAGAGCAGGAGGCCGCCCAGCGACTTGCCGTCCACCGGCCGGCCGCCGATCTCCACCGGTCCCATGGTGGGCTGCATGAGCCCGATCACGCCGTCCTCCGCCGCGAAGTCGCCCCACGTCTCCAGCCAGTGCAGCGCGGGCAGCACGATATGGGCCTTGGCCGTGGTCTCGGAAGGCCGATTGGCGAGGCTCACCACCAGCGGCACCTTGGCGAGCGCCTCCGCGAAGCCGGCCTTGGCGGGCATGGTGAAGACCGGATTGACGTCGCCGAGGATCAATATCTCGATCTCGCCCTTGGCCATGGCCTGGGTGAGCGCCACCATGTCGGCGTAGGTGCTCGCCTTGCCCAGCGCCGCGTCCGCGCCGAACCGGACGCGCTTGCCCACCGCGCCCAGGGCCACATTCAAGAGGTTGATCGCCACCTGGGTGTCGGTGGCATTGCTCCCGGACACCGCCGCGCCGCCGCCGATGGCCAGCCCGGACTTGGAGACCGCGAGGTCGTGGGCCACGTGCTTGATCGTCTCCGCGGACACCCCGGAGCGGGTCGCCACCGCCGCGACGTCCACCCCCTGCACGGCGGCGCCGAGCGCGCGGGCATCCACGCCGGGCGCGGCCAGCCCCTCCTCGAGGATGACCTTGAGCATGGCGAGCGCCAGCGCCCCCTCGGTGCCCGGCGCATTGCGCAGCCACTCGTCGGCGTTGGCCGCCGTCATGGACAGCCGCGGCTCCACGTGCACATAGGTGCCGGCCCGGCCCGCGGAGAGCGCATGCATCTTCACGAAGTGCGCTGCGTGCGCGGTGGGACTCAGCCAGGTCTCGAGGAAATCCGCCCCGAACGAGACGAGGTAGCCGGCTTCCCCGATGTCGTAGATGGGGATGGCGTCCCGCCCGAAGCTCACGCGATTGGCGGCGCGCAGCGGCTCCAGCGCCAGCGGCTCGTAGGCCAGGCGGGGACGCGCGCCCAGCGCCTTCACCCACTCGTCGAGGAGGCGCGCGAGACTGCCGGTCTCGAGCCCGGTGACCACGGCGATCTTCTGCCCCGTCCGGGCGCGCGCCAGCGCCCCGAGCTTGTCGGCGAGCAGCTTCTCCGCGGTTTCCCACGGCGCCGCCTTCCCGTCCACCATGGCCCCGCGGAACCGGTCGGGATGGTAGAGCCCCTGCAGCGCCGAGTGGCCGCGGATGCACAGCGCGCCCGCGTTGACGGGGTGATCGGGATTGCCCTCGAGCTTGATCACCCGCCCGTCGCGATTCTTGGCGAGCACGCCGCAGCCCGCCGGGCACTCCCGGCACACCGTCGCGAAATAGCTGGCGACACCGGGAACGATATTTTCAGGAGGCGAGACGAACGGAAGCAGCTTCTCCGCGGTCTGGGTACAGCCGCCCGCGGCCGTCGCGGCTCCGGAGGCGGCCACGACCTTGAAGAACGACCGCCGGTCTAGACCGCTCATCGTGTCTCCCTGTTGATCCCGCGCTGCACGGCGAACTGGTCCGGCCGGACGGCCAAAAACCTTGTGAACCCTATCACGCAGCAAAACTAAGTGTCAATAGAGTTGTGCGTTTAGCCCAGCGTTTGCAGGGTTTCGGTCGCCGCGCGGGCCGCGGAATCGAGATCCTCTTCGGTATGCGCGAGGGAGACGAAGGCCGCCTCGAACTGGGACGCGGCCAGGAAGACGCCGCGCTCCAGCATGCCGTGGAAGAAGCGCCCGTAGCGCGCGGTGTCCGAGCGCTTGGCGGAGACGAGATCGACCACGGGCTCGCCGGTGAAGAACCCGGTGAGCATGGAGCCCACGCGGTTGACGGTGAGGGGCACGCCGGCGCGGCGCGCCGCCTCCGCCAGCCCCGACGCGAGCCGCGCCCCCAGCGTCTCGAGCCGGCGGTACGACGCCGGATCCTCGAGCGCGCGGAGCGTGGCCATGCCGGCGGCGACCGCGAGCGGGTTGCCGGAGAGGGTGCCCGCCTGATAGACGCCGCCGAGCGGCGCCACCTGCTCCATGAGATCGCGGCGGCCGCCGTACGCGCCCACCGGGAGCCCGCCGCCGATGATCTTGCCCAGGCAGGTGAGGTCCGGCCGCACTCCGTAGAGCGCCTGCGCGCCGCCATACGCGACCCGGAAGCCGGTGATCACCTCGTCGAAGAGCAGCAGCGCGCCGTGGCGGGTGCACAGCTCGCGGAGCCCGGCCAGAAAGCCGGGCGCGGGCGGCACCACTCCCATGTTTCCCGCCACCGGCTCCACCACCACCACCGCCACCTCCTGGCCGCGGTCGTCCATGAAGCGCGAGGCCGCGGCGAGATCGTTGAAGGGCAGCGCCATGGTGAGCGCGGCCAGCGACGCCGGCACGCCGCGGCTGTCCGGCACGCCGAAGGTGACGCCACCGGAGCCGGCCTTCACGAGGAGACTGTCGGCATGGCCGTGATAGCAGCCGTCGAACTTGACCACGAGGTCGCGGCCGGTGGCGCCGCGCGCGAGCCGGATGGCGCTCATGGCGGCCTCGGTCCCGGAGGACACCAGGCGCACCATCTCCATGGAGGGCACCGCCCGCGTGATGAGCTCGGCCATCTCGACCTCGGCCGCGGTGGGCGCGCCGTAGCTGGTGCCGCGCCGGGCCGCCTCCGAGAGCGCCTCCACCACCGCGGGCGCCGCGTGACCGAGGATGAGCGGACCCCACGAGCCCAGGAAGTCGATGTACGAGCGCCCGTCCACGTCTTCTATGCGCGCCCCCCTCGCGCTGGCCACGAAGAACGGCGTGCCGCCCACGCCCCGGAACGCGCGCACGGGACTGTTCACGCCGCCGGGAATCAGCCGCTGGGCGGAGTGGAAGAGCGACTCGGAGCGGGTCATGGCGCCTTTCGCCTCAGCGCGCCGCGCTGGGGACGGTGAACTCGATGGGCAGGAAGTCGCGGCGCGCCGGGTCCCAGGCGAACGCATTGGCGGCGACGGGCCGGCTCGCCAGCACCGAGACCACCACGTACACCGCGTCCGGATACGCGGGCTCGCCGCCCACCAGGGCATTGCGCTTGTCGGTCTCCGAGAAGTACGCCCCGGTGTCGATGTGCGAGTGATAGATGGTCGCCACGCGGTACCCTTCCGATTCGCGGCGGCCGATGGTGAGCAGATCGCGAGGGTCGATGTAGTACGCGGTCCGCGCGTCGCGCGGATGCCGGGCCGGATCCTTCAGGTGCAGCTCGTTCTGGATATTGCGGCACGGAAGGAGCAGCCGGTCCCCCGGGCGCTCGCCGCGCGTGAGCACGACGCCGCAGCACTCACCGGGATACTCGGCGGCCGCCTGGGCCTCCACCCGAACGTATTCCTCCGGCGTCAGCGCGATGCGGCCGTTGTTCACGCTTCCAGGTGCGCGTCGGCGCGCGCGCCGCCGGCGAGGGCGGCCTGCCCCCCGGCGAGGGCCGGAATAATCGACACCTCGTCGCCGTCCTTCAGCGCGGTGTCGAGCCCCTTGAGCGCCTCGATGGCCTCGCTGTTGACGTAGATGTTCACGTGGTGGTGGACCTGGCCCTGCTCGTTGCGCACCAGTCCCTTGAGGCCCGAGAACTGCGCCTCGAGCCCATCGAGGAGCCCCTTGACGTCCGGGGCCTCGAGGGAGACGCGGTCCCGGTTGCTGGTGGCGCGGCGGAACGGCGTCGGAATATAGACCTGCACGCTCATGGATTTGACTCCCTCAGAGAGGCACGCTGAGATAGCGTTCCCCAGTATCGCACAGCACCGTGACGACGATCTGATCCGGCGCCATGCCCGACGCCACCTGGCAGGCCGCCCACACATTGGCCCCGGCCGAGATCCCCACCAGCAGGCCCTCTTCCCGGGCCAGCCGCCGCGCGGTGGCGGTGGCATCCTCGTCGCGCACCAGGATCATCTCGTCGAGCACCGCGCGGTTCAGCACCGCGGGAACGAACGAGGCCCCGATGCCCTGGATCCCGTGCGGGCGCGCCTTGCCGCCCTGGAGCACCGGAGAGCGCGCGGGCTCCACGCCGATCACCCGCACCGCCGGCAGCCGCTGCTTGAGGACCTCCCCCACCCCGGTCACGGTACCGCCGGTGCCGATGCCGGCCACGAAGGCGTCCACGCGATCGTCGGTGGCCTCGAGGATCTCGAGCGCGGTGGTCCGACGATGCACGTCCGGGTTGGCGGGATTCTCGAACTGGCTGGGCATGAAGTAGCCGGCATGCTCGCGGAGCATCTCCTGCGCCGCGAACACCGCCCCCGTCATGCCCTCGATGGCGGGCGTGAGGTGGATCTCGGCCCCGTATCGCGCGAGCAGCCGCTGGCGCTCCACGCTGTAGTCGTCGGGCATGGTGAGGATGAGCCGGTAGCCGCGCACCGCGCACACCATCGCCAGCCCGATGCCGGTATTGCCGCTGGTGGGCTCCACCACGGTGGCGCCGGGCTTGAGCAGGCCGCGGCGCTCGGCGTCGTCGATCATGGCCACCGCGATGCGGTCCTTCACGCTGCCGCCGGGATTCAGCGACTCCATCTTCGCCAGCACGGTGGCGCCGCCCGGCCGCGGGAGCTGGTTGAGCCGCACCAGTGGCGTGCCGCCCACGAGGTCGAGCACGGAGCCGGCCAGCCGGGGTCGCCATGTTGCCGTCGTCTTCTTCTGGGTCATCAGTCCCATCCCCATCGGGAACGTTGTTTCGGCCGCAAAAAAAAGGCGGCCCCGCTGCTCGCTTGGTTAGATGTGATACATGGGCCGCGCGACGCTGCGCCGCTCCTCGGCCCGCTTGCGAAGATCGTCGAACGTGACGCGATCGATGACGCCGGACACCGCCTCGTCGATCTCCCGCCAGAGCTCCGACAGGTCGGAGACCGGATCCCCGCCCAGGCTCCTCCGCCCGCGCCGCGTCGGCTCGAGCCCGTTCATCGAGCCTTCCACCGCGCGGAGCACGTCCCCGACCGTGACCTGATCGGCGGCGCGCGCCAGGCGATAGCCGCCGGCGGAGCCGCGCTTGGAGACGAGGAGTCCCGCCCGCGTGAGCCCCAGGAGCACCTGCTCGAGATAGCGCTGGGGAATGTCCTGGCGGGCGGCGATGTCCTGGATGGGACGCAGCCCGCCCCCGTCGGCCAGCGCGAGGTCGAGCATCGCCTTGATGGCGTACTCGCCCTTGGCCGAGATTTTCACGCGCGTCCCTGCTCGATGAGGCGCGCGGCGTCCTTGGCGAAGTAGGTGATGATGATGTCGGCGCCGGCGCGGCGGATGCCGGTGAGCGCCTCCAGCATCGCGCGCTCCTCGTCGAGCCAGCCGAGCTGGCCCGCGGCGCGGATCATCGCGTACTCGCCCGACACGGAGTAGGCCGCCACCGGGAGGCCGAAGTCCGCCTTGACCCGCGCCACCACGTCCAGATACGGCAGGGCGGGCTTCACCATCACGATGTCCGCGCCCTCGTCCACGTCGAGGGCGACTTCCCGCATCGCCTCCAGCGCATTGGCGGGGTCCATCTGGTACGAGCGGCGGTCGCCGAACTGCGGGGCGGAGTCGGCCGCCTCGCGGAAGGGCCCGTAGAAGGCGGACGCGTACTTCGCCGAGTACGCCATGATCGGCGTCTCCTGATAGCCGCCCTCGTCGAGCGCCTCGCGGATGGCGGCCACGCGCCCGTCCATCATGTCCGAGGGCGCCACCATGTCGGCGCCCGCCTCGGCGTGGGAGAGCGCGGTGCGCGCGATGAGATCGAGGGTGGGATCGTTCTTGACGCGGCCGTCCTCCACCACCCCGCAGTGCCCGTGGCTGGTGTACTCGCAGAGGCACACGTCGGTGACCACGAGGAGATCGGGGATGGTGTCCTTCACCGCCCGCACCGCCTGCTGGATGATGCCGTCCTCGGCATAGGCCTCGCTGCCGCGCGGGTCCTTGTCCTGGGGGAGGCCGAAGAGCAGGACCGCCGGGATCCCCATGGAGGCGGCGTCCTTGCACTCCTTCAGCAGCTCGTCGATGGAGAGCCGGTACTGGCCCGGCATGGAGCCGATGGGCTCGCGCACTCCGCGCCCGTGGACGGTGAAGAGCGGCAGCATGAAATCGTCGGCCTTCAGCGTGGTCTCGCGGACCATCTTCCGGAGAAGGGGCGACTCGCGCAGCCGGCGCGGGCGATAGAGCGGGTACGGCATGGCCTAGCTCCTTGTCGCGGGCCCGTAGTGGGCCGCGATGGCCCCCGCGAGCGCGGGAATCGTGTATTCGGCGGGCATGATGGCGGTGTCGAGACCGTGCTCGGCCGCGGTGGCCCGGGTGATGGGGCCGATGCACGCCACCCGCGTGCCCCGCAGCAGCCGCGGGAGCTCGCCGGCCGCGAACAGCGCCGCGAAGTGCCGGACCGTCGACGAGCTCGTGAACGTGACCACGTCGGCGCCGCCCCGCTCCAGCAGTGCGCGCAGGTCGGCCGCGCCCTGGAGGGCGGGGCGCGTGCGATAGGCGGCGACCTCGTCCACGCGCGCGCCCATGCCCTCCAGCTCGCGCACGAGGAGGTCGCGGGTCTCGGCCGCGCGCGGCAGCAGGACGCGGTCGCCGGCGGCGAGGAGCCCCCGCAGCCGCGCCGCCAGCCCTTCCGCCAGGTACTCGTCGGGCACCACCGCCGCGCGGAGACCCCAGCCGGCCAGCGCCTCCGCGGTGGCGGGGCCGATGGCGGCCACGCGCGCGGCGTGGAACGCCTCCGCCCCGCGGCCGCTCTCGGCCAGCCGGCGTCGCGTCATGGCCACGCCGTTGACGCTGGTGAAGATCACCCAGCGGTACTCGCCCGCCCGCGCCAGGGCGGCGTCGAGCGGGGCCCAGGAGTCGGGCGGCTCGATCACGATGGTGGGAGCGAGGACGACCCGCGCGCCCGCGGCCTCGAGAAGATCGTGGAAGGACCCGGCCTGAGCCGCCGCGCGCGTGACGATCACGACCTTGCCCGCGAGGGGCCGGGCTGTCTCCACGGTGCCTCCGCTCTCGCCGCGTCCCCTCATGCGCCCCGGGTACCCTCCCTGGTATCCGCGCTCAATCGCCGCCGCTCGCGTCGAGCAGGGCGCCCGCGCCGCGCGCGAGCAGCTCTTCCGCGAGCTTCTCGCCGAGCGCGCGCCCGGTCGTGGGCGCGCCGCTCACCATGGCCTCCAGCACCGTGACCCCGTCCACGCTGGCCACCAGCCCCTGCAGCACCAGGGCGCCCGCGTCCAGCCGGGCCAGCCCCGCCACCGGCGTATGGCAGCCGGCGCCGAGGCGCGCCAGGAAGGCGCGCTCCGCCTCGGCCTGCATACGGGTCTCAGTGTGGTCCAGCGTCGCCAGAAGTTCAAGCAGCGGCCCCTCGCCCGCGCGGGCCTCCACCCCCAGGATGCCCTGGCCCACCGCGGGCGGAAATGTGTCCAGCGGCAAGGAGCGCGCACCCGGCGGCTCCACGCCGAGCCGCCGCAGCCCGGCTCGCGCCATCACCAGCGCGTCGTACTCGCCGGCCTCGAGCTTCCGCAGCCGCGTGTCCACATTGCCCCGGATCGGCTCCGCGCGGAGGTCGGGCCGGCGGCGGAGGAGGAGCACG
>Ga0070701_10000432_pt1 | contig 14298 bp, 12 predicted proteins | sample KBSK5102metaG_FD_65451 | JGI IMG/M metagenome (GOLD analysis project Ga0070701, IMG submission 65451) | Corn, switchgrass and miscanthus rhizosphere microbial communities from Kellogg Biological Station, Michigan, USA - KBS K5-10-2 metaG | ecosystem: Host-associated > Plants > Roots >... | reverse complement strand
AGAGCCCTTCCGGGACCTGATAGTCGCCTTCGCGCAGCTTCGGTCCGATGCCGCCGCTCGCGGCGAGCACGGGATAGTCGCGCAGATATCGCCACGAACCGTTCGCGCCCGAGACCCAGACGGCGAGCCGCTTTTCCCGCTTGAACACGAGCAGCGCGACGCGCTTCGGCGGATACGCGACGCCCGCTCGTTTGAAGTACGGCCCGAGGCGGCCGTGCGCGCTCGCGCCGTATTGCGAGAGCACGTCGGCAACCGTTCGCGGGCGCGGACCGAAGCGCAGATACAAACCGTACGAGAGCGCGGCGGCGACGATCAGCGCGATGACCGCGAGGGTGAAGATTCGGCGGCGAGTCATCGCTGCTAAAGTACTCGCATGCGTCTCGCAGTCAACATCGATCACATCGCCACCATCCGCGAAGCGCGGAAGAGCGACGAGCCCGATCCGATCGCCGCCGCCGTCCTCTGTGAACTCGCCGGCGCGCAGGGAATCACCGTTCATCTGCGCGGCGATCGCCGCCACATTCAGGATCGCGACGTCGAGCTTTTGCGGCGCACGATCTCGACGCATCTCAACGTCGAGATGGCCGGCTCATCCGAGATGGTGCGCATCGCGCAGACGCTGAAGCCGCATCGCGTGACGCTCGTGCCGGAACGGAAAGACGAGCTGACGACCGAGGGTGGTTTGGATGTCGTGCTGCATTCGGGGAACCTCGACAAAGTCGTCCGCCAGCTGCTCGAATCCGCGATCGACGTCTCGATCTTCGTCGATCCCGATCTCGAACAAATCCGGCAGTGCAGCAAGATCCGCGCGCCGAAAATCGAGATCAACACGGGACGCTTCACCGACGCGTGGCGCACGGGCAATTACGCGGCGGAGCTCGAGAAGATCGCGACGGCTGCGCGCGGCGCACGGAAGATGGGACTGGCGGTTTTCGCCGGCCACGGGCTGAACTATCGCAACATCGACGCGATCGCCGGAATCACCGACATCGAGGAGCTGAACATCGGCCACTCGATCATCGCCCGCGCATCGCTCGTCGGACTCGAGCGCGCCGTGCGCGAGATGCTCGAGCTGATGCGCAATCCGCGACGCCTGCCGGGAAAATGACGGCGGCGCGTCAGGCGCGCAGCTCTCGCAACGCACGACGGATCGCCGACGCTAGCGACGCGTCGTGACGATTCGAAAAGCGCTCCTCTTCGTACATCGCGATAAGCGGCTGCAGCGCATCGGCGGCATCGGGATTCTCGATGCGCAAACGCGCGAGCGCTTCCTCCATCGTCATCGCATCGCTGACGTTGATGCCGAGGCGCCGGAGATGCTCGGTGAGCAGCGCGGACGTCGGCCGGCGCGCGTGCATCAGCCACACCGCGAGGAAACCGAGCGCGATCAATGCGGTGACGATCATCAGGAAGCGGATCGACAGCACTTCGCGCATTGACGCCGCGGCGCCTGAGCGCAATCGCTCCATCGCCGAGCGCGTGCGCGTAATCAGCTCGATCGCGAGCGCGACCTGGTCGCCGAGGCCGAAGGTGAGGATGTAGCGGTCCCAGAAATAGGTGATCGAATCGCCGAGCGCCGACGCGTAAACGCGGAGCAAACCCTGTTGCGTATTGCCGGGACGCAGCGACACCGGCGTCGGATCGAACGTTTCCCACGAGTCGCCGGTCCAGACTTCCACCCACGCGTGCGCATCCTGGCGGCGGATGACGAAGTAGCCGGTCAGCGGATTGAGCTGGCCGCCGTAAAAGCCGCCGACGATGCGCGCCGGAATGTTGAGCGACGTCAGCAGCGCGACCATGCCGGCCGCGAAGTATTCGCAATGACCGCGGCGCTCGTTCAGCAGAAAGTCATCGACCGTCATCGATCGCCTGCCGATCGTGGCGGGATCGGCGACGTACGTGAACTTCGTCGCGAGATGCGCTTCGATGCGGCGCGCGGCCTGATCGGCTGTTGTGGCGTCGCCGGCGATCTGCCGCGCCATCAGCGCGACCGGCGGCGTGACCGGATAGTTGGAGACGGCGACGGGACGCTGGCGCAGCGGCCGGATCTCGCGCGCGATGCGAACGTCGTAATTCACGAGATCGCCGCGCGTCTGCCACGTCATGAAGATGTCGCGCGTCGGCGCTTCGACGACCTGCGGCAGTCCCGCCACTTCGTACGTACCGACCGGGAGAAAGAGACGCGTGCCGACAATGAAGCGCTGCTGAATGATCGCGCGGCGCGTGAAGCCGGAAGGACGCGCGATCGTTGCGGCGCCGTTGCGAACTTCCATCGGCAGGAACTCGCGGCGTCCCTGGCGCCATTCGTTTTTGCCGAAGCGATCGTAGAGCGCGCCGCGCAGCCGCAGCGGCGTGAAGAACGGGATCGCGTCCTGACTCATCCAGACGCGCGTCACCACGCCCGCATCACCGGTCGACGAACGCGGCTGACTGAAGTCGATGCTTTCGCTGAGTCCTGTCGAGGCGTTTGTCAGGCCGCCGCCAACTCCCGGCAGCAGCGGATTGCGAACGCGCGGCAGCAATGGAAACAGCAGCATGCCGACGAGCGTCGTGCCGCAGAGATAGAACGCCGCGGCGCGACCGGCCGGCAGTTCGCGCGCGGCCGTGTAATCGATCGAACGAACGCTCTCGTCGTGACTGATGTGCATCAGCTGCCTGAACATGAGGAACGTGAACGCGACGACGAACGGCAGGATGAGGATGTGGGTCGCGGTCGCGATGCTGGCGAGGAACAACAGACTCGTCGTCAGCAAACGCTGCGACTGATTGCGCGTGCGCACCGATTCGATCGGCTGATACGCGGCGATGAAGAGGATGAGATGCGTCGACGCCGCGATGGCATTGCGCGAAATCGCCGCTGCGTCGATCACGTAGAAAAACATGTACGCGACCGCGAACGCGCGCATCACAGCCGCCGGAATCAGCTCCGGCCCTTTTCCCATCGCGACGCGCGCGGCGATGCCGAGCATCACGACGTGAAACGCGATCAGCGGCGGCGCGAGGATCGCCTGCGTGAAATACAGCGGCACCGCGGCGAACATCGCCAGGGCGAGGGTCTCGAGCTCACGCGCTTTTGGCGTCATCGATCCTCCTCACCGAAAACAGCAGCGCGCCGCGCTCGAGCGTTTGCTCGACCGGCTCGCGCGACGCTTCGAGCAGCGCCAGCGCGCGGAACAGCGCACGCGACGCGTCGCCCGCCGACGATCGCAGCGAAATGCGCGGCATCGTCAGGACGACGTCGACGCCCTGCGCGATCGAGTCGTGAATGAACGTCGCCGCTTCGCTCACCATCTGCTCGAACTCGTCGTCCGCAACGTCGCGCGGCTTGTACGGATCGACGACGACGTGCACGGCGCGGCCGGCGTCGAGCTCCGTCTGTTTCATGATCCAGCGCCCGAGCGACGCCGATTTTTTCCAGTAGACGTGACGGAGCGAATCGCCGCGCACGTAGTCGCGGAACGAGTGCACGTCGGTTCCATGACCGATGCGATTCGCGGAGCTCAGCTCTCCTTCGACGGGAGCGAAACGGTCGCGCGATCCGTCGCCTTCGAGCAGCCGCGGGAAGACGATCACCTCGCCGCTGATGCGCATGCGCCGCTTCTTCAGAAAGAAGCCGAACGGATAGCGCGTGTACAGATCGACCTGGCGCAATTCGACGCGGCCGCGATGCGCGAAGAGAAACTGCACGTCGACGTCGACCTTGCCGCGGCGCGGAACGACCGGCACGAACACCGGATGCGCGAGCTCCTGCGCGACGACGATGACGTCGCGCACGTTCCAGATGCGCGAGTCGTTCGCGATGCGCAGCCGTCCCTCCGCCGCCCGCCCGGCCCACGCTTCGTCGACGGAGCTGAATTCGATGACGAGATGCTTCAGCCCGCCTTTCGACGCGATGCCGGAAAGCAGAAGCGCGCCGAGCATGAACGTGAGGCCGATGTAGAGCGAGTTGTTGCCCGTGTTGATCGCCGCAAATCCGATGACGATCGTGAAGAGGACGAAGCCGGTGCCGACGCGTGTGAGGCGTACGACGCCGTTGAATGTGAAGGTGTCAGCGGGCACGGAATCCACCCGCGGTAGAAGGTTTGACAACGCGCGAATGCCGAGGGAGCCTCGGGGTGTGAAGATGAAGTTCGATTACGAATTCGTGTTTCATTCGTTGTGTGAACTGGCGCGCGAAGCCGGTCTCCTGTGGCTCGTCTTTTCGATGCTGGATCGGCTGGTCACAGCGACGCTCACCGTGTCGTGGTCACTTGGAAATTGTGGTGCCGCACTCTCGTTATGGTCAGTCGGTACGCTCATGGAGGCAAGACAGCGATGCTTAACTGGTGGACAGAACCGCACGGAGACTGGCTCGCGACGGTAACGATTCTCGCGTTTGTCGCAGGCTGCGGTCTCGTCACTTTCATCGTCGGCAAGCTGCAGGATCCTCCGCAGCATTTCCTGAAAGACTCGCGAGAGACCGGCGCTACCGCGGCACCGGAACCTCACTCACGATCCGCTGAATAAACCGCCCCTCGCCCACCGAATCGCCGCGCATCGCACGGCGATCCTTCAGCACCACGCGATGTGAAAGCACCGGCACCGCCAGCCGCTTCACATCCTCCGGAATCGCGAAGTCGCGCCCGTTCACCATCGCCAGCGCCTGCACCGCTTTGAAATACGTCAGCGCACCGCGCGTCGAAACGCCCAGCGCAACCTCGGGATGTGTGCGCGTCGTCTGCACGATCGTCATCAGATATTCGATCAGCGCCTCGTTCACGTGCACGTGCGAAACCTGCTCCTGCAGCTCGCGCACTTCCTGCTCGTCGAGCACCGGATCGAGATGCTGCAGCGCATCCTGCGCGCCGCCCGCGCGAAGCAGCTTCTTCTCGTCCGTCGCATTCGGATAACCGAGCGTCAGCCGCATCAGAAAACGATCGAGCTGCGATTCCGGCAGCGCATACGTGCCGACGTGTTCGATCGGATTCTGCGTCGCGAGCACGAGAAACGGATCGGGCAGCGCCAGCCGCTTCTTCTCGATCGAGATCATCCCCTCGCTCATCGCTTCCAGCAGCGCCGACTGCGACTTCGGCGTCGCGCGATTGATCTCATCGGCGAGCAGCACGTTCGTGAAGATCGGGCCGGAGATGAACTCGAACTCCTGCGCATCCTGATTGAACACCGTCACGCCGACGATGTCGGCCGGCAGCAGATCGCTCGTGAACTGAATGCGCTGGAAAGACAGCGAGAGCGATCTCGCGAGCGCGTGCGCCAGCGTCGTCTTGCCGACGCCGGGAACGTCTTCGAGAAGGATGTGTCCCTTCGCGAGCAGCGAGGCGATGCAGAACTGCACCACCTCGGATTTTCCGCGAATGACTTTCTCGATGTTCGCCTGCAGCGCGGCGATCTTCTCGAACGAACGATGCGGTGCGATTGCTGCCTCGGACGCCATCTGTATGCTCACCTGGATGAAGACGCGCCCGTGCGCGCAAAGGTCACAGCTTTTTGTAATCGGGTCCGCCACCACCCTCCGGCGGCACCCACGTAATGACCTGATAAGGATCCATGATGTCGCACGTCTTGCAATGGAAACAGTTGGTGAAGTTCAGGAACGGCACCCGTCCCCTGCCGTCCGCCGTCGGCTGCGGCTCGTAGACGTTCGCGGGACAGAAATGCAGACACGGGTTTCCGAACTCCTCGGTACAGCGTGTGATGCACACCTCAGTGTCGGTGATGAGCAGATGCGCCGGCTGGTTCTCCTCGTGGACGACTCCGCCGTAGTAAACGTCGCTCACCTTGTCGAAGGTGTACGTGTTGTCGAACTTCATCTTCTCGGGCGGATGCGGATCCTCGCTGCCGAAGTAGCTCTGAATCCGCTCCATCCGCTCATGTCCGGCGTGCCCTTCGAGCCGGTTGATGAACCCGAACCCGCGGCCGCCGGTCACGATGCCGAGTCCCGCATTGAGCATGCCAGCGAGCTGGCCGTGCTCGAACGCCTGATGGAAGTTCCGCTGGCCCCAGAGCTCCTCGCGCGCCCATGACGCTTCAAATGTCGATTCGTACGACGACAGCTGCGCCGACGAGAAGTCTTCATTGACCAGCGCCTGATACGCCGCTTCCGCCGCGAGCATCCCCGACTTGATCGCGAGATGGATTCCCTTCAGCCGCGCGCCGTTCAGGAAACCGGCTGAGTCGCCGGTGATGAGAAAGCCGTCGCCGTACGAGCGCGGCATCGAGAAGTAGCCGCCCTCCGGAATTGCTTTCGCGCCCGCCGAGATCATCTTTCCGCCTTCGAGCAGCTTCCGGATCGACGGATGCGTTTTGTAGCGCTGGAACTCATGATGCGGATCGAGCGTCGGGTTGCGATAGTCGAGACCGATCACGAGTCCGATGTCGACGATCCGATCTTTCATCCCGTAGATGAAGCCGCCGCCGAACGTGTCTTTGTCGAGCGGCCAGCCCATCGTGTGAATCACGCTGCCCGGCTTGAAACGATCGTCCGGCAACTGCCACAGCTCTTTCACGCCGACCGAATAGACCTGCGGATGTTTGCCCGCGTAGAGATCGAAGATGCCGGCGAGCTGTTTCGTCAGCGTGCCGCGCGGACCTTCCGCGAGAATCACGAGCTTCGCGCGAACGTCGACGCCCGGCTCGTAGTTCGCTTTCGGCTGCCCCATTTTGTCGATGCCTTTGTCGCCGGTGCGCACGCCGACGACGCGGCCTTCTTCGACGAGCACGCGCGTCGCGGCAAACTCGGCGAAGAGATCGACGCCCATATCGCCGACGATCGGCGCCATCCAGCGAACGAGCTCGCCGAGCGAGATGACGTAGTTGCCGTGGTTCTGAAGAGGCGGCGGCATGATCGGCGCCGCGATCTTCATCTGCTCGAACAGATACCAGAACGCGTCCGACGTCACCGGCGACTCGACCGGACAGCCGCGCTCCAGCCAATCCGGCATCAGCTCGCTCAGACCGCGCGGATCCATGACCGCGCCGGAGATCCCGTGCGAGCCGATCTCTTTCCCTTTCTCGAGCAGCGCGATGGAAAGGCCTTCGACCTTCTTCTCCGTCGCGGGTGAGTCGTTGTGCGCTTTCACCAGCGTGGCGAGCTGATACGCGGCCGCCAGTCCTGCCGGCCCCGCGCCGACGATCACGACGTCGACGCCCAGCGTCTCGCGCTCGATTCCGGGAAGTTCTGCCATGGAAGCTCCTTCAGCGAAAAGTCGGGCGTGATTGTACTTGCCTGCGCGCTTCGTGCGCGCAGGCGCTATTCTGTCCAAACGCTCGATGGCTCAATTCGCGCTGCCTCTCGCCGTGTTGTTTCTGTTGAGTGCGACGACTTCCTTCTTTGCAACGCGCATCGTCAAAGCGGTTGCCGAGCGCGTCGGCGCACTCGACGTTCCCGACTCACGCAAGCACCACGAGAACGTCACCCCTCGCCTCGGCGGCCTCGCCATCATCTTCGGCTTCGGCTTTCCGCTGATGCTCCTCGCGGGCGCGCCGCGCGCCGCGGAGCTCGTCTCGAAAAATCTGACGTATCTCTTCGCCGTGCTCGCCAGCGGCTCCCTCGTCGTCGGACTCGGCGTCTACGACGACCTCCTCGGCTCCGACGCACCGAAGAAGTTCCTCGTGCAGGGCGCCGCCGCAATCATCCTCGTCTCGTTCGGCTTCCACTTCACGTTCGTCTCCCTCGCCGGCGAAACGATCCGCCTCGGCTTCTTCGGCGTGCTGCTGTCGATCGTCTGGATCGTCGGCGTGATGAACGCCGTGAACTTCATCGACGGGATGGATTCGCTCGCGACGCTCGTCGCGATCACGATCGCCGTCGCATTCGGCGTCATCGGCGTCATTCGCTACGACGTCTTCACGCTCGTGATCATGACCTCGCTCGCCGGCAGCCTGATCGGCTTCTATCCCTGGAACAAACCGCCGGCGAAGATCTTCATGGGCGATACCGGAAGCCTCTTCATCGGCCTGCTGCTCGCCGCGTGCTCGATCGCGCGGCCCAGCAAATCGCCGACGGCGCTCCTCGTCGGCGGCCCGATCATCGCGCTGGCGCTGCCCGTGATCGACACGCTGATCGTAATGAAACAGCGCTTCGGCGGACGATCCACGCCGATGCGCGAACGCATCACGCGCATGTTCAACGCCGACCGCCGTCACATTCACCACATCCTCATCGGCAAGTACGGCAGCGCGTGGCGCGCGATCCTGTCGATCTGGCTGGTGACGGTGCTGTTCGGAACCGCGGCAGTGCTGACCGTGCTCGATGAAACGAAAATCTTCGGCTACACGATGGCCGTCGCGGCGCTGCTCGCGCTGCTGCTGCTCCGTTACCTGAAGCCCGCGACCTGACGATGTGCGGAATCAGTGCAGTGTTTGCGTATCGACCCGAAGCGCCGCCCGTCGATCGGGATGAAGTCGCGGCGATCACGCAGCGGATGTTTCCGCGCGGACCCGATGCCGGCGGCACCTGGTTTTCGGAAAACGGCCGCGTCGGACTCGGCAGCCGCCGGCTCGCGATCATCGATCTTTCGCCGGACGGCATCCAGCCGATGACCGACACCTCCGGCAATTTCGTGATCGTCTTCAACGGCGAGATCTACAACCATCGCGATCTGCGCAAACGCCTCGAGCGCAACGGCGCCACGTTTCGAACGCACTCCGATACCGAAGTGCTGCTCGAGATGTTCAAACACGACGGGCCGTCGATGGTCGATCTGCTGCGCGGCATGTACGCGTTCGCGATCTGGGACAAACGCGCGGAGCGGATGTTCGTCGCGCGCGATCCTTACGGCATCAAGCCGCTGTACATCGCCGACGACGGACGCACCGTGCGCATCGCGTCGCAGGTGAAAGCGCTGCTCGCGGGCGGAAAGATCTCGCGCGCCGCCGATCCCGCGGGCGTCGCCGGATTCTTCGTTACCGGCAGCGTGCCGGAACCGTTCACGACCTACGCGGCGATTCACGCCGTCGAAGCCGGGAACTGTTTCTTCATCGATCGCGACGGACCCGCGAACGCGTTCTGTCACTACTCGATCGCGAACATCTATCGCCGCGCGCACCTGCAGCAGGAACCGGTGGCCACGCTCGTCGAGCCGGCCACGCTGCTGCGCGAGTTCGTCACGGAGTCGCTCGCCTATCACCTGTTCGCTGACGTGCCGGTCGGCGCGTTTCTGTCCGCCGGCATCGACTCGACGACGCTGGTCGCGCTGATGACGGCGGAGCGCCACGAGCCGCCGCGCACGATCACGCTTTCGTTCGAAGAGTTCCGCGGTCGCGAACAGGATGAAGCGCCGCTCGCATCGCGATTCGCGGCGGAGATCGGCGCGCCCCACACGTCGCGCATCGTCACGCGCGAAGAGTTCCTCGCCGACATGCCGCGATTTTTCGATCAGATGGATCAGCCGACGATCGACGGCACGAATACCTGGTTCGTCAGCAAAGCCGCCGCGGAGCAGGGATTGAAAGTCGCGATCTCCGGACTCGGCGGCGACGAGCTGTTCGGCAGCTATCCGTCGTTCCGCGAGCTCCCGCGCATCGTGCGGCTCGCGCGCGTGCCGCTCGCGACGCGCATCCTCCGCAATCCGAAAGCGAAGAGCATCGCGCGCTACGGACAGAATCTCGCCGGCGCGTACCTCGTCAAACGCGGGCTGTTCATGCCGGAGGAACTGCACTCGGTGCTGCCCGAAGACGTCGCGCGCGAAGGTTTGCAGCGGCTCGACATCGCGCAGCGCATCCGAAACGTGATCGACGTCGATCCCGGCACCGACTTCGGCCGCATCGCCACGCTCGAATCGGCGCTCTACATGCGCAATCAGCTGCTGCGCGACACCGACTGGGCGAGCATGGCCCACTCGCTCGAAGTGCGCACGCCGCTCGTCGACGCGTTCCTGCTCCGGCAACTCGCGCCGCTGCTCATCGTCGGCGGATCGAAGACGAAGGATTACTTCGCCGCCAGCGCGCGTCCGCCGCTGCCCGACTATCTCCGCAATCGCCGCAAGACCGGCTTCAGTGTGCCGCTCAAAGAATGGCTCGATCTTCCGCCGGACGGCACGACGACGCGGATGCGCTCGTGGGCGCGGCACGTCTTCGAGCGGGTCGGCCGATGAAGATCCTGCTGCTCTGCACCGACGCCTACGGCGGCCACGGCGGCATTGCGCTTTTCAATCGCGAGCTGATCAGCGCGCTCGCCGAGTTGCCGGAGTGCGAGCAGATCGTCGTCGTGCCGCGCGTCATCGTGCACGAGCGCGAGCCGATTCCCGATCACGTGCAGTTCGTCTTCGCAGCGGCGCGCGGACGCTTCTCCTACATGCGCGCGCTGATGGGCGTCCTTCGCGAAACGAGATTCGATCTCGTCATCTGCGGCCACGTGAATCTGCTGCCGCTCGCGCGACTCACCGGCCAGGCGCCGCTGCTCATCACGCACGGAATCGAAGCGTGGAAACCGCTGCGCGATCCGCTGTCGAACCGCCTCATCCATCACGTGCGCGGCGTCGTTTCCGTCAGCGCGCTGACGCGCGATCGCTTCCTCAGCTGGTCGCACTTCGCCGGCGAAACGTTCGTGCTGCCGAATGCCATTCGCGCCGACCGCTACGGCGTTCGCTCGAAGAACGTCGATCTCGTCGCGCGCTACAAAACGTTCGGCAAGCGAGTGCTGCTCACGCTCGGCCGCATCGTCGCCGCCGAGCGCTACAAAGGTTTCGACGAAGTGCTGGAAGTGCTGCCGGAGCTCGATCCGAACATCGTCTACATGATCGCGGGCCACGGCAGCGATGTCGATCGCCTCGCGCGCAAAGCCGCGGACCTCGGCGTCGTCGACCGCACGATCTTCACCGGCTTCATCGAAGAGCGCGAGAAGGCCGATCTCTACAATCTCGCCGATGTCTACGTGATGCCGTCGCGCGGCGAAGGCTTCGGCTTCGTCTTCCTCGAAGCGATGGCGTGCGGCGTTCCCGTCATCGCCAGCTGCCACGACGGCGGCCGCGAAGCGCTCCTCGCCGGCGAGCTCGGCACCCTCGTCGATCCGTCGAACCTCGCCGCGATTCGCGTCGCGATCGCCGACGCGCTGCAGCACGGCAAACGGCAAATCCCGGACGGCCTGGCGTTCTTCGCGTTCGAACGATTCAGCGAGCGCGTGCATGAGATCGTTCGTCGCGTAAGCGCCGATGGCCGACAATTGCGCTGAGCCATGACCGACACCGCCTCGCGCGAGCATCAGCGCATCACCGTAATCGCTCCGCCCGAAGGCGTCCTCGCCATCGACTTTGCGGAGCTCTGGAGTTATCGCGAGCTGCTGCTCCTCCTGATCTGGCGCGACGCCACGGTTCGCTACAAACAGTCCGTCGTCGGCATCGGCTGGGCGCTCATCCAGCCGGTGATGATGATGATCATCTTCACGCTCGTCTTCGGCCACTTCGCCGGCCTGCCGTCGGAAGGCGTTCCGTATCCGGTGCTCGCACTCTCCGCGCTCCTGCCGTGGAACTACTTCGCGCGCTCGCTCTCCGATTCGAGCAACAGCCTCGTCGGCTCGTCGGCGCTCGTCACGAAGATCTACTTCCCGCGCGTGATTCTGCCGCTGAGCAAAGTGTTCTCCGGCCTGATCGATTTCGCGATCGCGTTCGTGCTGCTCATCGCCGTGATGATCTGGTATCGCATCGCGCCCTCGTGGCGGATCATCACGCTGCCGGCATTCACCGCGATGGCGATCCTCGTCGCGCTCGCGGTCGGGCTCTGGATGACCGCGCTCAACGTTCGCTACCGCGACGTAACGTTCATCGTCCCGTTCCTCGTGCAGCTCTGGATGTACGCCTCTCCGGTCGCGTACTCGACGTCGATCGTCCCCGCGCGCTGGCGCTGGTTCTACGCGCTGAATCCGCTTACCGGCGTCATCGACGGTTTCCGCTGGGCGCTGCTCGGCAGAACCGCGCCGCGACTCGACACGATCGCGATCTCGCTCGCCATCGTCGTCGTGATTTTCTTCTCCGGCCTCTACTACTTCCGCCGCACCGAGCGGACGTTCGCGGACATCATCTGACATGACCGATCGCGCCATCACCGTCGAAGGTCTGTCGAAGCGCTATCGACTCGGACAGCTTCACGTCAATCTGCTCAGCGAACATCTCTCGAATCTCTTCCGCGGAAAAAATCGGACGCCGCCTCAGGAGTTCTGGGCGCTGCAGAATGTCTCGTTCGATCTCGCGGAAGGCGAAGTGCTCGGCATCATCGGCCGCAACGGCGCCGGCAAATCGACGCTGCTGAAAATCCTCTCGCGCCTCACGTCACCGACGCGCGGACGCGCCACCGTCCGCGGCCGGCTCACCAGCCTCCTCGAAGTCGGAACCGGCTTTCATCCCGAGCTCACCGGCCGCGAAAACGTCTACCTCAATGCCACCATCCTCGGCATGCGACGCCGCGAGATCGACCGCAAGTTCGACGACATCGTCGCCTTCTCCGGCGTCGAAGGGTTCATCGACACGCCGGTCAAACGCTACTCGAGCGGCATGTACGTGCGGCTCGCGTTCGCGGTCGCCGCACATATCGAAGCCGACATCCTTCTCGTCGATGAAGTGCTCGCCGTCGGCGACGCCGAATTTCAGAAGCGCTGCCTCGGCAAGATGAGCGAAGTCGCGCGCGGCGGACGGACGGTCATCTTCGTCAGCCACAATCTCCTCGCGCTGCGCGCGCTCTGCACGCGCGGACTGATTCTCGACAAAGGTGAGGTCGTCCTCAGCGGAACGGCGGAAGAAGCGGTCAGCGCGTACGAGTTGCGCAACCTCGGAGAGCGAGGCCGCAGCTGGAATCGTCCCGCGGAAATGCCGGCTCGCGATCTCGCCATCACGGAGATCACGTCGCGCCTCACAGGTCAGCAGCCGAACATCACGCTGGAGCTCGACGTCACGCTCGTTTCGAGCGGCGAGCACAAGCCGGCATTCATCGCCGTCGACGTCCTCGAGCCCGGCGGCACCGCGATCCTTCAGGCAATCCCGCGGCTCGACGGTTTCATCGACGCCGCCGATCGCTCGCATCTCGTCAGCGTCTCGATCGAGCTGCCGCCGCTCATTCCGGGCGAGTATCTCGCAACGGTCTGGGTCGGCAGCCACAACACGCAGACGCTCGACGAAGTGCGCGAAGGCGTCGTGTTCGAGATCACAGATTCACCGACGGAAGGACGAACGTTCCCTCACACGCGCGATCATGGTTACGTCGTACCGCGATCGCGCGTCGAGAAAAAGCGATGACCGACCAGCCCGCCCGCAAACGAACCGCGACCGCGAAAGCGCTTCGCCGCCTGCGCAACTTCGCGATGAACGCCGCCGCCGCGACGGAGCGGATTTACCGCGGTCGCGAGCTCGCCGACGCGGCGCTCGCGAACGCCGCCAAGATCCACACGCACATGACGCCGCTCGAGCTGAACACGCTCTACGACCTGGCGTCGGGCGCGACCGAGACGAAGCGCGTGCTCGAAGTCGGCTCGTATGTCGGCGCCTCGAGCTGCTATCTCGCGGCCGCGCTCTCGATCAACGGCGGACATCTCTACTGCGTCGACACCTGGAGCAACGAAACGATGCCCGACGGCGTGCGCGACACGTTCGTCGAGTTCTCGCGCAACACGCAGCCGCTCGCGGCGAGCATCACGACGATCCGTAAACGCAGCGACGAGATGACGGCGTCCGATTTCCCCCTGCCGTTCGACGTGATCTTCATCGATGCAGATCACAGCTACCCATCGGTGAAAGGCGATTTCGAAAAAGTGCGCGACTGGCTGAAGGACGACGGCACGCTCGCTTTTCACGACGCGTTTTTCTTCGAAGCGGTTTCGCGCGTCGTCGGCGAAATTCTCGCCACCGGCCAATGGCAGCTCCTCGGCAAAGCCGACAATCTCGTCTGGCTTCGCAAGCTCGGCGCGAACGGCTCGTTCCCGAATCCGATGTCGGACGAGGAGCGCGCGAACATCCGATGATCGGCGTCGCCATCTGCACGTACAACCCCGACGAACGGCTGCTCGCACGCACGCTCGACGCGGTTGCCGCGCAGACGCTGCCGCCCGACGAATGCGTGATCGTCGACAACAACAGCAAGCCGCCCGTCGCGTCGCTGCCGATCGTGAAAGCGTTTCTCGAACGCGTGCCCGCCGCGCGCGTCGTGGTCGAGCCGCGCCAGGGACTGATCTTCGGACGCATTCGCGCGATCGACGAGACGACATCGCCGATCGTTTGCTTCTTCGATGACGACAACGATCCGGAGCCCGACTATCTCGAAACCGCGGCGCGAATTCTCGAACGAACCGAATGCATCGGCGCGCTCGGACCGGGACGC
>Ga0070701_10000431_pt1 | contig 14307 bp, 9 predicted proteins | sample KBSK5102metaG_FD_65451 | JGI IMG/M metagenome (GOLD analysis project Ga0070701, IMG submission 65451) | Corn, switchgrass and miscanthus rhizosphere microbial communities from Kellogg Biological Station, Michigan, USA - KBS K5-10-2 metaG | ecosystem: Host-associated > Plants > Roots >... | reverse complement strand
TGCCGCGCGGCATCAAGCTCGCGCCCGAGGACGTCTGGGAAGGCGTCAACTTCGTGCTGTCCCTGAAGATCGAGGAGCCGCAGTTCTCGGGCCAGACGAAAGAGCGGCTCTCGTCTCGCGAGTGCGCGACGCTCGTCGGCGGGCTCGTCAAGGATCACTTCGCGCTGTGGTTGAACCAGCATCCGGAGACCGGCGACGCGATCGCGCAGTTCGCGATCGAGAACGCTCAGCACCGGCTGAAGGCCGCGAAGACCGTCGTGCGCAAGCGCATCGTCGCGGGTCCGGCACTGCCCGGTAAGCTCGCGGACTGCACGAGCCAGGAGCCAGAGCTCGGCGAGCTCTTCCTCGTCGAAGGCGACTCGGCCGGCGGCTCCGCGAAGCAGGCGCGCGATCGCGAGTTTCAGGCCGTCATGCCGCTGCGCGGCAAGATCCTGAACACCTGGGAAGTCGACCCGGCCGAGCTGCTCGCGTCGCAAGAGGTCCACAACATCAGCATCGCGCTCGGCGTGGACCCCGGCTCCGACAAGCTCGACGGCTTGCGCTACCACAAGATCTGCATCCTCGCCGACGCCGACTCCGACGGCCTGCACATCGCGACGCTACTGTGCGCGCTGTTCCTGAAGCATTTCGGGCCGCTGGTCGAGGCCGGCCGCGTGTTCGTCGCGATGCCGCCGCTCTATCGAATCGACGTCGGCAAGGAAGTCCACTACGCGCTCGACCAGGCCGAGCGCGATCTGCTCATGGATCGGCTGGAGACCGAGAAGAAGAACGGCAAGATCACCGTCACGCGCTTCAAAGGTCTCGGCGAGATGAATCCGTCGCAGCTGCGCGAGACGACGATGGCGCCGGACACGCGCCGCCTGGTGCAGCTCACCGTCGACGCGAAGACGAAGGGCAACGCCGTCGACGTCATGGACATGCTGCTCGCGAAGAAGCGCGCGTCCGACCGCCGCGATTGGCTGCAAGAGAAAGGCAACCTTGCCGACGTCTGAGCAGGTGCCGGTGTTACGGTTTCGGTTCAACCGAAGTGCCGGAGTTGCGGTTGAACCGAAACCGTAACACCGGCACCTCTTGGAGAAAGGGATGAGAGACCAAGAGCTGAACTTCGACGGCATCGAGCGCGTGCCGCTCGCGACGTTTACCGAGAAGGCGTACCTCGACTACTCGATGTACGTGATCCTCGATCGCGCGCTGCCGCATCTCGGCGACGGCCTGAAGCCCGTGCAGCGGCGCATCATCTACGCGATGAGCGACCTTGGACTCTCGGCGACCTCGAAGCCGAAGAAGGCCGCGCGCACCGTCGGCGACGTCATCGGCAAGTTTCACCCGCACGGCGACTCGGCTTGCTACGAAGCCATGGTTCACATGGCGCAGCCGTTCAGCTTTCGCTACCCGTTCGTCGACGGCCAAGGCAACTGGGGCTCGCAGGACGATCCGAAGTCGTTCGCGGCCATGCGCTACACGGAGGCGCGCCTCACGCGCTACGCGCAAATCCTGCTGACCGAGCTCGAGCAGGGCACCGTAGATTGGCAACCGAACTTCGACGGCACGCTCGAAGAGCCGAAGCTCTTGCCCGCGCAGCTGCCGAACCTGCTCCTGAACGGCACGAGCGGCATCGCCGTCGGCATGTCGACGGACGTGCCGCCGCACAATCTCAAAGAAGTCACTAACGCGCTGATCAAGCTCCTCGACGATCCCGACGCGACGCTCGGCGAGCTCATGAAGAGCATCAAAGGCCCCGACTTCCCGACGGGCGGCGAGCTCGTGTCGAGCCGCGCGGATCTCGTCTCGATCTACAAGACGGGCGGCGGCACGCTGCGGCTGCGCGCGCGCTACGAGATCGAGGACGGAGAGGTCGTCATCACGGAGCTGCCGTTCCAGACGTCGGGCGCGAAGGTGCTCGAGCAGATCGCGGCGCAGATGACCGCGAAGAAGCTGCCGATGGTCGAGGACCTTCGCGACGAGTCCGATCACGAGAACCCGACGCGGCTCGTGATCGCGGCGAAGTCGAAAGTCGACCTCGAAGCGCTGATGAACCACTTGTTCGCGACAACGGAGCTCGAGCGCACGGTTCGCGTCAACGTCAACGTCATCGGCCTCGACGGCCGGCCGGCCGTCTACGGGCTGAAGGCGCTGCTCGAGGAGTGGCTCAAGTTCCGCAACGCGACGGTCAAGCGCCGCCTCGAGCACCGGCTCGAGCGCGTCGCGCAGCGGCTGCACATCTTGGACGGCTTGCTTGTCGCGTACTTGAACATCGACGAGGTCATCAAGATCATCCGGCGCGAGGACGAGCCGAAGCCCGTCCTCATGAAGCGCTTCAAGATCTCCGACGCGCAAGCCGAGGCCATCCTCGAGCTGAAGCTGCGTCATCTCGCGAAGCTCGAGGAAATGCAGATTCGCGGCGAGCAGAAGCAGCTCTCCGAGGAGCGCGCGGATCTCGAGGCCACGCTGAAGTCGAAAGCGAAGCTCACGAAGCTCATCAAGGCCGAGCTCGAGGAGCTCGCCGAGAAGCACGGCGACAAGCGCCGCACCGTCATCGTCGAGCGCGAGGCCGCGCAGGCGATCGACGAGTCGGAGCTCGTCACGAGCGAGCCCGTGACCGTCGTGCTCTCGGAGCGCGGCTTCGCGCGCGCCGCGAGGGGCCACGACATCGACGTCATCGGGTTGTCGTACAAGGCGGGGGATCAGTTCCTCTCCGCGGCGCGCGGCAAGAGCAACCAGCTCGCGGTGTTCATCGACAGCACCGGACGCGCGTACAGCGTCGGCGCGCACACGTTGCCGTCGGCACGCGGCCAAGGCGAGCCGCTCGCGGGCTTTTTCAACCCGCCGGACGGCGCGAGCTTCCGCGCCGTGCTGATCGGCGCGCCGGAGGACAAGTGGGTCGTCGCGTCGTCGGCCGGTTACGGCTTCGTCGTGAAGCTCGGCGAGCTCTACGCGAACAAGAAGGCCGGCAAGACGGCGCTGCGCGTGCCCGAAGGCGGCACGGTCGTGCCCGCATCTCCGGTGGGCGAGGGGGGCACACGGCTCGCGGCGGCGTCGAGCGACGGCCGGCTGCTCGTGTTTCCGCTCGAGGAGCTGCCGGAGCTCAGCAAAGGCAAGGGCAACAAGATTCTCGGCGTGCCGAGCAAAGACGGCGTCGTCCTCGCCGGCATCTGCGTGCTCGCGCCCGAGCAGGGACTCCGCATCGACTCCGGCACGCGGCACATGGTCGTCAAGGCCGACGACCTCGAGCATTACGCGGGCAACCGAGGCCGCCGCGGGCTCGCGCTGCCGCGCGGTTGGCGCACCGTGGACCGGCTGACGGCCGAAACGAAGAGTTAGCGGCCGGCGTCCGCGAGCACGACCTCGGGCTCGTGGACGTAGTGACCTTGCATGTACGCGACGCCGAGCTGGAACAGCACGGCCATCGTGTTCGCGTCCTCGACGCGCTCCGCGATGACGGGAATCGCGCGATTTTGCGCGGCCTGAACGTAGACGCGCACTTTCTCTTGGCGCGCCTGGTCGCTCGCGATGTTCTGCATCAGCGAGCCGTCGACCTTGAGAAAGTCCATCGGCGTCTGCGTCAAGATTCGGCCCGAGTCGCGGCCGACGCCGAAGTTCTCGATCGCAAAACGATGGCCCATCGAGCGTAGTTGGCCCGCGAGCGCCTGCGTTTGCGCGAGGTACTGCGTGGCGTTCTCCTCGCTGATCTGGAAGCACAACTGCCGCGCCGCGACGCCGGCGCTAGCGACGGCCTTCGTGAGCCACTCGACGAGACTCTTGTCGATGATCGACTCGGCGGAGAGCTTGACGAACACGCACTCGAGCGGCGTTTTCGCACAGAACGCGAGACTGGCGCCGATGACCCATCGGTCGATGGCGCGCAGCAGGCGATTGCGCATCGCGGCCGGCAGGAACTCGGTCGCCGCGACCTCGTCGCCTTGCGCGTCGATCATGCGCAGCACGGTGTCGTACATCGACTTCAGCTCGCCGCTCAAGGTCGCGATCGGCAAGTGAGCGAGCCGGAACCGGTTCTCCATGAGTGCGGTCTTGATCTGCTGCACCCAGATCTCGTCGAAACGCTGTACGAGCGTGCTCTCGTCGGAGGTTTGCTGGAGCACGACCTTGTTGCCGCCTTGATCGCGGCCGGCCTGGTTCGAGCGCCGCGCTTGTGCGATCAGCGCGTCGAGTCGCTCGGTCGACGGCCCGACCTCGGCCAACCCGATTGTGCAAGTCACCGACAATGTGTTGTGCGCGCTCTCGAAGATGCGGCCCGCGATGCGCGCGAGCGCCCCCTGCGCCCACGCCTCGACGTCGCGAAGGGTGCCGCGCTCGAGGAACAGCGTGAACACCTGGCCGCCGAAACGGCCCGGCAGGTCGTTCGGCTGCAATAGCTCGCGCAGCTGCTCGGCGATCTGCACGAGGACGTCTTCGGTCGCGAGCGGTCCGATCTGCTCCTCGAGCTCGCGAAACTTGTCGGGCCGGATGTACGCGAGCACGCGCACGCCGCCCCCCTTCGCATCCAGGCGATCCGTCAGCACCTCGAGGAAGCGCCGCCGGTGATAGAAGCCCGTCGCCGGATCCTTGTGGACGGCTTGCTCGATGATGTCCTCGGGCTCACGCGTCTCGACGCGCGGACGCGCAACGCTGAGCTTGACGGCCGGGTCGCCGTCGACCGACGCCGGCTCGAGCTGGAGCTCGAGCGGCAGCTTGTCGCCGGTGCGCGTCGTGGCGACGATCTTGATCGACTCGCGATTCCACTGGCCTTTCGCGCACGCGACGAGCGCGCCTTTCAGCGCCGCCTTGCTCGCGCCGTCGAACGAGTCCATCAACGGCGTGCCGAACAGCGCCTCGGAGCTCGGGTAGCCGAGCAGGTCTGCCCACGCCTGGTTCGCGTCGACGAGGATGCCTTCCTGGACGTAGGCGATGGCGTCGACGGAGCCCGCCATGAACGCCTTGAGCTGTTTCTTGTATTGATTCGCCGAGAACAGCGTGTCGTTCAGCGCGCGCTCGAGCCGGTACGAGCGCAGCTCGCGCTCGGCGACGCTGCGCAAGCGTTCAGTCTGGCCGAGCGAAACGAGATCTTGGGCGCCCGCGAGCAACGCCTCGGCGATGTCGGTCTCCTGGGCGTCCTTGCTGACGACGAGGAGCGGAACGGCGCCCGCGGCGTGCTGCTTGATTTTCGCGATCTCGCGAATCGCGATCGGCATGCTGTCCGGGAAGAAGCAGAGGAGCTCGGGCGTATGCTCTTGGAGCGCAGCCAGGAGCTTGTCGACCTTCGCGACCCAGTGGCAGCGCACCGCGTGGCCGCCGTCCCGCAACGACCGGTTGACGAGCTCGACGTCGTCTTCGCGTCCGCTGAGCACGATTAGCGGTACCTGGGCCTGCTGCACCATGCCGTCGTTTTTCTATTGGCGAAGGCTCGCAGTGTAAGCAGTGCGGCGCGGCGCCAGAGGGACGCCGGTCACAGTCGGGGAACCCTAGGCGAGGACCGTTTTACTTAACTCCCCGGGCGTCTCGCGGACGAGCCTCGGAACGAGGTATCCGGGCAAGCGGGCGCGCAGCGCCGCGACGAGCTCTTTGCCTCGCGCCTCGTCCACGTCGAAGTGCGCGGCGCCGGCCACGCGGTCGAGTAGGTGCAGGTAATAGGGCAGGACGCCGCACGCGAACAGGCGCTCGCTCAATGCCGCGAGCGTTTCGACTTGGTCGTTGACGCCTCCGAGCAGCACGGACTGATTCAGCAGCGCGGCGATTTCGGGGCGCAGCGCCGCGAGCGCTCGCTCGACGCCGGCGTCGAGCTCGTTCGCGTGATTCGTGTGGACGACGACGACGGTTGCGAGGCGCGTCGCGCGCAGCACGCGCATTAGACCGTCGTCGACGCGTTCCGGTATCGCGATCGGAAAGCGCGTGTGGATTCGCACCGTCGTGACGGCCGTGTCGGCGATACGCGCGAGCAGATCGCCGAGCCGGCGGTTCGACAGCGACAGCGGATCGCCGCCGCTCAAGATCGCTTCCTTCGCGTCCGCGACGTCACGCAGCGCCGCGAGCGCGGGCCCCCAGTCGGCGCGCGCCGCGAGCTGCGCAGAGTAAGGAAACTCGCGCCGAAAGCAGTAGCGGCAATGCAAGGGGCACGCGCCGCTCGCGATCAGGAGCACGCGCCCCGCGTATTTCTGGATGAGGCCGTGGGCGGCGAGCCCCTGCTCGCGCACGGGATCGGCCGAGAACCCTTCCGCGGCCGTGAGCTCCGCGGCCGCGGGCCACACCTGGCGCAGCAGCGGGTCGTTCGCGTCGCCCTTGCGCATGCGAGCCACAAAGCCGCGTGGCACGAGCAGGGGGAACGACGTGTCGGCCGGCGGTCCCAGTGCGCCTGGCGGCAACTGAAGCAGTTGCTCGAGCTCGGCCGCGTCGCGCACGGCGCTCTTGAGCTCGGCCTGCCACGACGGCAACGCCAGCGGCTCCGAGAGGTCCTTGGCCGCGCGAGTCGGTTGTGAGGCGTCGTTGAAGCCCATGCGATGCGAGCGGCGGCTCGGCAACTGCTCCATGCGTTGCTCTACCTCGGGCATCCGTGCCCTCGTCCGCGGTTCGTGTTCCGCGGAGCTTGAGGGTATGATGCCGCGCTCGGTTTTTTCCCTGAGAATGACAGTCGCATGGCAGTTTACAGCACGAACGAATTCAAGAGCGGGCTCAAGATCCTGCTCGATGGCGATCCGTATGCCATCCTCGAGAACGAGTACGTCAAGCCCGGCAAAGGGCAGGCGTTCAACCGCGTCAAGGTCCGCAATCTGAAGACCGGCCGCGTCGTGGAGAAGACCTTCAAGTCGGGCGATACGGCCGAGGGCGCCGACGTCGTCGACCAAGACATGCAGTATCTCTACAACGACGGCCAGTTCTGGTACTTCATGCAGCCCGACACGTTCGAGCAACTTGCCGCCGGCGAGGCCGCCGTCGCCGACGCGAAGGATTGGATCAAGGAGCAGCAGAGCTGCATCGTCACGCTGTGGGACGGCGTGCCGCTGTACGTCGCGGCGCCGAACCACGTCGAGCTCAAGATCGTCGAGACCGACCCCGGTGTGCGCGGCGACACGGCGACGGGCGGCCAGAAGCCGGCCAAGCTCGAGACGGGCGCCGTCGTGCGCGTGCCGTTGTTCATCAACGAGGGCGAGGTCATCCGCGTCGACACGCGGACCGGCAACTACATCTCGCGCGTCAAGCAGTAGCCGACGGAGCCGACGGTGCCGGTGTTACGGTTTCGGTTGAACCGTAGCCGACGGTGCCGGTGTTACGGTTTCGGTTGAACCAAGGGGTTGAATCGAAGCGCCGGTGTTCGGTTCAACCGAAACCGTAACACCGGCACCTCTAGTCGGCACCTCTAGTCTTTGCCGTGCGCGAAGGCGAGCACGCTTTCGAGCTCGCCGTGACCCGTCGCGAGCGCGACGAGCCGGTCGAAGCCGAGCGCGACGCCGGCGCAATCGGGTAACGACGGCAACGCCCGCAGCAACTGCTCGTCGAGCGGCGGCGCGTCGCGGCCGCCGGCGCGCCGCGTCTCGACGTCGCCGACGAACCGGCGGCGCTGCTCGCTTGCATCGTTGAGCTCGTGGAAGCCGTTCGCGAGCTCGATGCCCCCGCAAAAGGCCTCGAACCGCGCCGCGACGGGCGGCGTCGTCGGTTTCAGGCGCGCGAGGGCCGCCTGGCTCGCCGGATAGTCGTAAACGAACGTCACCGCATTTCCGTCGAAGCTCGCGAGCACGGCCGTGCCGAACGCCAGATCGAGCACGGCGTCGTGGCGCAAGCCCCGCGGAACGTCGACGCCGTGCTTCTCGAGCCGGCGAACGAGCTCTGCCGTCGGCGCATCGGGTGGCGCCCCGACCGCGGCGACGAGTGCTTGCGCGTAGGTCAGCCGCACGATGCGCCGCGGCGCACTCGCCGCGCCGAGCCCCGCGGCGCTTAGCGCTTTCTCAACGAGCTCCGCGACTTCCGTCATGAGCCGCTGCTCGTCCCAACCGACGCGATACCACTCGAGCAGAGTGAACTCGGGCTGATGCCAGCGGCCGAGCTCGTCGTCGCGAAACACGCGGCAGAGCTGGTAGATGTCACCGCTGCCCGCGGCGAGCAGGCGCTTCATCGCGAACTCCGGCGACGTCTGCAGGAACTGCGGCGACGCGCCCAAGCTGCGTGCCTTCGCGACGATGCTTTCGATTGCGGGATCCGTGACTCCCGCGCTCGATAGAGCCGGCGTCTCGACCTCGAGCACGCCGCGCGCGGCGAAGAATGCGCGGACTGCGGCCAGCATTGCGGCGCGCTGCCGCAGCGTCTCGAGCGATGCGCCGCGCTCGTAGCTCACGCCTTCGCCCTAATCGAACGCGCCGAGCGCTTGCCCCATGCGCACGGCGAGGCCGTCTGCGAGGCCGGACGAAAATCGGAACCGATCGGAGGCAAGCAGCACGACGACCGTCGAGCCCATGTTGAACCGGCCGATCTCGGCGCCGCGCGCGACGGGCCGCGGCTGCTGCTCCAGCCAGATTCGTGCGGCGCCGCTCGCGATTTCGCCGTGCGCGAACGTGCTGATGCTCGAGACGTTCAGCGCGCCGACGAGCACGACGATCATCGGGCCCAAGTCGGTCTCGAACCAGCAGACGACGCGCTCGTTGCGGCAGAAGAGCCGCGGAATCGCGGCGGCCGTCGCGCGGCTGACGCTGAACCGAGCGCCGGGGATGTAGCGCGTGCGCAGGAGTTGTGCGTCGAGCGGCGAGTGCACGCGGTGATAGTTGTGCGGCGCGAGATAGATCGTGAAGTAGCGTCCGCCCTCGAAGGCGTCGACGGCCGCGCCCCCGTCGCCGAGCAGCTCGGCGAGCGTGTAAGCGCTTCCTTTCGCTTGATAGAGATGCCCGCCTTTGATCGGGCCGTGCTCGGTCAACACTCCGTCGGCCGGAGAGATCGCCGTGCTCGAGCCTGCCGCGATCGGCCTCGCTCCTGCTTTCAGCTCACGCGTGAAAAAGTCGTTGAATGTGGCATAGCTGTCGAGATCGGCATTGGCGGCTTCGCTCATGTCGACGCCATAGGCCTTCGCGAACCAGCGCGTGAGCGGCACTTTCAGCCATGCGCGCCGCGAGCGCGTCGCGTGATAGACGACGGCTGACGACAGGTCTTTCGGAATCAGATGCTGCGTCAGCCGAACCCAGGCCGGCGACGTCATGCGCCGGGCGGTCGCCCGCCGCTTCCGGCATGCCGCTGCCGGATGCGCAGAAAGTCGGAGGCGAAGACCTTCGGATCGTGCGGACCCGTCGATACTGCGATCCATTCGGCGTTCTGGTCGAGCACGTAGATGGCGGAGTTGTGCACGACGTTGTAGTTCCCGCCGCCGCCATGGTCGTGCTGCTTCTCGACGGCGACGCCGAGCTGCTTCAGCAGCGGCTCGAGGTCCGCATCGGGCGCCGTCACGCCGAGAAACTCGGCATCGAAGCCCTTCAAATAAGCGGAGATCTTCTCGGGCGTGTCGCGGCTCGGATCGACGCTGACGAACAGCACACGCGGCGTGAAGCGCGGAGCCCTCTTCGCGATGTCGGCGCGCACCTGCGCGAGCATGGCGAGCGTCAGCGGGCAAACGTCGGGGCAATTCGTGAAGCCGAAGAACAGCAGCGTGAAATCGCCCTTGAAGTCGCGAAGATGTGCGTCGCGGCCCGACTTGTCGACGAACCGAACGTCGGCGAGGGGTGTCGGCTGAGGCAACTCGGTCGCGTTCTGCGGCGGCGCGCCGCGCTGACCACGCGGCAATAGGAACATGGCCGCGACCAACACGACCAAGAAGACGACGATGATGCGCAACATTCCGCCCAGCACGCGGCGATTATCGCATACGCCGGCGCCCGGGCATGGAATGCCCGAGGTAGAGCAATGCAGGGAGCAATTGCCGAGGGTTATCATGCGCGCCGCATGAGGACCCCAAGTCTCGAGCGACGCTTGCGCTCGGCGCCCGATTGCGACGAGTGGATCGCCGCGCTCGCGGACTTCTTCGCGGCGCACGGCCTCGCTTTCGGGCACGGAACCGACAACGCGGGCGATGAGGCCTTCTGGCTGCTGCGTCATCTGCAGAGTTGGAGCGACGCCGCTTTCGCCGCGCCGCCGACGTCGGACGTGACGGCGCGCGCGATTGCGATCGCCGAGCGGCGCGTTCGCGAGCGCAAGCCGCTCGCATATCTGATCAATGAAGCGTGGTTCGCCGACCTGAAGTTCTACGTCGACGAGCGCGTGCTCGTGCCGCGTTCGCCGCTCGCCGAGGTCGTCGAGCGAGGTTTCGCGCCGTGGGCGAAGCTCGAGCGCGGCGACTTCGTGCTCGACATCGGCACGGGCAGCGGCTGCATCGCGATCGCCGCGGCTCACTATTGCCCGGACGTCGAGGTGCACGCGACGGACATCTCGGCTGCCGCGCTCGCCGTCGCCGCACGCAACGTCGAGCGCCACGGCTGTGCGGACCGGGTTCGCTTGTTCGAGGCGGATCTCTACCCGCCGCGGGGCGAGCGTTACCGCGTGATCGTGTCGAACCCGCCGTACGTGCCGGAAGGCGAAGTTCCCGGCTTGCCGCCGGAGTATCGCCACGAGCCCGTCGTCGGCCTCGCGAGCGGCGCGGACGGTTACGACGCGGCGGAGCGAATCCTGCGCGGCGCGCGCGACCGGCTCACGGAGGACGGCGCGTTGTTCCTCGAGCTCGGCGCGGGTGCCGACGCATTCGCGGCGGCGCACCCGAAGCTGCCGCTGATCGCGCTCGAGTTCGAGCGCGGTGGCGACGGTGTGCTGGTGACGACTTCGCCCGAGATCCGGGAATTCCTTAGCACGCGCTAAGCGCGCATCATGTGCGCACCGGCGCGAGGCGCAGCGGGCAGAGGGGCCCGGCCGCGCTAGGGGAGCAGGGCAGATGGCAGGCGATACGTACGGAAGACTGTTCACGGTCACGACCTTCGGCGAAAGCCACGGGCCCGCGATGGGCTGCGTCGTCGACGGCTGTCCTCCCGGTCTCGCGCTGACGGAAGCCGACATTCAGAAGGATCTCGATCGGCGCCGGCCCGGCCGCTCGCGCCACGTCACGCAGCGGCAAGAGCCGGACCAGGTGAAGATCCTCTCCGGAGTCTTCGAGGGCCGCACCACGGGAACGGCGATCGGCTTGCTCGTCGAGAACGTCGATCAAAAAAGCGGCGACTACTCGAAGATCAAAGACAGCTTCCGCCCCGGCCACGCCGACTACACGTATCAGCAGAAGTACGGCATTCGTGACTACCGCGGCGGCGGCCGCTCGTCCGCGCGCGAGACCGTCATGCGCGTCGCGGCGGGCGCGATCGCGCGCAAGTATCTCGCCGAGCACCTCGGCGTAAAGATTTGCGGCTATCTCGCCGAGATCGGTCCGTTCAAGCTGCGCGCGCTCGATCTCGACCACGTCGACGAGAATCCGTTCTTCTCGGCCGATCCGGACAAGGTGCCGCAGCTCGAGGTGTTCCTCGACGAGCTGCGCAGGGCGGGGGACTCGATCGGCGCGCGAATCAACTTGATCGCTTCGGGAGTGCCGGTCGGTCTAGGCGAGCCCGTCTTCGACAAGCTCGAAGGCGAGATCGCGAAGGGGCTCATGAGCATCAACGCCGTCAAAGGCGTCGAGTTCGGCGACGGCTTCGAGTGCGTGCGCCAACGCGGCAGTGAGCATCGCGACGAGATGACGCCCGACGGCTTCAAGAAGAACTCGTCGGGCGGCACGCTCGGCGGTATCTCGAGCGGGCAAGACATTCTCGTCAGCATCGCGCTGAAGCCGACGTCGAGCATCCAGGTCCCGGGCAAGACCGTGGACAAGGAAGGCCGCGCGACCGAGATCGTGACGACGGGGCGGCACGACCCGTGCGTGGGGTTGCGCGCCACGCCGATCGCCGAGGCGATGCTGGCGCTCACGCTGATGGATCATTATTTACGGCACCGGGGTCAGAACGCCGACGTTCGTTCGAGCGTGCCCGTTCTCGCGGCCCGCAAGACCCCCTGAAGGCCTCCCGCGCGCTGCTGGGCGCCTCCAAGCTCGCCAGGGCCGCGCCGGCGCGAGTATTATGGTAAGCGAGGCCCGCCGGCCTCGAGGCGCGCCATCGCGAAAGTCGAACGAGAATCACAGTTCGCGGGGGCCGCAAATTGTTAAATTCCGCGCCGGATGACTCTGTGCGGCGCGGGTTCGCTCCGGCGTGCTCGCGGCGTTCCGGCGAGGCGCTCGGTTTTGGTAAATCCATTTTACGTAAGGTATCTTTCGGTCCGTTATCGCACGACAGGCGCCAGGTACGGCGCCGTCTTCAGGACGGCCGAGTAGCTAGGGAGATTGCATGAGACTACGGGCACGTTGGGGCATTGCGCCACTGCTGGCCGCTCCCGCCGGAGCATGGGCGCTCGGGCTGGGACAGCTCGAGGTTCAGTCCGCCCTGAATCAGCCGTTCCATGCCGAGATCGAGCTCTCTGCGACGACCGACGAGCTGCAAGGTCTCAAGGTCGGGTTGGCCGACGCCGATATGTTCGCGCGTCAGGGCCTCGAACGGCCTGCGTTTCTCAACAGGCTAGAGTTTCGCGTCGTCACGGCCCGCAACGGCCGTAGCGTCATCCAAATCACTTCGCGAGAGTCGATTGCCGAGCCGTTCGTGACGATGCTCGTTCAGGCCACGTGGCCGCGCGGCCGCAACGTCAAAGAGTACACGGTGCTGCTCGATCCGCCGGTCTTGCTGCCGGCTCCGGCGACTCCGCCGGCGATCCAGCCCGCTGAAACGCGCCCGAGCAGCAGCACGTCCGGCGGCCCGATCACGCGTCCTGCCGCGCCGCCCGCTCCGAGGTCGACGCCGGCCGAGCCCGCTCCCGCGCCTGCGCAAGAAGTCGCGCCGGCCGTTTCGGAGCCACCGCCGCCCAATGTTTCGAGCACTGCGCCTTCGCAGCCGCGTCAACCGGTCTCCGCGGCCGGCGGCACGTATGGTCCCGTGCAACGCGGCGAGACGCTGTGGGCGCTCGCCGATCGCATGCGTCCGGAAGGCATCTCGGTCAATCAAATGATGATCGCGATGTACCGCGAGAACCCCCGAGCGTTCGGCGGCAACATCAACGTTCTGCGCGCCGGCGCCACACTGCGTTTGCCCGAGGCGGTCGATTTCGACGGCTTGGCGGCGACCGTCGCGAACGCCGAGGTCGTGCGGCAAACGGACGAGTGGCAGAACCGCACGGCGCAAGGCGGCCAGTTGCGGCTGTTGCCGCCGTCGGACACGCAGAGCGCGCGGACTCCGCCCCCCGTTACGGATCGTGGCACGACGCCACCGCCGCGGCCCGTGGAAACAACTCCGCCGCCCGCCGCGGCTGGCGCAGGCGATGCTGCCGCCGCCGACGTCGAGGACCGCTTGCTGGCCGTCAACAACGACGACCTGCGCAATCTGCAAAACGCTGCGGCCGCAGCCGGGGCCGAAGATGCGACGGCGCCGGAAGCCGGCGCCGCGGATCCGGGCGTCGACGTCGAGTCGGAGCAACTGTTCGCCGACGAGGAACCGGCGCCTCAGCCTGAGCAAACCGAGGCTCCCGTGTCCGTGCCGAGTCCGGCTGCAACACCGGCCTCGACCGGGCCGTCGTTGCTCTCGCAGGCGCTCGACTGGTTGGCTTCGCCCTTCCTGTGGATCGGCCTCGGCGTCGCGGCACTGGTGCTGACGGCGCTCTGGTTCGTGCGCCGCAGGCGCACCGAAGACGAGGACGTCACGGGCCGCTGGGAGGCGCTCGAATCGGAGATCGACGAGGATCCAGAGACTCGCACCGCGACGGAACGCCTGCGCCGCCAAGCGCCCGAAGAAACGATCGTCGTCGAGGAGCAGCATGCGGCGAGCGTGCGTCCTGCGCCGGCCGACGCAGAGCAGCCGCCGGCGCGGCGCGCGCCCACGGCGCGGCCGCAGAAAGCCGTCTCGCCCGACGAGACCCTCTCGAGCCAGACCGTCATCAATCTCGATCAGGCCGACGCCGTCGCCGAGGCGGACTTCCACATCGCGTACGGCTTGTATGACCAAGCGGCCGAGCTCGTGCAGAAAGCGCTCGAGGCCGCGCCCGAGCGGCGCGACTTGAAGCTGAAGCTGCTCGAGGTCTATTTCATGTGGGGCAACAAGGACGCGTTCCTTAAATCTGCCCAGAGCTTGCGCGCCGACGTCGGCGAATCGGACGACCCCGACTGGAACAAGGTCGTCATCATGGGCAAGCAGATTTGTCCCGACGAGCGCTTGTTCGCGGAAGCGAAGGCCGGCGGTGCCCGCGTCGACGTCGACTTGGAAGCCGGCGACTCGCCGCTCGATCTCGCCTTCG
>Ga0070701_10000428_pt1 | contig 14339 bp, 7 predicted proteins | sample KBSK5102metaG_FD_65451 | JGI IMG/M metagenome (GOLD analysis project Ga0070701, IMG submission 65451) | Corn, switchgrass and miscanthus rhizosphere microbial communities from Kellogg Biological Station, Michigan, USA - KBS K5-10-2 metaG | ecosystem: Host-associated > Plants > Roots >... | reverse complement strand
GTTTTGGCGGCGCGTACGTGCTGACGGAAACGCGGGTCTCGGTCAGCGCAGGTTCGCTGATTTCAGTTGCGGTCGGCGCGAGGACCGGCTCGGGCTCGTGCGTTTCGGCGATCACGACGTCGATCGCTGAAGATGGCGCAGCAGCCGAGGAGCGCAGCGTGAGGCCGAGTCCGTCGCGCGCGCCTTCTGCCCACGAGACGACCGGCGCTTCGCCTTCGCGAGCGGATTCACCGTGCGCGAATTGCAGCAGCCGCGGGATCGCGATCTCCGCGTTCGCGTCGTGCACGATCGAGAACGAGCCACGCGGCGCGAACTGCGTTTCGCCACGCTCTTCGTTGCCCGCGCGAATGAGGATGCGCGCGTCTTTCGCATCGACGTTTGGCACGAGGAACGTGAAGCGGCGCAGCTCGATGTCGAGGTGAGGCGTGACGCGAAACGCGTAGTACTTCCCGCCATCGACGGAAAGAAATGCTTCCCACTCTTCAGCGGCGCGCGGCAATTCCGTCGCGGACCAGCGCAACTCCGCGTACGTGCCGCCGCGCAGCGTCGTGCCCGCGGCCGGCGCGGAGAGCTGCAGCGTCGACGCGCTCGCGAACGAAGCGATCGCAAAGACAGCTAATGCGAACAGCGGCCGGATTGCGCGAGACATGGGAAGCGCGAATGATAGCCGAACCAGGGTGTCGGATAATTGCCGAAAACAAACGCTCGGGGAGACGCTCGATGAGATTCGCGGCTGTTGTCTCTGTTGTGCTCGCTTCCACGCAGCTCGCCTTCGCACAACCTGTCGCGAAGAAGGTTCCGCACGAAACGAAGCTGCACGGCGTCACGCTCGAAGACGATTACTTCTGGCTTCGCGACAAAAAGAACCCCGACGTCATCGCGCATCTCGAAGCGGAGAACGCGTACACCGAGTCGATGATGAAAGGGACGGAGGCGCTGCAGCAGAAGCTGTACGACGAAGACGTCGCCTTCGTAAAACCGAGCGACCTCGGCGTTCCTTATCTGCGCGACGGTTACTACTACTACACGCGTCACGAAGCGGGAAAGGAGTACGACATCTATGCGCGGAAGAAGGGGAGCCTGACCGCGCCCGAGGAAATTCTCCTCGACGTCAACGACCTCGCCAAGGGCCACCAATACCTCAGCCTCGGCGCCTACGCGCTGACGTCGGACGCGAATCTGCTCGCATATGCGATCGATACGACGGGCGACGATCGCTACACGCTGCACATTAAAGATCGCCGCACCGGCGCGCTGCTGCCGGAAACGATCGAGAACGTCGATGACGCGATGTGGTCGGCCGACGGCTCGACGCTCTTTTACGTGACGCAGGACAAAGTGACGCAGCGTCCCGACTCGCTGTATCGCCACGTCCTCGGATCGTCGAACGACGAGCTGCTGTACCACGAGGCGGACGTGATGTATCGCCTGCGATTGTCGAGAACGCGCGATCGTGAGCTGATCCTCATCGACTCTTACAGCAAGAAGAGCAATGAAGTGCGCTACATCCGCAGCGACTCGCCGTCGGACGCTCCGCGCGTGATCGTGCCGCGCAAAGAGGGGCATCTCTATATCGTCGAGCATCGCGGCGATCGCCTTTACATCCGGACGAACGATCGCGCGCCGAATTACCGGCTCGTGACCGTCAGTGAAAAGAACCCGGCCATGGAGCATTGGCGCGAGGTTATTCCTGCGCGGCGCGACGTCGAGCTGTTCGAGGTGAATGTCTTCAGCAATTACATGGCCGTCAGCGAAGTGAAAGATGGAAATCGCACCATTCGCATCGTCGATCTGCGCAACGGGAAATCGACGCCGATCACGTTTCCGGAGCCGGTCTACAACCTCTCGCGCGACGCCAACCCCGACTTCAATACGAAGAAATTTCGCTATCGCTACAACTCGCTGCTCCAGCCGGAAGCGATTTATGAATTCGACATGGAGAAGCACTTCAACACGTTGCTGAAACAGGATCCGGCGCCCGAGACTTACGACGCCTCGCGTTATGGCGTCGAGCGCATTTACGCGATCGCCGCGGACGGCGCGAAGGTTCCGCTGTCGCTCGTCTACAGAAAACCGCTCGTGCGCGACGGCAAGCGTCCGATGCTGCTTTACAGCTACGGCTCGTACGGAATCCCGCTCTGGCCGTTTTTCGTCAAAGGACAAATTCCGCTCATCGACCGCGGCGCCATTTACGCGATTGCGAACGTGCGCGGCGGAGGAGGGATGGGGCAGGCGTGGCGCGAAGCGGGAACGATGATGCAGAAGCGCAACACGTTCACCGATTTCATCGCGTCGGCCGAGCACCTCATCAAAGAGAAATACACGTCCGCCGATCGGCTCGTCATTACAGGACAAAGTGCGGGCGGATTGCTCGTCGGCGCCGCGGCGACGATGCGGCCGGATCTGTTCAAAGCGGTCGTGGCGACGTCGCCGTTCGTCGACATCCTCAACACGATGATGGACCCGTCCCTGCCGCTCGTGACGAACGAGTACATCGAGTGGGGCAATCCGGCGAACCAAAAAGAATTCGAATACATCCGCAGCTACTCGCCGTACGACAACATTCGCCGCGCCGCATATCCGGCGATGCTCGTCACCGTCTCGCTCAATGACACGCGCGTCGGTTTCTGGGAGGGTGCGAAGTTCGTTGCGAAAGTGCGCGAGCTGAATACCGGCGACAAACCGGTGCTCCTCAAAGTGAACATGGGCGGCGGTCACGCCGGCGCTTCCGGACGCTTCGACGCGTGGCGCGATTACGCGTTCATTCAGGCGTTCATGCTGCAGCAGATGGGCATCGCGAACTGATGCGTCACGCTTCGACGCGATCGCGGCCGCCCGACTTCGCGCGATAAAGCGCGGCGTCGGCGGCCGTAATGAGCGAAAGCGGCGTCAGCTCTTCGATGCCGGCGCTGGAGGAGACGCCGAGGCTGGCGGTGATGAGGCCGGTTTTTTTGATGAGGAGACGGAAGGCTTCCGCCTCCTGCTTCGCCGCATCGAGCGTGACGCCGGGCAGCAGCCACGCGAACTCTTCCCCGCCGAATCGCGCCGCAAGACCTCCGCGCGATTCGGTTCGTTGCGTGAGCAAAGCACCGACGCTGCGCAGCGCTTCGTCGCCGTGATGATGTCCGTGCGTGTCGTTCAGCTTCTTGAAGTGATCGAGGTCGATGAGCACGAGCGAAAGCGGCTCGCCGTCTTCGCGCGCCGACGCGCACGCTTCATCGAGCGCTTCGTCGAAGCGGCGGCGATTGGCGACGCCTGTCAGTCCGTCGACATACGACAGCGCGCGCAGACGAACATTCGCGACCGCCAGCTGCCGATTCGTATCTTCGAGCTCGCCCGCGATGCGATGCACGTTCTCGTATGCGCGCGCCAGCTCCTCGTTTCTTCGCGCGCGCAACGCGGCAACGCGCAGCCGCATCACGCCCCAGACGATCGCACCGATGAGGAGCAGCGCGAGGAAGCGCGCGAGCCACGTCTCGAACCAGCGCGGCGCGACGGTGATGCCGAGCCGCGCTTCGCGTTTGCTCCGGACGCCGTCTTCGTTCGTGGCGATCACGCGAAACGTGTAATCGCCCGCCGCGAGCTTCGTGTAATGCGCGGTGCGATTCGAGCCGGCGTCGACCCAGTCGGCGTCGTAGCCATCGAGCAGATAGCGGAACGTCAGTCGCTCCGGCGCGCGCAGACTGAGCGCCGTGTAGCGCACGTCGAGTCGCTGCGTGCCGGGCGGAACGCGCAGCCGTCCGTGCGCTTCGGTTTCGGCCGGCGCGCCGTCGACGAGCACCTCTTCGACCTGCGCCGGCGGCGGCACGGAGTTGCGCGCTTTCGCGCGCGGATCGACAACTGCAACGCCGCGCGCGGTCGCGAACCAGAGGCGACCATCGCGCGCGCGAATCGCGGCCGGAAATGCGCCGACGCATTCGGCTGACGGCATGCCGTCGGCGATGCCGTAGACGGTGCCGGAAAGATCGCTCGTCTCGCCGCGCATCACGGCGAGGATGTGATCGCGCTGCACGCGATAGAGCCCGCGATTACTCGTCAGCCAGAGATCGCGGCCGGCGCCTTCGTCGACGATCTGGAAGACGACATCGTCGTGCAGTCCCATGCGGCGCGTGATCGAGCGAACAACGCCCGTCGCGAGATCGAGTCGCGCCAGTCCGCCGCCGGACGTGCCGATCCAGACGCCGCCGCCTGTTGCATCCGCGGCGAGAGTGAAGACGCGATCGCTTTCCAGTCCATGTCCGGCGACGGCGATCTGCGTTGCGTGCGCGCCATCCGCGTTGACGCGCCAAAGTCCGGCGCCGTCAGTGCCGACGAGCAGCGTGCCGTCGGCGAGCAGCAGCAGCGGCCGTAGCTGGCGTCCTTCGAGCTCCGGCACGCGCGACGATTTGCCGTCGCGCACGTGCGTGAGTCCGGCGGTCGTGCTGATCCACACGCTCGCGTCGGGAGCTTCGACGATCGCGCGCACGCGATTGTTCGGCAGTCCGTTCGTGACGCTGATCGCGTCGACAAAATGTCCGTCGCGCAGACGCGTGACGCCGCCGCCATCCGTACCGATCCAGAGGCTGCCGTCGCTGCTCGCGGCGAGCGCGTATACGACGTCGTGCGGTAATCCGTTCGCTTTCGTCACGCACCGCACCGATTCCCCCGCCACCTCGCACAACCCGCCGCCCTCGGTGCCAAGCCAAAGTCGATTGGCGCGATCCTGCATCACGGCGCGAATCGCGTGCACGGGCAATCCTTCTTTGCGCGTGTACGAAAGAAATCGCGTGTCGCTCAGGCGGACGATGCCGCCGTTCGTGCCGACCCACAGCGAGCCTTCGCGGTCTTCGACGATGGCCGGCACGACGATGCTCGGCAAACCGTCGGCGACGGTCAGCGCGTCGGCGCGACCGTCGCGCCAGCGCGCGAGTCCCGCGTCGGTGCCGATCCAGAGCGTGCCATCGCCATCGCGGCGCAGCGCGCGAATGAAATCGCTCGGCAGCCCGTCGCGCGTCGAGATTTTCTGCACGATCGCGCCGTCGCGCCACGCGACCAGTCCGCCGCCGTCGGTGCCAATCCACAACGTGCCGGACGAATCGCGAAGCAGCGCGTGCGCGAGATCGTTCGGCAATCCTTCGCGCGTCGTGATGCGCTGGATGACGCGCGAGTCGCGCCAGCGGACGACGCCCTGGCCGAACGTCGAGATCCACATCCCGCCGTCGCCGTCGTCTTCGATTTCCCAGAGGCGATCGATCGGCAGCCCGTCGCGCATGGTGAAGCGCGTGACCTCTTCGCCTTTGATGCGCAGCAGTCCGCCGCCCGCGGTCGCGACGAACATCGTGCCGTCGCGTGTCGCGTACATCTCGCGAATGCGATCGGTGCCGAGGAGGTCGGGGCGGAATGCTTCGATGTGGCCGTTGCGCATGCGCGCGAGTCCGCCGCCGTACGTGCCGATCCACAGCGTGCCGTCCGCCGCTTCGAAGAGCGAGGAGACGAATGCGTTGCGCAGCGACGGCGCGTTCTGCCGATCGAACACCACGAACCGCACGCCATCAAATCGCGCCAAACCCTCTTCCGTGCCCATCCAGAGGTAGCCGTCGCGCGTTTGCACGATCGCGTAAATGCTGCTCTGCGGAAGGCCGGAGTCAGTCGTCCAGACGGAGAGCCGCGCCTGCGTCAGCGCGCGCGCCGGATCGAGCGCGAGCGCGGACGCCGCGACGAACATCGCGACGCAGAAGAGGACGATGCGATTCACGGTGTGCCCGCATTTTAGCGGCGCGCTCTACAGTTCCTCGAACAAGCCTTCGATGCGATCGCGATACGAGCGGCTGAGCGGGAGTTCTTTGCCGCCGCTGATGACGACGATGCCGTCGCCGCGATTCGCAGCCGGCCGCAGCTCGACGACGCGATCGACATTGACGATGACGGAGCGATGAATGCGCACGAATTTTCGCGAGGGGAGTTTTTCTTCGAGCTCGGTCATCGAGCTGCGCACGAGGAAGCGCTCCGCGCCGGCGAAGAGCTCGACGTAATTGTTCGCGGCGGCGATCCAGTCGATCGCGCTGACGTGAATGATTCGCGTGCGCGCGCCGACTTTGACCGCAAGGCGATCGGTGCCGCGGCGCTGCTGTTCGCGAATCGCCGTGACGAGGTTTTCGCTGCTGCGCGCGCCGGCGGCGAGTTGGCGTCGCGCGCGATCGATCGCCGCGGCGAGGCGCTCGCGCGACACAGGTTTCGTGACGTAGTCGATGGCCTGCGCTTCGAACGCGCGCACCGCGTAGTGATCGAACGCGGTGACGAAGATGACGAGCGGCAATCGTTCGTCCGGCAGCGTGGCGAGCACGCCGAAGCCATCGAGCTCCGGCATCTCGACGTCGAGCAGCACGACGTCCGGCTCTTCGCGCTCGATCGCCTCCACCGCTTCCGCGCCATCCGCCGCTTCGCCCGCAATCTCGACGTCGTTTTCATTCGCGAGCAACTCGCGAAGCCGCATGCGCGCGGGGCGTTCGTCGTCGGCGATGAGCACTCTCATGCGATCTCCGCGTCATCGTACGGAATGCGGACGTCGACGACGAAACCGCCTGCCGGCTTTCGCCGCGCGTTGAACGATGCGCGCTCGCCGTGCATCGCTTGCAGTCGCGCGCGAGTGTTCGAGAGCCCGACACCTTCGACGATTGGCCGTTCATCGGCGGCGCCGTCGTCGTCGACGGTGATGTGCAGCTCGTCGCCGTCGCGTGCGATGTGAACCTCGAGTGTGATTCCTTCGCGCCGCGTCATGCCGTGTCGAATCGCGTTCTCGACGAGCGGCTGCAGCAGCAGCGCGGGGATGCGCGCGCGCTCCGCTCCGGGCGAGATCGTGAATGACGTTCGCAGCCGCTCCTCGAAGCGCGCCTGCTGAATGTCGACGTACTTTTTCGTCAGGTCGACTTCGGCCTCGACACTCGTGACCTGCGGCAACGCGTCGCCGGACGTTGCGCGAAAAAGGTCGCGCAGTTTCTCGGCGACGGCCGCGGCTTTCTCCGGCTCGCGAAGCGCGAGCGAAGCGACGGTGTTCAGCGTGTTGAAGAGGAAATGCGGCTGCAGCTCGGAGCGGAGCATTTCCAGTCGCGCAGCGGAGAAGCGTCGCTCGGCGTCGAGTCGCGCGCGTTCCGCGGCGACGCGTCGTTCTTCGTTCTGCGCAAAGACGCCGTAACCGGCCGTCAGCGTGAAGAGAATCACCGGCTGGAAAAAGTCGGGCGTCGACGCGAGACGTTGATAGACGAACATCACCGGCAGCGCGACGGCGATCGTCCACACGACGTTCGCGCGCCGCGCAAAGCGATAAAGCGGCGGACCGAACAACGTTCCCCACAACGCCCAGCGCAGAATCGATGGGAGCAGTCTTTCCGCGCGCAGCGGCGCGTCGTTGAGCGCGAGCAGAATCATCTCCGGCAATTCGGAGACGATCGCGGCGAGGAAGCAGCCGCCGAGCGCGATCCACCAGCCGCGTTTCATTCGCGCACCGGCAGTTTCGCGCGCAGCAGCTCGCCGAATTCATCGATCAGCGTTTCCGCGCGGTCCGGCCGCTGTCGAATGCAGCGCGCGATTTCATCGAGCGCGTTCGTGATCGAGGCCGGCGACACCGTTTGTTCGAGCAGCGCGCGCTCCGCTTCCTCGACGTTTGCTTCGGCAGCCGCGGCCTCGCGTTCGGCGGCAGCGCGACGTCGCGCGAGCACGAAGAGATGCGCGGCGACGGCGATCGACGCGAACATCAGCAGATCGCGGCTGATGGTGTGGCCGAGGTATTGAGGGGCGGGGGTGCGGGCGATGATGAGGTGGCGATTCGGCTCGCCGATGATGCGCAGCATGCAGAGCACGAACGCGCCGGCGACGTGAATCGCGCCGTTGCGCAGGCGGTGTTCGAAGAGTGGAAAGCGCAGCGCGAGCTGGACGACGATCGGCGTCAGCAGTCCCCATTGCAGAAACGCGTAGACGTCGTTGCCGGCGTGCACGTGCGACGGCACGACTTCGTCGAAGGCGATGATGAGGAAGCCGAGCAGTGGCCACGCGATGAGCTGGAGGACGATGTAGAGAATGCGTTTCACAGATCCATCGAAAGGCCGCGCGGGCGCCGGGGATTCCGCAAAACGGGACGGTTCGCACCACCGGTGTGACGGCTCGTACCAACGACGTTTATTTCGCGCGGAACGGCCTCCAGGATGCGCCGCATGGAAAGCCCACTGGAACTCCGCATCGAACATTTATCGAAGACGTACGCGAACGGCGTTCGCGCCCTCAACGACCTTTCACTGACGATCGGAACCGGCATGTTCGGTCTGCTCGGGCCGAACGGCGCCGGCAAGTCGACGCTGATGCGCACGCTCGCCACGCTGCAGAATCCCGATCGCGGCGACATTCACCTCGGCGACATCGACACGCTGCGCGACAAACATGAACTGCGCAAGACGCTCGGCTACCTGCCGCAGGAATTCGGCGTTTACCCGAACGCGACCGCCGAGTCGCTCCTCGATTACTTCGCGATCCTGAAAGGAATTACGCGCCGCTGCGATCGTCAACAGGTTGTCGATTCGCTGCTGAAGAAAGTGAACCTGCATGAAGCGCGAAAGAAGAAGCTCGGCGGATTTTCGGGCGGGATGCGGCAGCGTTTCGGCGTTGCAGTCGCGCTGCTCGGCGATCCGAAGCTGCTGATCGTCGATGAGCCGACGGCCGGACTCGATCCGGCGGAGCGCGTCCGTTTTCTCAACCTGCTCAGCGAGCTCGGCGAGAACAGCGTCGTGATTCTGTCGACGCACATCGTCGAAGACGTCGCGGAGCTTTGCACGCGCATGGCCGTCATCAATAAAGGGCGGATCCTGCTCGAGACGGAGCCGCTGCGCGCGGTGGACGAATTGCGCGGGCGGATCTGGCGGAAGCTCGTGTCGAAGTCGGACGTGCCGGAACTCGAGCGCGCCCATGCGGTGATCTCGACGAAGCTGCTCGCGGGGCGAACGCTCGTGCATGTGTACAGCGACGTCGAGCCGCGCGGATTCGAGCCGGTCGAGCCCGATCTCGAGGATGTGTATTTCACGACGCTGCGCGAGGTGGCGGCGTGATCGCGGCGATCTTCCGCTTGGAAGTTGCGTGGCAGCTGCGGCGCCGCTCGACGTGGTTCTACTTCGGCGTCGTCTTCGCGCTGTCGATGTTCGTGGCGCTCGATGCGTTCGTGAAGGCGGCGCGGCGCGGCGGCTTCTTTTTCAACTCACCATTCGTCATTGCGGCGGTGACGGTGATCGCCGGGATGATCGGTCTGCTCGCGACGGCGGCGATTGCCGGCGATGCGGCGACACGCGACGTGCAGGCGCGGATGGAGCCGCTCGTCCTGACGACGCCGGTGCGACGAGCGGCGTACGCGGGGGGCCGATTTGCTGGGGCGTTCGCGGTGAACGCGCTGCTGATCGCGTCCGTGCCGCTCGCGCTGATGTTCGTCGCGCGACTGCCGGGCAGCGATGTGATCGGACCGTTTCGCATCGGCGCGTATGTGAGCTCGTACCTGTTGTTCGCGCTGCCGAATGCGTTCGTCGGCGCGGCGATTTTGTTCGCGCTCGCGACAATGAGCCGCCGCGCGGTTGCGAGTTATGTCGGCGCGGCGATGCTGCTGATCGCGAGCACGCTGAGCAACGCGCTGCTCGCGAAACATCTCAATCAGTGGACGCTCGGCAAGCTGCTCGATCCGCTCGGTCTGACGGTGCTCAGCGAGTTGTCGCGCGCGTGGGCGCCGGCGCAGAAGAATGCGCAGCTCATCGCGTTTGACGGCGCGCTGTTGTGGAACCGTGTGCTGTGGATTGCGATCGCGCTCGCTGCGCTCGCGCTTTCGAATCGTCGCCGTACGGCGCCGGCCGTTCCGGCCGTGCGCGTTCCCGAGGAAGCGACGCCGGTTGCGGAAACGGCAGGGGAGCCGGTCGTCGTTGCGCAGGACTTCGGCCCCGCGTCGCGTTTGCGGCAGACGCTCGCGATCGCGGCGCGTTCGTTCCGCGAGGTCGCGACGAGCTGGGGTGCAATCGCGCTCGCCGCAATCGCAGTCGTGCTGATCGTCACCGCGCCGCAGTTGCTGACGCACATCGGCGTCCCGATGCTGCCGACGACCGCGCGCCTTGCGACGCTGCTCGCGAGCTCGGGCGATCTCTTCTGCATCATCGCGCCGCTGCTCGCGATTTTTTATGCGGGCGAGCTGGTGTGGCGCGAGCGCGATGCGCGCATGCACGTCCTCACCGACATCACCCCCAACCCCGACTGGCTCCCGCTCCTCGGCAAATTCATCGGTCTCGGCCTCGCGCTCGCGGCATTTCAGACACTGATCATGCTCGCGGGAATCGCGGCGCAGCTCGGCAGCGGCTATTACGAATTTCAGCTCGGCGTGTATCTGAAGATGCTGTTCGGCTTCGAGCTGTCCGGCTATCTGCTGCTCGCGGCACTCGCAATCGCGGTGCACGTGCTGGTGAAGCAAAAGTACGTCGCGCATTTCGTGCTCGTGCTGTTGTACGCGTTCACGGCATTTGCGCCGGCGCTCGGCGTCGAGCAGAAGCTGCTGATCTTCGGTTCGGATCCGGGCTGGCAGTACTCGGACATGCGCGGCTTCGCGCCGTTCGTTGCGGGCGTCGTCTGGTTCAGGATTTATTGGGCGGCGTGGGCTTGGCTGCTGATGACGTTCGCGCGCTCGCGCCGAATTTCGATTCCGGCGCTCGTCGCGATCGTCGCGATCGGCGGCTTTCTCTTCCGGCAGACGAACGTTCGTAATCTGCCGACGGCGCCGATGACTGTGCGCGCGCCGCAGCCGCTGCTCACCGCGACGTCCTTACGCGTCGAGCTCTATCCCGAGCGTGGCGACGCCTTGATTCGCGGCACATACCGCCTCGAGAACAGAGAGAAGGTCGCAATCGACACGATTCACGTTGCGACCGCGTCGGGAACGGACGAGGTGAAGTTCGACCGCGGCTTCACGCGAGCCGGAAACGCATACCGATTGTCGACGCCATTACAGCCCGGCGAATCGACGGTGCTCAGTTTCAGCGTTCATTACGAGCGCCGCGGCTTCTCCGATCCGGCAGTCGTGCGCAACGGCACGATTCTCGGACAGGAGTGGCTGCCTCAGATCGGCAATCAGTCCGGCCGTGAGCGGATCGCGTTTGACGCGATCGTCGGGACCGCTGCAAACGAAACGGCGCTCGCGCCCGGCGCACTGCAGCGCACGTGGATTGAAAACCGCCGTCGCTATTGTCATTACGTCGCCGACGCGCCGATTCGGAATGAGTACGCGTTCTATTCATCGGAGTACGCGGTGCGCAGAGCGAACGTCGACGGGATCGGCATCGAGGTGTTCCATCATCCGGCGCACGACCGCAACGTCGACGCGATGATTCGCAGCGCGAGCGCGTCGCTTCGCGATTACAGCGCGAAATTCGGCGCGTATCCGTATCGCGAGCTGCGCCTCATCGAAATTCCGGAAGACGGCGTCGGCCTGCACTCCAATCCGACGAGCATCTGGTACTCGGAAGGATTCGCGTCATTGAACCCGGCGGGCGATCCGCGCAACGTCGATTTTCCGTTCGCCGTGCTCGCGCATGAAGTCGCGCATCAGTGGTGGGGCAATCAGCTCACGCCCGCGGACGCGCCGGGCGCGCCCGTGCTGACGGAAAGCCTGGCGTGGTACAGCGCGATGGGCGTCGTGGAGCGCACATACGGCGCCGAGCATCTGCGCCGCTTTCTCGACGTGCTGCGCGAAGCGTATCTGTCGCCTCGCTCGCGGGCGGACGTCCCGCTGATGCAGGCCAACGACTGGTTCGTCGCATATCGCAAAGGTCCCTTCGCAATGTACGCACTCCGCGAATACCTCGGCGACAAGACCGTGACGCGCGTAATGCGCCGCCTCATCGAGCAATACGGTTCCGGTACACCGCGGCCGACGACAGCCGATCTCTACAGTGAGCTGCAGCGCGTTACGCCGCAGTCACTGCAATACCTGCTCGCGGATCTGTTCAAAGTGAACACGTTTTGGGAGCTCTCGACGAAGAGCGCGCATGCAGAGCGAGTCAACAACAGTTGGCGCGTCACGCTGAACGTTTCCGCGCGAAAAGTCGCGGTCGACACGAAGGGCGTCGAGACGGAACGCCCGATGCGCGATCCGGTCGAGATCGGCATTTACGGCGCGAACGGCAAACCGCTGTACCTCCGGATGCACGAGATCGTCGCAGGCACACAGCAGCTCACCATCGACGTTCCCGCGAAACCGGCGAGCGCGGCAATCGATCCGCGGCACCTCCTGATCGACACGGAGCCGCGTGATAACGGCCGAGGCATGAGGGATGAGTAACGAGGTATGAGTAGAAGCGGATCGCCGCGACTCATGACTCATGCCTCATACCTCATACCTCATCACTCATGCCTTCCCGCCGACCTCGTCCATAGTTATTACTCTCGACTTTCCATGTCCATCCGTTTATCCTTCCGCGCGGTCCCGCCTTACATAACCTTCAGCCCGGAGCCCCTGCGATGCGAAGCACAGCTGTGCTCGTTACTTCTCTGCTGCTTTTCTCTCTCCCGGCGTTCGCCGATGACCTGACCTTCCTTACGCAATTTCGGACAGGCAATTACACCGACTACATCGGCGCGGCAAATCTGGCGATCGGTGACGTCACTCGGGACGGCGTCCCCGACGTGGTCGCCTGCAGCGAGGGCTCGGCATTCGTGCTGACGCGCAGCGGCACGTCGCTCGTTCCCGCCTGGTTCAGTGAGCGATCGGGCTGCTCGGCGGTGACTCTCGGCGACACCAACGGCGATTCAGCGCTCGACGTGATCGTCGGCACGAACACGCCGTCGGTGAATGGCGTCGCCCTTCCCGGTGTGATCCTCGTGTACGACCCGCAGAATTTCGGTGCGGCGCGCGCGCGCGTGCAACTGCCTGTTGCGCTGGCCGTGGCTGACGTCGCGTACGGCGACGTCGATCACGACGGCAAACCGGAAATCGTTGCGATCACTTCGAACGATGCCTATGTCTACGATGCCGCAACGCTGACTCTGAAATGGACGGCATACGGCAAGGGCGGGACGAAGATCGCCATCGGCGATCTCGAGGGTGACGGCGTTCCCGAGATCGTCATCAACGGCGGTACCGGCCACGTGCTCGACGCGCAGTCGCAGTACGAGAAATGGGGCTACGTCGGCGGGTTTGGCCGTTCGATGGCCGTCGGTGACGTCGATCAGGACGGTCGCGCCGAGATTGCGTTTCTCGGCAACGGCTCCTCCGACACGATCACGATCATCGAAGGCGACACGTTCTCGGTGTCGACGATTCCGGCGACGCAGTCGGCGGATCGCATCGCCATTGCGGATGGCAATGCTGACGGAGTGCCGGAGCTCATCGTCGGCTACCTCTACGGCGGGTCGATTCGCGGTATTCGCCGCTCCAACTCGCAGATTCTCTATTCGATCCCGAACAACGAATCCGGCGTCGGCGCAATCGCGGTCGGTGACGTCGACGGAGATGGTCTTCCCGAAGTCTTGTGGGCCGCGGCCGGCACGCTGTCCCTCGGCAGCGCTTCCACGCAGACGGTGAAGTGGAAGACGCCGATTTTCGGGAGCGACTTCGGCGGCGTCGTCGCCGATCTCGACGGCGACGGCAAGCTCGAGCTCATCGTGAAGTCGTCGAACGGTTCGTTCTCCACCGCGTTCATCCAGGTTTTCGACGTGCAGACGCACGCGCTGAAATCGACATTCTCGTCCGGCTCTTCGTCGCGGTCGTATCGAAAGATGGCCGTCGGGCAGCTGGATGCCGATCCCGCACTCGAGATCGTCGCGCTCGGCTCGAATTACTACGATCCGTACCTTTACGTTCTGGACGGCGTCACCGGCGCGCTCGAATACCAGAGTCCGAACACGTCGTATCCGGGGCCGACCTTCACGCCGTCCGCTCTGTACGTCGGCAATCTCGACGGTGACGCCACGACGGAAATCGTCGTCGCCACGAGCGACTACAAGATCGAAGTGCTGAACGGCGCGAGCTCGTTCATTCAGTGGAGCTCGCCCGCGCTCGACGGCACCATCGTCGACATGGCCGTCGCCGATCTCGATCACGACGGGACGCTGGAGCTCGTAGTCGGCACGAGTTACGGCTTCTACATCTTCAATGCGACCACAGGCGAGATGCGCACGCATGTGACGCTCTCGGGGATCAGTCGCGTTGCCGCGACCGCCGACGGCGCCGGATACTTCGCGCTCAACACCTACTACGGTCTGCGCCTCTACTCCGGCGCCGCGGCTCTCATCTGGAGCTGCTCGTCGCCGACGAACGCGACCGCGGCCGCATTTACGACGCTCGGCGGCGAGAG